>Ga0209991_10000731_pt1 | contig 14671 bp, 12 predicted proteins | sample ChitaG_FD_183167 | JGI IMG/M metagenome (GOLD analysis project Ga0209991, IMG submission 183167) | Deep subsurface microbial communities from South Pacific Ocean to uncover new lineages of life (NeLLi) - Chile_00310 metaG (SPAdes)... | ecosystem: Environmental > Aquatic > Marine > Oceanic >...
TAGGTTAATGCAGATCGCACCCGAAGGAGACGTAGCCCAGCTATTGAAGCAGACTGTTGAAAAGCTCCTTCAAGTATCTCCATAATAATCTATTCTTTTATTCACATAAAAAACATATATACTAGAATAAATACCCTAAGTTCGGAAAAACTATGATAGCATTTGCTACAGGAAAAGAAGTTATGCTGGTAATGTCGACTATTTTCATCGGAATTCTTCTTTACATGATGATCGTTCAGGGCGAACGGAAGAAAAAGGTATACAATATCCGTCGCTTACCCGCAATGGATGCTATTGAAGAGGTTATAGGACGTGGCGTAGAAATGAATAGGCCAATATATTTCTGTCCGGGTACTGGCGCACTAAATAGGCTGGAAGCGACATCAACCCTGGCTGGTCTTACCTTACTCAGCTATATAGCAAATATGGCTGTTAAAATGGGATGTAGGATAATCGTCTCAGTCTCAAAGGCTGATGTTTATGCCTTGGCTCTCGAAATAGTCAGGACGGCTTTCCGTTTAGAAGGTAAGGAGGAAGAGTTCGTTGAGGAGGATATCATGTTCATGCCTCAGCAGAAATCAGCCGCAGGTATGATACAGAGAGAAAATGTAGCAGCTACCTTTTTGATGGGTGCTTGGTGGCATGAGGCTCTAGTAATGATCGAGGCAGGGGCTACCGTTGGTGCAATGACCGTTAGCGGTGCGGCTTATACGCTAGGTCAACTACCTTGGTTTGTAGCTTGCAGCGATTACGTTCTAATAGGTGAAGAATTCTATGCCGCATCAGCTTACATCTCAAGGGATCCTGCTGAAACATCTCTTATCGCCGGTCAAGATTACATCAAATTTATCTGTCTAGGACTAATATTTCTGGGATCAATTCTAGCTACAATGGGGATTCCTCTGCTGTCGAATCTCTTTGGAGGCGGTTAAATGTCTAGCTATGATGATTCGATTCGTAACATTTCAATCCTGATAACAATGATAATAGGATGGTTCTTTGTTCTTGAGTACTTCGTAAAAGCGCCTGCGATTAACAACTTCGCGGGTACTATCAGTGGAATCAGCACGTGTTTGCTTGGGACATTCACAATAGTTGGCGTCGGAAATATGACCCGTCATCATGTTAAAAACATTATGAAACAAGGTAAAAATTGGATGCCGAGCATAGTACTGCTCGTTTCCTGTTGGGTTCCACTTGTCATAGGCTTAGCTTTCACTCGGACAAATCCAACCTACGCATATCTGTACTCTTCATTGTACCTCCCAACCTCTCAAGCCTTCTTTGGCATATTATCTTTCTACATACTTTCAGCATCTTACAGAACCTTTAAAACCAGGTCTCTTGATTCCACCGTTTTGCTACTCGCTGCAATATTTGTCATGATGGGCAACGCTCCAGCAACTAGTATTATCTGGTCTGGCTTTTCTCCTCTTGGAGGGTGGATACTTGATGTATGTACTGCCGCTGGAGTAAGAGGTATCTCAATAGGTATAGCTATAGGATCAGTTGTAACAGCTCTCAGGGTCTTGACTGGTAGAGAGAGACGGCATCTTGCCGGAAGGGAGTAGATTGAACATGAGTTTTGATAAACTATTTAACTTGGATCAAAAATATCTTTATCTTGTTCTGGCCATCGCCGTCTCAATACCCATGATAACACCACTGGGTCTCCCAGTAGTCCCTGGCACTTATACTAAGAACACCTATAACTTTATCTCATCACTTCCAGAAGGAAGCGTCTTCGTTTTAGATGCAGCCCAGACAGCAGGATACGGTCCTGAACTTGAGACTCAATATGTTGCAATTCTTAAACATTTGCTCTCTCTTGATGTGAAACTTGTAATCGTCTCCTTTAGCGCAGAAGGACCCATGTTAGTAGATATGGGTTTCACTGGGGGGATAATTTCAGGTGCACCTGTGGATCCTGCGGATTATGGCGATGTTTATGGTGAGGACTACGTTTATCTTGGATATATACCAGGCGAGGAGACGGCTTTTTTTGCCTTCGGTCTCGACTGTTGGATGACCCACGTGGATGAGTACGGAACTCCCCTTGAAGACTTGCCGATAATGCAGTACTGTAAGTCAGCTGAGGACTGGTATGCTATTATGTCCTTCGCCGGAGGAGCCCATGAGCAGAGAATAGCCCAGTGGAACTCGGTCTATGGTGTGCCACTTCTCTTCGGTGTTCCTGGTGTTTCTGCCCCGAGGATGTATTCCTACATAGCAACAGGACAAGTAGAATCGATGCTGGTTAGCCTAATTGGTGCCGCTGAGTATGAAATGCTTAGTGGGAAAATTGGACTCGCCTCAGCGCTTATGGATGTCCTAAATCTTGGTCAGATAACTATTGTCTTATTCATTATACTTGGAAACATCGGATATTTCATTGAACGTAGAAGAGGTGGAAAATAGATGGGTCTATATGAAAATCTCTTAATTGGGATATGTACTCTAGCAATATGGAGTCTTATCTACAGGGAGAACATATTTTACAGGTATGCCGAACACTTCTATACAGGTTTTGCAGCATCATTGATAGTGGTTCAAGGCTTTGAAGCCGTTAAAAAAATTGCCTTCATACCCCTAATGCAAGGAGAGTTGATATGGCTCCTAGTTCCGATTCTCTCCATACCATTCGTCTTATTCTTCTTCAAAAAGACAAGGGCTTTATATATGATCCCAATAGCGTTGCTCGTCGGTCTTGGTACAGCTCTTGGCCTGAGAGGTGCAATTCATGCGCAGATCTTGGGACAGGTTATTGGTACGATGTCGTCAATGATCAAGGGAACGCCCATGGGTACTTTTAATGCCGTCTTAATTACTATAGGCACCTTTTGCACACTCAGCTATTTCACCTTCACAAAAGAAATGCCGGGGCCACTGAAAAGTATTCCAAGAGTTGGTCGGCTTTTCATAATGGCCGGACTAGGTGGAGCTTTCGCAAACACTACGATGGGAAGATTGGCAAATATGTCTGGTATTCTACTAAAACTCTGGAAAACGGAAGCAATATACATTATTGCTGGCGCAGCCATAATTATAGCAATTGACACAATCCGAAATAGAACAAAGTAAGATATATCCCATTTTTTTCATTCATATTTTCTAATAAAATTTTTAAACATTGTTTTTTTCTGTTACTGAGTTTAATGCGTGCGCACCTTGCAGATATAGATCGTGATCGAGGATTGTAAAAAAATAGGGTTGAAAAAAGTCGGAAGAATATCAGGCTTTACGTTTTAATACCCTACCGGGTCTCCTACCAGTGTGCTCTCCTTTCTCTACGACAGCGACACCATTGACCAAGACATATTCGATACCCTTAGGATATCTTCTTGGTTCTAGCGAATCACCGAGAATCTTCAGATTTTGAAGGTCCATAAGCACGATATCAGCGTAACTACCCTTGCAGATAACGCCGCGACCTTCTAGGTTATGAACCCTAGCAGCTAACGTAGAAGTCTTCTGTACAGCTTCATTTAAGTTGAAGAGGTTACCATCGCGGACATATTTAATAAAGAACCAGGGAAAGATGCTGAAAGAAGCCCAACTGGGTAGGCGATAGGGCGGATTCTTCTGTTGGTATTTGTCGTCATATACTCTCGAATCGAGGCCAACCATACCACCATCTGAATAAAACAGATCGTAGCAATCTTTCACAGGATAGAGGACCGATAATCCATGGGTATCGGGATCCTCCGTGATGATGTCGAAATATGTATCCCACGAATCGGCCTCCCGCTCACTGGCGATTACAGCGATGGACTTACCATCTAATCCAGGGCTTTTGCTCTTGACAACGATTATGTTTTCTGCCCACCTCGGGTTAGTGTTAGGATTGAACCCCACCCTAATGTACCAAAGACCTCGACGGATTGCATCTTTTACCTCCTCTCGGAAATCCTTCACTTTTAGCCATTTGCCCAATGCCTCCCTACCACCTAGTTCGCGTAGCCAGGGCTGTAATAGAGAGCAGAGATAGGGCATAGTCCATCCACCATAGATACTTCGCACCATGGATGGACTGTCCCAAGTTATATCCAGCTCACCTTTACTATCTCGGGTTATCATATCAATTGTTAACCTGAGATTCGCTTCCTCCATCTCTTCCGAAAAATTCGGATAGACCTCAAATCCAGTAACAAGATGAGCTAAGTGAAGCCGGACACCTGTTCTCTTGTATACGTCAACGCACTCCATGAGGCCAGTGATTTTTTCGTTAGGGACATGGCCCACTGCAACTCCCCTCCTCCTTCCAGTCCTTCTCCAGTGGGGGCAGTAAACACCGTTGTATTTCGTAAGTACCTTGACACCATCAATTATCTCTTCGTGGGTGGCGAATACGTCCGGGTCATAGTCGAGACCTGTGCTCATCCCGATGCATCCATCTTCCATGGCTTCTTTGATTAATTCCCGCATCTGGGCCTGTTCCTTATACGTAGAGTGACGCTTGTAGTCTAAGCCCATTACCTTGGTTCTTATGGTGCCGTGGCCGATGAGGGGCGCTAAATTCATTGAGATTCCCTTATCTTCCACTCTTTTGAAGAATCCAGCCATTGTCTTCCAGTCTAGAGTCCAGCCAAAGATTTCGTACATCCATTCGTTGATCTGCTCAAGTTGATAGTAAGACTGATTCGGATAGTATTTGTATGGATCAAGGTCTGGTAGGTGGTCCATTAGCATCGGGGGAACCCTAATATAATCTCCTAAGGGCGCCATCGAGCCACCGCACTGGCCACCAACAAATGTAGTCATTCCCTGCATAACAAAGCTCTCGCACATAGGATAGTGGAGAAGTGTTCCGTCAGCGTGACTATGGGCATCAATAAACCCAGGAAGCGCTATAAGATCCTTAGCGTCAATGACCTTCTTGGCGTCGCCCTTAACCTTATCTATGGCAGAAACTTTATCGCCTGCAACTCCGATGGACCCTTTATAAGCCTCTTTTCCTGTGCCTTCCAGTATAGTAGCATTCTGAATTAGAATATCAAACTCTTCCATTTAATTACCAATATAAATTAATGCATAGTTCATTTAAATTTTTGCAAATAATATTATTCTCATATATCAGATTCTACTCTATCGCGCGCGTGCAAAGTTTTAAAAAAAACAATATTCTACTTTATATGGATATTATGAAAATTGAAATGCGTGCAAATGAGTGGTACGGGGACGCTCCCGTCGAGCTTGAATTTCCTGATGATTGGGCGGTTCACGAACAGCGTATGGCGGGCCATGACGCACCTCCACTATCACTTAAAAAAGTGGCTGATAAGCTCCAGCAACCTGTAGGATCGCCAGCTTTGAGCACGATAGCAAAGGGGAAGAGACGATGTGTTATCATCATTGACGATATGACAAGGCCAACAAAAACATGGCAAATGCTCCCACCGGTACTCGACGAGCTTCACAGGGGCGGTATCACCGACGACATGATCAGCTTTGTAATGGCAACAGGTACTCATGGCCCGAGAATGCTCCCCGAATTTATTAAAAAACTTGGGGAGGATACTATTGAAAAATACTGCGTTTTCAATCATAATACTTATGATAACTTCACTGATGTTGGGAAAACAAGCTATGGAACGCCTGTGCAAATTAACCGCGAGGTTATGAATTGCGATCTCAAAATAGCGATAGCAGCGATGATACCCCATGGCCAATTTGGCTTTGGTGGCGGTGCGAAAATTCTATTACCCGGTGTATCTAGCTATGAGAGTACCAATCATAATCATTTACTTCGGGAAGGTTTGGCAGCCCGGTTAGATGCCGAAGAGGCTGCACGAATGGTAAATTTTGACTTCATCGTAAATGCACTCATTAACGGCAATCAAGACGTATCTGATATCGTTTGCGGAGATGTTGTGGAAGCCCATAGGGAGGGCGTCAAGCGAGCTAGTGGACATTACATAACGCGTATTGCAGAAAATGTGGACATTTCTATTACCAATGGATACCCGATGGCGAATGAGGGTTATAAATCATTTAAAATAGCACGCGAATCCGTGAAAGAAGGCGGTGACGTAGTATTTATTATCCACTCTGCCGAGGGTGCTAGAGTTCATTATCGTAATGGGCGTTGGGGCATGGACTATGGAGGCCATGGATGGCGTTCCGATATGTACGTGCGAAGGCCCTGGAAAATGAAAAGAGTAATCGTCTTTTCGCCTTACATAATGAAATCCGAGATGAGATATTATGGCAATGATTCGATCTGGTTCAAATCATGGAATGACGCATTAAATACACTTAAGGAAGCAAATGGTCCTGGCACTAAAGTAGCTATATATCCTTGTGGAACAATGCAGATATCTGAGTCAGAAGTCGAAAAAGCCTTAGCCAAATTTAATTTTTAATAAACAATAGATGATAATCTCATTTTTTTGCGCGTGCGCAAAAAAATAAATAATAGGTAAAATATATTTTGTTGGATTCAATATGAATGATGATAAGAAAGTAGCTATCGAATGGATTGAAAAGAACAAGGAAAGGATTATAGAAATAAGTAATAAGATCTGGGAATATGCGGAGCTTGGTTTCGTAGAATACAAGTCCTCTAAACTGATAGCCAGTGAATTGGAAAGCAATGGCTTCAACGTCGAACTTGGAGTTGCAGAAATTCCGACGGCATTTGTAGCTACTTGGGGGAAGGGAAAACCTGTGATAGGCGTTATGGGAGAATATGATGCTCTTCCAGGTCTTTCCCAGAAAGCTGTGCCATATAAGGAGCCTATCATGGAAAATGGACCAGGTCACGGTTGCGGTCACAACATCCATGGAACTTCTGGTATGGGTGGGGCGTTGGCAGCAAAGGCTGCCATGGAGAAGGCAGGTATAACTGGTACTCTTAAATTCTTTGGATGTCCAGCTGAGGAGATGCTTAGTGGAAAGGCGTGGATGGTTATGGCAGGTATCTTCGAGGGTATTGATGCTTGTCTTAGTCACCACTGTAGTTCCATGAATGTTGCAGGGCTTTCAAGTAGTAATGCGAACAATGCAGCGAAGTTTCATTTTTACGGTAAAACATCGCACGCCGCTGGATCTCCTGAACAAGGAAGGAGTGCCCTAGATGCGGTAGAGTTGATGAATGTCGGGGTCAACTTCCTTAGGGAGCACGTGATCCAAGATGCTAGGATCCACTACGTAATCGAGGATGGCGGTGGCCAGCCTAACGTTGTGCCTGGATATGCTAGGAGTTGGTACCTAGTCAGGGCACCTGAGAGGGATCAGCTGGAGCCCATCTATGATAGGATCGTCGATATAGCGAAAGGCGCGGCACTGATGACCGGAACTAAGCTAAAGGTCGAATTTATCAAAGGCATCTACAACAAGATCCCAAGCCGGACACTTAGCGATGTTGTTCACTCAAACATGAAGGAAATTGGTGCACCAGAATATGATGAAGACGATATGAGGTTCGCCAAAGAGATATCAAAACATATTTTTCCCGAAGATAAGATTGAGAGCCTAAGAAAGTCAAAGAGACCAGACTGGGAAGAATTGAAGAATGTACTCATTGATCGAACAATACCAGAAGTATGGAATGAAGGTCAGATTAGCCATGGTTCAACAGATGTTTCATGCGTGAGCTGGCAAACACCTACTATGGAGTTTGGAACAGCTACATATGTTCTAGGAACTCCTGGTCATTCATGGATGAATGTTGCAATGAGTGGTATGAGTATCGGACATAAATCTCTAATATTTGCTTCGAAGATAATAGCAACCTCGGCCATAGACCTATTGACAATGCCAGATATTTTAAAGTCAGCTGGTGATGAACTAAAAAAGCGAAAGCGAGGAAGAATATATAAAAGCCCAATCCCATCTGATTTAAATCCGCCTCTTGATCAATATAAGAAATAGCTTATAATTCCCCTTTTTTCTTATACATTATTAAGGAAAATTATATATATCAAATGAAATTTTATTCACGAGTTGAGGAGATTAAGTTGGTAAAAGAAAGAGATGCCGGATTGAAGGTAGGCCGTCAGCTTGCTGAATACGTTACAAGCCTATCTTTTAAGGACTTACCCGACGAAGTCATATTACAAACTAAGAAGATGATATTGGACGCAGTTGGCTGCATGTATTTAGGTTCTAAGTGGAATGTCGCAAAAAAAATTACTGGCTTTCTCAAAGAAATAAATGCAAATCAAGACTGTACTGTTGTTGGAGCAGACTTTAAAACAGATTTTCTATGGGCCGCATTTGCTAATGCTTCATATGCACAGATCCATGATTGCAACGACGGTCACTTAGATGCTGCTGCTTGGGGAGGAACTTCTCATGTAGGACGTGTAGCAATTCCTACTGCTTTAGCTGTCGGAGAAAAACTTGGTTTATCCGGGAAAGAAGTTATCACTGCAATAGTAATAGGATATGACGTTGGGGTCAGAGTAAGAAATCACAAAGAATCCACGCCCTCTTCAGCCTATTTATCTGCTGCAATAGCTGGCAAATTAATGAAGCTCGATGAAAATCAAATTCGATTCGCCATGGGTATTTCAGGTTACAACAGTCCAAAAAGCTTTCCAAAGAAACAGGCAGATACAAACTTTCTTAGCTCCGGCTATCTAGCAAAGGTTGGAATCGAATCCGCAATGTTGGCTAAGGAAGGCCTATTTGGACCGCCCCTAGAGGATGACAGACGATTAACAAAGAGATTCTCAGAAAGAGGACTCGGCAAAGAATACGAAATAATGACTATGTACCTTAAACCCTATCCCACGTGCAAGATGACAGCTGGTCCCCTGGACGCCATATTTGCTATAAAAAAGGAATCAAATCTTCAAGCATCAGAGGTTGAAGAGATAACGATACATCAGCTAACGCATGGAATGTATATAGCCGAATCCAAGGTGGATGTTGATAGTTATTACAAGACCTGCGAGTTTAATCTACCCTATATAATGGCCTGTGCAATTATTGATGGAGAGGTCACTGATAGACAATTCACAGAAGAAAGAATTGCTGACCAGGAAGTACATGATCTGGCTAAGAAGATCAAGGTAATCGCAGATGAAGATCTGGATGCAATTTATCCTCAAAATAATATGAGACCAACCATTGTTGAAGTCAAAAAGAAAAACGGAGAGATATTAACTAAAAGAATCGATTTTACATGGGGGTCGCCTCAGAATCCGATAAACGATGATGACTTATACGATAAATTCTTCAGGTATGCAAGTCCGACTATCACGGAGAAACGGGCACTGGAAATAAAACAGAAAGTATACGAGTTCGACAAATTGAAGGATATAAGCATCTTTACAGAGCTTTTATCCCTATAATTTTTTTTATACTAAAATAATGTGAGTTGAAAAAACGAGCATGTTCAAAAAAATTGATCATATAGAAATAGTTGTGAGCGACTTGGATAGGGCCATAAACTTCTACAAGAAACTTGGTTCTATGATAAGACAAACCCCACACCACGGTGGTTCTGCCGAGTTCCTCATCGGGAACACTATATTTGAAATTCACCAGGTCGGTGGCGAAGGCAAGGTAGATGAGGTTCCTGGAATAGATCACATATCCTTTCTAGTAGATGGAGGCACTGATGAACTAGAGGTGGCACGCAAGAAGTTATTGGACAATGGGATTGAATGCACGAAGGTATCTTTTATTAAAGCAACTGGTCGAAATCTGTTTAACTTTAGGGATGCAGACGGCCACCGTCTCCAGACAAACACAGAGCCTGATCTTGATAAATGTGTTTAGGACCTGTTTTGAATATCCTTCCACCTTTATCTTTCTTCAATTATGCGAAAATATATTAAAATATAGTGTACTTATAAAATTAAGATGATTGAAATGGGGAAACCTCCATTTGTAGTATGGTTTACAGCAGCTGAGGAAATAGATCCGAAAGTATCTGAAATCTTCGATGGTTTGGCAACAATTAAGCTAGGTCGCCATGGAAAAGGATACAGGGGGAAAGAGCTCATTGAAATGCTCAAAGATGTTGATGCAGCAATTATCACATCGCGAGCAAGGTTCACCCGTGAGGCCTTGTTATCAGCACAAAAATTAAAGATTGTCTGCAAAGAAGGAGCAAAACCAGAGAAAAGACTGTGTGACCCGGAAACATGCAAGGAAAAAGGGATAATACTTACCTATAGCAAAGGCTCTAACAAAATAAGCGTGGCCGAACATGTGATTGCGGTTATGCTATCTCTAGCTAAAACATTAAATCAGAAGCAGAAATTGATAAAAGAAGGTGGTTGGCGGTCCAATGAAATCAAAGGCATAGAACTGTCTGGCAAAACTTTAGGCATTATTGGTTTTGGACTTGTTGGAAGTGCAATTGCTGAGAGATTCAGGTATGGATGGAATGTAACTGTTCTTGTTTATGACCCCTATATTTCCAAAGAGATAGTTGATGAATATGGAGCTATAAAGATAGAGAATATGGATAAAGTCATAGAGAAATCTGATTTTATCACTTTGAATGCCATCCTTACCGAGGAAACAAGAGGAATGATCGGCGAGAGAGAATTAAGAATGATGAAGCCAAAAGCTTATATAATTAATACTGCTAGAAGCGAGCTCATCGATAAAAATGCGCTAATCACTGCGCTTGAAAAAAATTGGATAGCAGGATTAGCGCTAGATGTTTATGATGAAGAGCCGATAGACAGAGATAATCCATTTTTGAAGATGGGGGATAATGTTCTAGTTACTCCACATGCGGCTTTTTATACATACGAAGCAGTTGAGAAAGAAAGACTATGGTCTGCTGAAGAAGTTGCCAGAGTACTACGAGGAGAGGAACCAAAATGGGCCATTTAAATTTCGGGGTCATGCTACCTATTATGATCCCTTCTGGACCAAAGCCCAGATCACTATATCACGCACTCCAGTACAATTATAGAAATATCGATATAAATTTGCTTAAGGAAATAGCCCTGGAGACAGAAAGATTGGGATACCATTCGGTCTGGGTGTCAGACCACCTAAGTAAATATGCTGTAAGGGAAAGATTAGAATGTTGGACCACAATGACATGGCTCGCCACACTCACCAAGCGGATCCGGATCGGCAGCATGGTTCTCTGTAATCTCTATCGACATCCCGCTCTACTTGCGAAGATGGCTTCTACCCTAGATATCATATCTGATGGGCGTCTAGAGTTTGGCATCGGTGCCGGCTGGAATGAAGACGAGTGCACCACTAGGGGGATCATCTGGCCAGACAACCCGGTGAGGCTCAGGATGATGAGAGAGACGGTGGAGATCTGCAAGTCTCTCTGGACCCAGGAGACCACCAACTACGAGGGTAAGCATTACAGACTCAACGGCACCTACAGCGAGCCCAAGCCAATACAGAAACCGTATCCCCCGATAATGATAGGAGGTAGCGGCGAAAGGACCACCCTCAGAATCGTGGCAAGGCACGCCAACAAGAGCAACTTCGGAGGTCCTCCAAACGTACTGAGACGGAGGATTGATATTCTGAAGAGGCACTGCAAACAGGTCGGTAGAGACTTCGACTCCATCGAGAAGACGAGCAACATAACAGTCGTGATTCACGAGACCCCTGGGGAGTATTTAGCGGATATGAGGAGGCGATGGGCCGCTGATGGAAGCCCCGGCTCCTACGAAGCTTGGCTGGAAAAGGCCGAAGAACTCTATATCGCGGGAACACCGGAGGACTGCGCCGAGCAGCTCCAGGTATATGCTGACCTCGGCGTGAGGCTACTAGTCATCCGCTTCGGGGACATCCCAAACCTAGACGGTCTCAAGCTTTTCGCCGAGGAAGTGGTACCAAAGATCAGGATCTGAAAGGTATCGTAGATTAGACGGGAATATTCCTCTTTTATGATCTGTTTGGGAAGACTAGGGCTTTGATAATCACTGGGATGAAGCCCCTGTCTCCCGTGGGCTCTCCGATGTCGATGAAGTTGAAGGCGCCTAACTTTATCTCGTCAATGGAGACCAAGTTGCAGTCGAGAGATATCTCCTCCTGGATAACTCTGCCGATGCCCATCCCGATGTCCGCCTCGAAGATCAAGACTATGGTCCCACCGTTCCGGATCTTCTCTTCTAGAACGGATATGATCGCCTCCGATAGCGTCTTCATCAGCTGGTAAGAGGGTTGTGTGATAACAGATCGGCGGAAGGCTAGGGCGAAGGCGTCCTCTGCGGGGTTGAGGTCGTGCATTTCGAGGGCCCTCCTGATCTCCTCCTCTATCGCCTTCCTGCTCAGGACGTTGCTCACGAATTGGAGTGCCACCACAGGCAGGCTCCGCATTGGAAGAAGGCTTAGGCTAGAGATCAGATTGGTGGTGCCACTCACTTGGAGTGTGTACTGGGATTCTCCTATGACTGTGGCCCGGATCCTCTCCGCCGGCTCCACGACCTGTGCGTCTAGGTCGCATATCCTCTTCCTGATCTCCTCGCCTAGGATGATGCCTAGGTCTCCAAAGTTCTCCGATTCGTATCCATAGATGTACTCGGAGACCCCTCCAGAGAAGACAACGATGTCTGGCTTCCCCTTGAAGCTCAGGGGAGGAGTCTGCATAAGTTTCTCCGTCAATGGGGATAGGCGCTTATTGGTGATGACTTGGAAGAGGCTGTCAGCCTGGGCAGAGGCGATGGATCTCTGAATTATAGGGGAGACTACCTCGCCCAGAATTAACTTGAAGCCTTTGACAGTTGCTACCTTTTCTGCGGGCTCTTCTATCCTGAGTAACTTGTTGTCGTCGTCGAGGACTATGTGTCGGGCGCCGACGAAGATGCTGGCCGTGTCCAGGATCTCCCCTTTACGAGCAACGGCGATCTTCGTTGTGCCTCCGCCGATGTCCACGTTCATCACCGTCTTGAGGCTATATTCAGAGATTTCCATGGCCCCGGAGCCGTGGGCTGCGAGTATCGCCTCGTAGTTTGGTCCAGCTGTGGCGCAGACGAACTTTCCCATCTGGTCTGCGAAAAGGTTGAGTATCCTCTCGGCGTTATGCCTTAGGGTGGCGACCCCCGTGATGATGATGGCACCGGTGTCTATGTCGTCCGAGCAGTATCCCGCCTCCTCGTAGGCTGCGGATAGTATCACAGACAGGGCATCGATGTCGATGTTGTAGGTGTCGTCGAAGGGGGTGAAGCTGATCTTGGAGAGGTGGGTGACCTCCCGCTCGACGATTTCGTATTTGTGCTTTTCCTCGACGAATCCGAGGGTGAGCCTAGAGAAGACGAGCTGGGTGGTGGTAGAGCCTATGTCTATGCCGACACTATTGAAACTCTTCGACTCGTAGGCTCTTCCGATCTGTCCAAGTTCCTCAGGCATGATCTTAGCCTTATTATAAGATTTTTACATTATACTTTATAAAAAAGAGGGGTTGGTTTTATTGGTCGGTTTTTCTCAGTACTTTTCCTGCTAGAGCTCCCGTATGTTCGCCGTTTTCTATGGTTACGACGCCATTTACAAGAACGTAGGGAATCCCCTCAGGATAGAGCATCGTCTTGGATGGTGGTGTGAATTCTGCCTTATCGATTACAGTATCTGGATTGAATATCGTGATATCGGCCCACATGCCTTTAGCTATTAGGCCTCTATCTGAGATACCGAGCCTTTGGTGTCCTAGTGAAGACATCTTCCTGATAGCTTCTTCCAGCGTTAAAATCCCCTGCTCCCTTGTATACTTACCCAACACGCGGGGATAGGTGCCGTAATATCTTGGATGAGGTGATGGCTGATGTTTTGCTAATAGTCCATAGGGTGCATGTATGCTACCATCGCTTGAAGTCATCGACCACGGTTTCTTCATAATTTTCTCTACGTTTCTCTCAGGCTGGTTGAAGTTAGCGAAGCTAAAGCCTCCCTTGATCTCTCCTGCCACTACCTTTTCGAGATGCTCTTGGTAGAGGTCAAGTAGTGTTCCAGCAGGATCGTCTCTGCCAAGCATCTCAGTTACCTCTGAGAGGAACTTACCTACGTAGTCACTGTTTAAAGGATAAACACGTATGAGAGCAGCCTCAGGTCCGCCTCTTACAGCCATTACTTTGCTCATTGACTCTAGTATCTTAGGCCGGATCTCAGGATCCTTTATCTTCTGTAGTAAAGCCTCACGTCCCCCTTCGTGAGCCCACTTTGGCATCCATGGCCTAGGCCCAGAGCCACTAGCACGATATGGATATTGGTCTGCTGTAATGTCTACACCATTAGCGCGAGCATCATCAATGATCTCTAACATTTCATCGATACTATCCCAGAATGGCTTAGCTACAATCTTGAAGTGGCTGATGTTGCCTGGTAATCCCGCTTCTTTAGCGATTTTAATGACCTCTCTTATGGCCCCTACAGGTTCAACTCTGTCGCCCTCATCCCTGACATGTGATGTATAAAATCCTCCATATTTGGCAGCTACCTTAGCGAGTTCAATTACTTCCTCGGTTTCAGACCAAGATTGAGGCACATATCTAAGCCCAGTTGTTAGCCCGAAAGCACCTGCCTTCATGGCCGTCTCCACCTCGGCCTTCATCTTCTCCAGTTCACCTTTGGTGGGTGCTCTCATCTCCCAACCCATCACGTACTTCCGGACAGAGCCGAATCCGATTAACGGAGCGACGTTAATCGAGGTCCCTATCTTCTCAATCCTCTGGAGATATTCCTCGAAGGTCGACCAGTCGTAGTCTAGACCCGCCTCCAGGAATTCTGGTCTTGATTT
>Ga0209991_10000732_pt1 | contig 14669 bp, 8 predicted proteins | sample ChitaG_FD_183167 | JGI IMG/M metagenome (GOLD analysis project Ga0209991, IMG submission 183167) | Deep subsurface microbial communities from South Pacific Ocean to uncover new lineages of life (NeLLi) - Chile_00310 metaG (SPAdes)... | ecosystem: Environmental > Aquatic > Marine > Oceanic >...
GCGCTCAATTTCCTTTAGCCTTTTTTCTTTGCCGGCAATGTCAAAGATAACCTCGCAATTGTTCTAATTTTATGAAAAGTTCCTTTATTGTTTGCTCAAGTTCTATCGACATATTATTTCCTCCATTTTACTTAAGTCATCTATAGTTTTTGTATATCAATCGTAGTGTCGTATCATGTATTGTGAAAGAAAGTAGGTTAAAATGTGTTTATCTATTTGTTGAGCTTCTCCAGTTCCCTGACAATGGACTCGAGGCGCGGTCGTTTATTGATATCGTGTACGTCGATATAACGGATGATGCCTTTCTTGTCGATTACAAAAAGCGCCCTTTCCGTAACTCCATTGGAACGTAACACGCCATACCTGTCAGCTACTCTGCCGTGGGGCCAGAAGTCGGAAAGAACAGAGAACCATAACTTCCCCATTTGGTTTGTCCATGCAAAGAGAGTCGGAATATTGTCCACCGTAATTCCGAGAAGTATGGCATCGTTTTTATCAAATATACCTTTTACAATATTGTAGCCTGGCCACTGGTCTGAACAAACTGGTGTCCATGCGGCAGGCACAAAAGATATGACCACATTCTTTTTCCCGAGGTACCGGCTAAGGGAGATTTTTCCCCCGAAAACCGCGGGAAGCGTGAAGTCAGGAGCACGATCTCCTATCTTTACCTTCAAAACACTGTCTGTGGGTTTTAGATTTTCAGGGTGATAAATATTATCCTTAAAGGCATCTGAAAGGCCGTAGGAAGAAGTTATACCAAGCAAAAAGATCAGCACGATTCCCAGCAGTATACTGAGACAGTTACTTTTTTTCATTTGACACCTCCTTGCTTTACTCCAGACAGTCGAAGCATCAGATCCAGGAATTGATCAGGATTATTGACACCGCCAAGTTTGGAATAAAAAATCCGGTGAGTTCCATCATTGTTGATTTTGATTCCTATGAAGTATGGAGTTCTGACCTCTCCCAGAACCTTGTGGATGGAAAAATCCATATCTGCAAAAAGAGGGAAAGGGATATCGTATGTTTTCATGAACACTTCTACCTCGTAGGAAGAATTTCCTGCTCCGATTCCTATTAATTTGACTTTATCCTTCAACTTCGGATTATCTTCTATCATATTATATAGTTTGTTCGCGTTGTGCGCATCGCCCTGGCAGTGAGGGCAGTACATGCTGAAAATTTCGATGAGCACTACCCTCGCCTTGATCTGTGGTATTTTGAAGAAACCGGAAGCAGGAAGGCCAAGATAGCTTCTATCACTATCTTTTACAGGTACAGCAAGGTTTATTTCCGGCAGTATCGCCCCTTTTAGCGGCGGCGATTTAGCGGCCATAACAGTAGAACTAAATACAAAAACACAGACAGCAAGGACTATAAAGTGTATTAAAATTTTTTTCATGGTTTTCCTTCCTTTCTTACTCCCTCTCACAAGAGGAGGAAAATTATGTGTTACCTCCTTTTTTGCTGGAGATCGGCCTTAAATCTCTTCATGCAGCCTCCTTTCCTGAGATCTTTGCAAAATGTCCCCTTTTGCCCAATTACTGCGTCAGGCTCAAATTTTGGCACGGAGTGACACGAAGTGAAGCGTTAGCGCTCATATTTTCGCGTTGACTCGGGGCATCCATGCCCCTCGCCCTTCGGGCAAAATAAATTTTGTCCAATTCCGCTATCCTGCGGAATTGCCCTTGAACTTGAACAAAATTGAACATTTTGCAAAGGTCTCGGTTCAAGGTTCAAGGTTGGTTGCTTTCTAACCTTGAACCCTTATGATCTTATTATAAACGTATTTTAACATATAGCAAATAGCAGTTGCAACCATACAAAATATGGCGAACAGATCTCCGAAACAGGTATAAAAGGATATCATACGTATTAAGGGCACAGAACGTGTAATCACCGCTTCCTTAAAAAGAGCTGTTTTTTCAATAATTCTGCCAACAGGATCGATAAAGCCACTTATTCCTGTATTGGCTGATCTGATAAGGGCTCGCCTGTTTTCTACAGCTCTAAATATTGCCATGGAAAAATGCTGATAAGGAGCACTGGTTGTGCCAAACCATGCGTCATTGGTAATATTTACGAGCAAAGATGCATTGTTTTTTGCCATAGCTCTGGAAAGGTCTGGAAAAATAATCTCATAACAGATCTGCAAACCTAAACTATAGTCACCCCACTTAATGGTTTTGCCTTTAATACCCGGCTTGAAATCACCAACCCCTTCCACCATTTTGCCAATAAATGGCAACCATTTATTAAAAGGGATGTATTCTCCAAATGGAACCAGATGCACCTTGTCATATTTGCCGTATACCTTTCCATCCCGGCTGACCAGGTAAGCTGTATTGTAATGTTCAACAACCCCTTTTTTACGGACAAAGGAAGGGCTGCCTATCAGGAAAGTTGTCCCTGTATCATTAATCCCTTTTTTAACCATGTTTGAGAGCCCGATATTATAAAGGAAATAAAAAGGGGTGGCTGTTTCAGGCCAAACAACAAGGTCGGGATTATTTTTTTTTGCTAAAAGAGAAAGGTCAATATATTTTTTTATAGTTAAGCGTTGAAATTCAGGATCCCATTTTACTGCCTGATCAATATTCCCCTGAACAACTGCTGCTTTAATTGATGGATAAGAGCAGACAAGTCTGTCAATTGAACCTATTCGCCATTTTCCATAAGACAATACAAGGACAATAATCAGCGCAAAAACAGATATCGATCCAGCAGCAACCCTTTTTGTTACAGTCTTCCTTTTCCAGTCTTTTCCGGTCAGATAAAGAAATGTTAGAAAAATTGCCGCATTTGATAAGACAATTAAAAAGGATACGCCGTAAATTCCAAAGATGTCTGAAATCTGTATAAGGAGTAAATTATTATATTGAGAATAACCGATAAGTTCCCATGGAAAACCAAGAAAAAAGAGAGAGCGCATATATTCAAATGCAACCCATAAAACAGGAACCGCAAATATGCAAATAGCGGGCTTTGTACATAGGTTTAACAGGGTTGCTGAAAATGCAGCCAGGTAAAGGGCAAGAAAGGCGGAAGCAAGAATGAGTATAAACACGCACACCAGCAGGGGAAGATGACCGTATGTATGCATTGTATATACAAGCCAGTACAACAGTGTTAGATAATGAACAAGCCCTGCAATAAAACCAAGGATAACACCTCTTTTGGGAGAAAGATTTCTTATGGCAACCAGAAGTGGAACAAGAGCGAACCAGGCAAGCCAGCTAATATCGATCTTGGGGAAAGAGCCGGTAAGAAGCAATCCGCTCAATATCGCCAGGCATAATTTTAGTTTGTTAATTTTTTGGGTTTGCAATTTTTAATATCTTTCATGGTTGCATAGATACAGCCTAACTTTTTAATACTCTATCATATTTTTACAACCCCATCAAACTTGAGTTGACATTTATTCCAGCCGTTTATAGTATTATTTTTTTGATTACTGTTGCAGGATGAATTTAAGATGCAGGATATCAAGGTTATTATTAGGGCAACAGAGATGCAGAAACATTCCGAGCGTATGCGGAGTCTCGGCAAAACTGTTGCCTTTGTGCCGACCATGGGGTTTCTGCATGAAGGGCACCTGTCCCTGATAAAGGAGGGACGCAAATTAGGGGATGATCTGGTTGTCAGCATTTTTGTAAATCCCTCCCAGTTTTCTCCAGGAGAAGATTTTGAATCATACCCAAGAAATTTTGACAAAGACTTTAAGCTATTGCAAAAAGAGGGTGTAGATGTAATTTTTTCTCCAAATGAAAACGAGTTATATCATGATGGCTTCCAAACATCTGTAGAGCTGGAAAATCTTCCGAACCATCTTTGCGGAATTTCCAGGCCGATATTTTTTCGAGGTGTTGCAACAGTTGTTGCAAAGCTGTTTAACATTGTAAGACCACATATTGCCATATTCGGCCAGAAAGATTACCAGCAGCTTGCAGTCATTCGCCGGATGGTGCGTGATCTGAATTTTGGCATAAAAATTATCGGACTTCCGACAGTAAGGGAGCCTGACGGTCTTGCCATGAGCTCAAGAAACAGTTATCTTACTCCTGAGCAGAGAATTAATGCTGTTTCACTTTATAAATCATTAAACCAAGCTAAAAAATTTGTCAAAAGCGGAGTTAAGGATGCAAAAAGGATAATTGATGCGGCATATGTTTTGATCAAATCACATCCGGAGACAGTGATAGATTATATCGCCATCTGCGATCCTGAAACATTTGTGGATATGAAAATAATCGACAGGCCGGCATTGATGGCTCTTGCGGTAACCGTGGGCAAAACCCGTCTGATCGACAACATGATACTATAGACTTTCAGATAAATAATTTCACTGCGTTATCAGTCGGACTTCTCGACGACGTACTAACATGTACGCCTTACTCGAAGTCCTCCCTCTATCCTTGTGAAATGAATTATCTGAAAGTCTATACAAACAAAGGAGATGCTTTATTATGAGCAAAGAACAATTCTTTTTTACTTCCGAATCCGTCACAGAAGGGCATCCGGACAAGGTAGCCGACGCGATATCTGATGCTATACTGGACGCAATTATAAAAGAGGATAAAAACTGCAGGGTTGCCTGCGAGACCTTGGTAACGACCGGTTTGGCTTTTATTGCCGGAGAGATTACAACAAAATGTTATGTTGATATACCCCAGATCGTCAGGGAAACAATACAGGAGATAGGCTATCATTCATCTCAGATGGGCTTTGACTGGCAAACCTGTTCGGTAATAACCAGCATCGACCATCAATCACCCGATATTGCTCAAGGGGTAGATGTTGGAGAAGGGCTGTTCAAGGAACAGGGGGCCGGAGATCAGGGCCTTATGTTTGGATTTGCATGTGATGAAACTCCTGAATTGATGCCTATGTCTATAATGTATGCTCACAAGCTGACCAAACGTCTTGCCAAAGTACGAAAGAATGGATCGCTTGACTTTTTAAGGCCAGACGGCAAAGCTCAGGTAACCATAGAATATGAAAACGGATCTCCCCAACGTGTTGATACAATAGTAATAGCAGCGCAGCACAAGCCGGATATCACACATGCTGAATTAAAAGAGGCTATTATAGAAGAGGTAATAAAAAAGGTAATTCCAAAAGAGCTGATAGATGGTGATACATGTTATTTAATAAATGCCACTGGAAAGTTTATTATCGGGGGACCCATGGGAGACTGCGGGCTAACCGGCCGCAAAATAATTGTTGATACTTACGGGGGACAGGGAAGTCACGGCGGTGGTTGCTTTTCCGGCAAAGACCCTTCCAAGGTGGATCGAAGCGCATCTTATATGGGAAGATATATTGCAAAAAATATAGTTGCTGCAGGCCTGGCAAAACGATGTGAGATACAGATTGCATATGCTATCGGCGTGGCACAACCAGTTTCCATCATGTTAGATCTTAAGGGCACGGGAATTCTTCCCAAGCATCAAATTAAACAAATAATCACCGAGGTTTTCGACCTTAGACCGGCCGCAATAATCGAATATCTTGATCTTTTGCGGCCTATCTATAAAAAAACAGCCGCTTATGGGCACTTTGGAAGAAATGAACCGGAATTCACATGGGAAAAAACCAATATGGTTGATGTGCTCAGAGAAAAGGCCGGGTTGTAATATCTGTAAGCGTTTACGGTTAACAGTTTACAGTTAACGGTTGATCAAAACATAAAAGCAATCAGTAAAAAAACCGTGAACCGTGAACCGTGAACCGACAACCGTGAACCGTGAACCGTGAACGGCCACTCAAAACATAAAACCAAGAGGCTTAAAGGAGAATAATAAAATGTCTGTGAAAATGTCTGTGATAGATCCCTCCCTTCCATATAAGGTGGCTGACATTTCGCTTGCGGATTTCGGATTTAAGGAGATGAAACTTGCAGAAAATGAAATGCCGGGTCTTATGGCGGTCCGTAAAAAATACGGCTCTGAAAAACCGCTAAAAGGAATGAAGATCATGGGGAGTCTCCATACGACCATTCAGACCGCCATGCTGATTGAAACGCTCAAGGAGCTTGGAGCCGACCTTCGCTGGGCTACGTGCAACATCTTTTCAACACAGGATCATGCTGCTGCTGCAATTGCTAAAGCAGAACTTGCGGCAGTCTATGCATGGAAAGGCGAAACTCTCGAAGAATTCTGGTGGTGTACGGAACAGGCCCTTACATGGCCCGACAACAGCGGTCCCGATCTTATTGTCGATGATGGCGGAGACGCTACTCTATATGTGCATCAGGGCGTAAAAATAGAAAAAGACCCTGCCCTTTTAGATAAGGCTTATGACAGCCGTGATATGCAATGTCTTATAGCACGCCTGAAGGTGAGTTATGAACAGGATTCCAGGCGCTGGACAAAAATCGCATCAAAAATCAGAGGTGTTTCCGAAGAGACAACTACCGGTGTTCACAGGCTTTACCACCTCGCAAAAAGCGGAGAGCTGCTTTTCCCGGCTTTTAATGTAAACGACTCGGTCACAAAATCAAAGTTTGACAACCTTTACGGATGTCAGGAATCCCTGGCAGATGGAATCAAACGTGCCACAGATATTATGCTTGCGGGCAAAATCGTGGTGATATGCGGGTATGGCGACGTTGGCAAGGGATGCGCAAAGTCGATGCGCGGATACGGAGCACGTGTACTTATTACGGAGATCGATCCCATATGTGCCCTGCAGGCTTCTATGGAAGGATATGAAGTTGTGACCATGGAGGATGCAGCGCCGATCGGAGATATCTTTGTTACTGCCACAGGATGCTACCATGTGATTACCGGCGAGCATATGGAACAGATGAAAAATGAGGCAATTGTCTGCAATATCGGCCACTTTGACAATGAAATCCAGATGACCTATCTGGATGACAATCTGGATTGTAAAAAGGAGCAGATTAAGCCACAGGTTGACAAGTGGACTCTTAAATCAGGGCGATCCATTATTGTGCTTGCAGAAGGAAGACTGGTAAACCTTGGATGCGCAACAGGCCACCCCAGCTTTGTAATGAGCAATAGTTTTACCAATCAATGTCTTGCGCAGATTGAACTTGCATCAAAGCAATACAAACGAAAAGTATATACGCTTCCCAAAAAGCTTGATGAGGAGGTTGCCCGGCTTCATATAGATAAACTTGGCGTAAAACTAACCAGGCTCACCCAGTTCCAGGCCGATTACATAGGTGTGCCCGTTGACGGCCCATATAAAGCGGACAACTACAGGTATTAGCACCCAATATTTGAAACTCCCTAAAATAAAGAGGCTGCTTGATTATAACAAGTAGCCTCTTTATGTTTTACAGACTTGCTTGTAAAAGCGGTTATTTATCCTTTTTCTTTTTGCAAATTGCCATTGGATCGGCCATCAGTTTCAAGTTTTCATAGCGCTCCATATATTCCTTTTCAAGGCGGACAGTCAGTTTTTTGGACTCTTCCGGAAATGTCTTTTGCAGGGAAGCATAACGCACCTCGCCTGCTAAAAATTCCTGAAAGGTTCCATCAGGTTTCCTGGAATCAAGTATAAATGGATTTTTGCCCTGGGCTTTTAAAACCGGGTTGTAACGATACAAAGGCCAGTATCCTGATTGTACTGCCAGTTTTTCCTCTTCCTGGCTTTTGCCCATACCCTTTTTAATTCCATGACTTATACAGGGCGAATAAGCCATAATCATGGATGGCCCGTCATAGCTTTCGGCTTCAATAAAAGCCTTTAGCAGTTGCTGTTTATTTGCCCCCATAGCCACGCTGGCAACATATACATAGCCATATGTCATAGCCATACGTCCCATATCTTTTTTGCATGTTTTCTTGCCTGAGGCTGCAAACTTGGCAACCGAGCCGGTCGGGGTGGCCTTTGAAGACTGGCCTCCTGTATTTGAATAGACCTCTGTATCAAACACCATGATATTAATATCTTCCCCTGTGGCCATCACATGGTCAAGTCCGCCAAATGAGATGTCATATGCAGAGCCGTCTCCAAGAAAGATCCAGTATGACTTTTTTGTAAAGAGATTGGATATACCGGCGATTTCAGCCAAAAGTTTGTCGCCTGCGAACTCGGGCAACAAAGTTTTAAGCTGGTCGCCGTATTTTTTTGACAAATCAGGATCTTTCATATTGTCGAGCCATCCCTGCATGGCCTTTTTTACCTTCTGCGAGACGCCGGCGCTCAGGGCTTCCTGCATCAAATCGGCCAGCTTTTTGCGTCGCTGAATTGTTGCCAGAAACATGCCGTAAGTAAATTCCGCGGGATCTTCAAACAGAGAATTTCCCCAGGTGGGGCCAAAGCCATCTTTATTAACACAGTAAGGAATAGCCGGAGTGTACCCGCCCCAGATCGAAGTACAACCTGTGGCGTTTCCGATAATCATGCGCTCTCCAAAGAGCTGTGTAAGAAGCTTGGCATATGGAGTTTCGCCGCATCCCGCACAGGCGCCGGAGAACTCAACCAACGGCTGAAAGAACTGGCTGCCTTTAACAGAATTTCTCTTAACCAGATTATCCCTTACAGGCAGTTCAACAGCATATTTATGGAAGGGCACCTGAATATCTGTCTGGGCTTCAATCGGCTTCATTACAAGGGCTGGTTTTTTTGCCGGACATATATCCGCACAATTGCCGCAACCCATGCAGTCTAAGGTGTTGACCTGTATCCGAAAATGGTAACCTTTGAGCTCCTTGCCAACGGCCTTTATTGCTTTAAACCCTTTAGGGGCATTGGTTAGCTCTTTGTTTGTTAATAGGACCGGACGTATGGCTGCATGCGGGCAAACCATAGCACACTGGTTGCATTGTATGCAGTTGTTCATATCCCATTCCGGGACATTAATTGCCACACCCCGTTTTTCATATTTTGTTGTGGCAACAGGGAAAATACCATCAGGAGTAAAAGCGCTGACAGGAAGTTTATCTCCCTGCTGGGCCAACATGGGACGCATCACATTTTTGACAAAATCCGGCTCTTCTTTGGCCTCCTCTGGAGTGTCAACGGCATCAGCCCAGGACTTTGAATATTTGATTTCAATCAGATTATCTAAAGTCTTATCCACTGCTTCGTAGTTCATATTGACGATCTTTTCACCCTTTTTGCTAAACATCTTTTTAATCTGGTCTTTGAGATAGTAAATAGCATCTTCCACAGGAATAATATTTGCCAGTTTAAAAAAGGAGGTCTGCATGATCATATTGATCCTGCCTCCAAGACCCACTTCAGATGCGATTTTCACAGCATCGATATTATAAAATTTGAGCTTCTTTTTAGCAATTGTTCTGCGCATGTAAGCGGGAAGCTCTTTTTCCATGTCTTTAGCAGTCCAGTGGGAGTTGAGAACAAAGATGCCGCCATCCTTGATTCCTTCCAGCAAATCATAGATGTCAACATATTTGGATTTATGGCAAGCAATGTAGTCGGCAGAATCTATCAGATATGTTGACTTGATGGGCGTCTTGCCAAATCTGAGATGGGATATGGTGAGGCCGCCTGATTTTTTGGAATCATAGGCAAAATAAGCCTGGGCATACATGTCTGTATTGTCGCCTATGATTTTTATGGCGCTCTTGTTGGCGCCGACGGTCCCATCCGCTCCAAGTCCCCAGAATTTACACTGCACTGTTCCTTCCGGGGCTACGTCGAATCCTTCTTCTACTTCAAGAGAGGTATGAGTAACATCGTCAATAATGCCAACGGTAAAGTGATTTTTTGGGCCGGTTGAATTCATGTTGTCAAAGACAGCCTTAACCATGCCTGGGTTAAACTCTTTGGAGCCAAGACCATATCTTCCACCGACTATTACGGGCATTTCACCTCGTTCCATATAGGCCGTGCATACATCCTGATATAAAGGATCGCCCAGCGCTCCCCTCTCTTTTGTCCTGTCAAGAACTGTAATGCGATCAACAGTTGCGGGTATAGCGGCAAACAGATGCTCGGCAGAGAAAGGACGGTACAATCGTATCTTGACAAGGCCGACCCGTTCTCCTTTGTCAATTAGATAATTGACAACCTCTTCGATGGTTTCACAGGAAGAACCCATGGAAATGATTATTCTCTCTGCATCAGGATCTCCTACATAATCAAACAGTTTATACTTGCGACCGGTAAGGTTTCCGACCTTTTTCATATATTGACTGACAAGGGCAGGGACCTTTTGATAATAGGGGTTGGCCACTTCTATGCCCTGGAAATAAATGTCCGGATTCTGTGCGGTGCCTCTGAGTTCGGGTCTTTCCGGGTTTGCGGCTCTGGCGCGGAAAGCGTCAACAGCATCCCAATTCAATAGTTTGCCCATATCATCGTAGTCTATCATTTCGACTTTTTGAATTTCGTGGGAGGTGCGAAACCCATCAAAGAAATGGATAAAAGGAACAGATGCCTCAACTGCTGCAAGATGCGTTACCAGCCCCAGGTCCATGACCTCCTGCACTGAAGCAGATGCCAGGATGGAGAAACCTGTCTGTCGAACAGCCATGATATCCTGATGGTCCCCAAAAATGGAAAGCGCATGTCCTGCAATTGCGCGAGCCGTAACATGAAATACTGCCGGCAGCACTTCACCTGATATCTTATACATGTTTGGAATCATCAAAAGAAGACCCTGTGAAGCTGTAAAGGTTGTAGTAAGCGCTCCGGCAACCAGATTGCCGTGCACAGCCGCGGCTGCTCCGGCTTCTGACTGAAGTTGTCTAACCAGCATGGTTTGTCCGAATATATTTTTAAGACCATTGGCTGACCATTCATCACACATTTCTCCTATACCGGATGAAGGTGTAATCGGATAAATGGCGGCAGCATCACTCATGGCATAGGCCACGTGGGCTGCTGCTGTATTTCCGTCAATTGTTCTCATTTTTTTTGTCATAGCGCTTACTCCTTTATTAAATGTCCGGGTTATAACTCCCATGGATTTGTAACAAATAAAACATCCTAAAAATTAATAATTTACCTTACTTTAAACCTCATGTAAAGAAAAATATTTATTTAAAAACTGAACAGTATTCAGTATTTCACGGAAGAGGGACTGAAAAAATGAACATCGAACATATTATAAAAAAGATGAACGTCCAACATCGAACATTGAACATCGAACGTCGAATAATGATGTCGCTTCGCTTCTCAAATTATTCTAAAATCGAATAAAAAACCAATGCCGAACATTCAACAGCTATTTCTGTTTTTTCAGATGTTCATTTTTTTCCATTCAACATTCGATGTTGGACGTTCGATGTTCGATGTTCATCTTTTCTTTCATTTTTTTCATCCCCGCTATAAATGGCGGGGCTTTCTAACGGAGTAAATCCTCATAAAAATCATTGCCTTTGTCATCGATAATAATAAATGCCGGGAAATTCTTTACTGTAATCAAAAGTATTGATTCCATGCCAAGTTCAGGAAAGGCAATGGTTTCAATGCCTGTAATACACTCTTTACCCAGTCTTGCGGCAGGACCGCCAATGGAGCCAAGGTAAAAACCGCCGTATTTTTTACACGAATCTACAACCTCTCTGGAACGGTTTCCTTTAGCAAGCATTATCATGGATCCGCCGTGTTCCTGAAAAACAGGCACATAAGGATCCATACGTCCAGCGGTCGTTGGGCCAAAGGAACCGGAAGGGTATCCGGCCGGGGTTTTTGCAGGGCCGGCATAATATATAATGTAATCTTTGAAATAGTGCGGGAGGCCATCGCCTCTGTCGAGACGCTCTTTTAGCCTAACATGAGCTATGTCTCTTACCACAACAATTTTACCGTCTAACAAAAGAGGGGTCGCTACAGGGTATTTGCTCAAAATTGTCCTAATCTCATCCATTGGTTTATTCAGGTCTATTCGCACAGCGCCCTCTTCCTCTATTTGCGGCGACGGCAGATAGTTAGCGGGATCGGTTTCAAGCCTTTCCAGGAAAATACCGTCACGCGTAATTTTTGCCTTGATGTTCCTGTGAGCGCTGCAGCTTACGCCAAGGCCTATGGGGCAGGATGCTCCGTGCCGTGGAAGTCGCACGACTCTTATGTCATGACAAAAATATTTCCCTCCGAATTGTGCGCCGATTCCAAGTTCGCGTGATATTTTCAGTAATTGCGCTTCAAGTTTCATGTCTCTAAAAGCATGCCCCAGTTCATTTCCTTTTTCTGGAAGGGTATCCAGATATCCAGCTGAGGCCAGTTTAACTGTCTTTAGATTTGTTTCAGCAGAGGTTCCTCCAACAACAAAAGCAAGATGATAAGGAGGGCATGCAGCGGTTCCAAGGGACTTCATTTTGTTTTTCATAAAGCCGGCCAGGTTCTCAGGGGTCAATATCGCCTTTGTTTCCTGATAAAAGAAGGTTTTATTTGCAGATCCTCCTCCTTTTGCAATAAAAAGAAAATTATATTCATCCCCTTTTGCGGCACATAGTTCTATCTCGGCAGGAAGATTGCATCCTGTATTTATTTCATCAAACATGGTTAATGGAGCTAACTGTGAATAACGCAGATTGTTTTTTGTATAGGCATTAAATATCCCCTTTGAAATAGCCTCCTTATCAGAAAAACCGGTCCAAATCTTTTGGCCCTTTTTCCCTATAACAATAGCGGTTCCGGTATCCTGGCACAGGGGAAAGATCCCTTGTGCGGAAATAACCGCATTCCTTAGCATCTCAAGTGCAACATGTCTGTCGTTTTTAGAAGCTTCAGGGTCGTCAACAATCATTGCCAATTGCTTGAGATGAGACGGCCTGAGCAGGTGGGATACATCTTTGAATGCCTGCTCGGCAAGGAGAGTGAGCCCCTTAGGGGCGATTTTTACAATCTCGGTATCCAAAAAGGATTTTAAGTCAATATAATCTATTGTTATTAAACGATAATGTGTGGAATCATCTTTCAAGGGGAACATTTCCTGATAGGCAAATTCTACCATTGCAGATTCCTCCTATTGGTAATAGTTCAGCTCATCTTCTCACGCAAAGGCGCCAAGCTCGCAAAGAAAAAAATAAAACTTAGCGTCTTTGCGCCTTTGCGTGAGGCAATATTGTTAAAATAGTGTTATTCTCCAAACGACTTTGACGTTGCCGTGAAACTAATGGAGTTTAACTTGATAATTATTACTGAATAAGTTAAATTATGTCTATATAAAAATGGCGGGGATAATTATGGCTAAAGCAATTTATTGGGCAGATCATTATGCCGACATTAAAAGAACCGGCCAAGAGGCTGTAAAACAGATTAGGCCCGGGAAAAGGGTTTTTATCGGATCGTCATGCGGGGAGCCGCAACATCTGGTCAGGGAGCTTTGTGAAGCATCAGGAAACTTTACAGATCTTGAGATAGTTCGCCTTATGACCACGGAAAGCGCCCCTTTAACCCTGATCGCAAACAAAACAGATTGCCGGAGCATGAATATTAGATCTTTTTATCTTGGGTCTGCTGCGATTGATATCTTTGCAAGAAACATGCGATTTATTACTCCGATAAACCTTTCCGCTGTGCCCTTTCTGTTTAAGAACAGGCACCTTCCCATACATGTAGCCCTTATTCAGGTGTCTCCACCGGATGATTTTGGATGGATGAGCCTTGGTATTTCCGTAGATATAACACTGGCCGCAGCCATGTCTGCCGATCTTGTGATCGCCCAGGTAAACTACAAAATGCCAAGGGTGCTTGGCCGAAGCTTTATCCATGTTAATGATGTAGATGTGATTGTCGAATATGAGGAGGATCTTCTTGCAATTGGTGAAGCTAAAGAATTTGAGTCTGCAAATCTTATCGGCAGGCAAATAGCGCGACTTATTGACGATGGCTCAACAATTGAGATCGGAATCGGTGCAACGCCGCAAGTAACCCTTTTAGCTCTGTCCGACAAAAACGATCTTGGAGTCCATACTCAATATCTGACCAACGGGATAATGGACCTTGTGTCAAAGGGGGTTATCACAAACCGGAAAAAGGGGTTCAATGAGGGAAAGCTTGTAGCAAGCAGCGCAATAGGAACAAGTTATCTTTACGAGTTTTTAGATGATAATCCAGCCATAGAATTTCATCCTTCAGATTATGTAAATGACCCGGGCATTATTTCCCGCCATTACAGGATGGTTTCCTTGAACATGGCAACGGCAGTAGATCTCACCGGACAGGTCGCCGCCGATACCATTTCTTATGATTATTTTTCAGGTGTTTCAGGTATGTTAGACTTTATAAGAGGAGCGGCTCGGTCTAAAGGGGGTAAATCGATTCTTATGCTTCCTGCGACATCCAAGCGCGGCAAGAAGAGCCGGATTGTCCCAAGCCTGAGCGATATGGCCGTGGTAGTTCCCAGGGGTGATGTCCAATGTGTTGTTACCGAGTATGGCGTTGTTAACCTGTTTGGTAAAAGCCTCCAGGAAAGGGCTATGGCCATGATTAGCATTGCTCATCCTGATTTTCGCGACGAGCTGTTTTTTGAGGCCAAGCAGATGGGTCTGTTAGGCGCAGAGCGCGAGCTTAAGAAATCCATTCACGGCGTTTATCCTCTTGATCTTGAAGAAACAATTGAAATCGAAGACCAACCGATAACCATCAGGCCAGCAAAACCGGTTGATGAAAGAAGGTTGCAGGAACACTTTTACAACCAGGAAAAGAGTGATATAATTTCAAGGTTTTTTTATGAGAAGACAAGCTTTGTGCGTAAAGAGGCTGAAGGCATGTCGCAG
>Ga0209991_10000734_pt1 | contig 14647 bp, 14 predicted proteins | sample ChitaG_FD_183167 | JGI IMG/M metagenome (GOLD analysis project Ga0209991, IMG submission 183167) | Deep subsurface microbial communities from South Pacific Ocean to uncover new lineages of life (NeLLi) - Chile_00310 metaG (SPAdes)... | ecosystem: Environmental > Aquatic > Marine > Oceanic >...
AATGTGTACGAGCATCTCGTGAACCTGGAGGCAGAGCATGGGATCAGGTTCAAACCTGAAACCCTTCTCAAAGAAATGGCCGAATCAGGAGACACCTTTTACAAAGATTAAAAGAGCTACCGGTAAGGATAAAAGGAGGATGATCATGGGATTAAAGACTTTTGATGAGTACTATGGACGTTTGAAGAAGTTGAGGAGGAATATGTATATGGGTGGCGAGAAAATAGACAGGACTGATGAAAGGATCGCCGGGCAGTTACGGGTTATCAAAGAGACCTATGACAGGGCGAATGATCCGGAATGGGAGGAGCTGTGCACCGCAACATCTCATTTAACAGGAGAGAAGATCAACAGGTTCACCCATATTCATCAAAGCGTGGATGACCTTTTGAAGAAACAACAGATGACGAGACTCTTATGTCACCGGGTGGGGAACTGTATTATGAGGTGTATGGGCATCGATGGCATGAACGCCCTTTCAGTGGTCACCTATGAGATGGATCAATTCCTGGGCACTGAAACAAACCAAAATTTTTTGAAGTATCTCAGATATTGGCAGGATAATGATATATGTGCCAATTGCGCCCAAACTGACACCAAAGGTGATAGGATAAAAAGACCCCATGAGCAGGCTGACCCTGACCTCTACCTGAGAATAATCGAGAGCAGGCCCGATGGTATTGTGGTAAGAGGGGCAAAGATCGATAATACCACTGCACCGGTAAGCGATGAAATAATAGCCATACCCACTCGATTCATGACCGAAAAGGATCACGATTATGCCGTTGCATTTGCTGTGCCTTCTGATTGGGAAGGTGTAAAAATGCTCGTTAGGGCTACATATCACCATGGGAGGAAACATCTAAAAGCCCCTATTGCCGAATACGGAGATGCCGAGTCATTTACCATCTTTGATGATGTCTTCGTTCCTCGGGAAAGGGTCTTTCTGGATGGCAAGGGAGACCCAAGGCAAACGCCCTTTGCTGGATTCCTCGCCCTGCTTTTCGCCCACTATCACCGGCATTCCTACACCGGATGCAAACCTGCCGTATCAGAAGTTCTTGCCAGTGCGGCGGCACTGGTATCCGAATACAGCGATATTGAAAGGGAAGACCACGTCAGGGATAAACTATCGCACCTGATAGGCACGGCAGAGCTTGTCTTTGCTGCCGGCCAGATGAGTGCCTATCGTGGTGAGAGATCGGCATCAGGGACCTATATCCCCGACGAGATCTTAACCAATGCCGGCAGAAGACTGGCCGGGGAAGAAATTTATAATGAGTTTAAAGTTGTTGCTGACCTTGCCGGGGGTTTGTGTGCCACCATGCCCTTTGAGGAGGAATTCTTCTCTGAAGAAACAGGAGAGCTTGCGAATAAATATTTAAAGAGGAATCCCAAGATCTCTTCAGAAAATCAGCACCGTTGCTTCAGAGGCATTGAAAACATGATCGTCTCAGAGTTGGCTGGTGTGATGCAGGTGGCGGGACTCCATGGTGGTGGTTCCCCCCAGATGGAGACGATTACCATGATGAATAGATATGATGTTGAGAGCCTAAAGAGCATAGCGAAATACCTGTTCGGAATAGAGGGAGAACTTCCTAAATACGATAGACCCACCGTGACCCCAAGGAAGATGCTGGAGAAATTTCGAAAACTCCTGAGCGGCAAATGAGCCAGTCCCCGGAATGGCCTTCTTTTGGAGCACAAAAAAGGAACGTCCAAACCGGGAGAAGCCCTCTCTGGGACATAAACAAAACCAGGACGAACCTGGTAAAAGAGGTACCAGTATGAACAAGTCGATCGTCGCCATCGTCCGTTACGAGAGCCCGCTGGAATCGGTACGGAAGGCAGTTGGACTTTCCCACGGCCTGGACCACCTGCCTCCTAACCCCAAGGCCTTTATCAAACCCAACCTCGTCTACTGGACCAAGGCGGTGCCATTTCCCAAATGGGGCGTGATTACCACCTCCCGGGTTGTAGGAGACATGGTGGTTCTCCTCAAGGAGCGGGGAGTCGATGACATCACGATCGGAGAGGGGATAGTCACGAAGAGCCCTAAGGACACGGAGACCCCTGCCCATGCATTTGAGACCCTCGGGTATAATGTCTTGAAGAAGCGTTACGGTGTCAAGTCCATCGATGTCTTTGAACGGCCCTTTGAGAAAGTGGATCTGGGTGCCGGGGTAGTGCTCAACTTCAATACCGATATCCTCCACAGCGACTTTGTGGTCGATCTGCCTGTGCTCAAGACTCATGCTCAAGCGGTGGTGAGCCTTGCAATCAAGAACCTTAAGGGGATGATCGATATTAATTCCCGAAAAAAATGCCACAGCGCTGACCCTGAAAAGGACCTCAACTACCATATTGCAAGGCTCGCGAATAAACTCCCCCCTTCCTTCACCCTTCTGGATGGGATTTACACCATCGAGTGGGGGCCGGGTTACAATGGGAGAGCCAGAAGGAGCAATATCCTGGTAGCCTCCTCTGATATCCTGTCGGCTGACATGGTTGGGGCCAAGGTACTCGGATACGACCCCTCGGAGGTACAGTATCTGGTACATGCAGCCCGGGACCGAGGGAGGCCCCTGGATTTCTCTGACATGGAAGTGGTGGGCGAAAAGATCGAGGAGGTAGCCTCTCATCATGAATACGCCTTTCCTTACAATGAGGAGGGGACACTTCCCCGGCCAATGGAGAAGATGGGTATCAAGGGCCTGGCCTATCCGAAATATGACCTTAGCATCTGCACCTACTGCTCGGCTCTGACTGGGGTGATCCTCTTCGCTATAGCCCAGGCCTGGAAGGGTGAGCCCTGGGACAATGTGGAGGTCCTTACCGGAAAGGCAATGAAGCCTACACCTGACAAGAAGAAGACCATTCTGATCGGAAAGTGCATGTATGAGGCCAACAGAGACCATGCCGACATTCAGGAGATGATTGCTGTGAAGGGGTGCCCCCCTGCTCCCAAATCTGTTGTAAAGGCCCTTCATCGGGCAGGAATCGAGGTTAATCCCGCCATCTTCGAGAACATGGATAAGGCCCCAGGATTCTTTATGGGGAAGTATGAGGGGAAGCCGGAGTTCGAAGAGGCCTTTTTCACCGTCACGTAACCTGGAGTCTTCGGGCCTACCCGATGCATATTCCATCCTACTCAATGGGGTATTGTTGAAGTCCCCCTAAGCGAAGTCCTTCTCTTCCATGACTGAGCGTCCGTGGAGAAGCGAAGATAAAACTCAGGGCTGAGTGTTGGCCAACTGGCCTAACAAAATGTCAACCCACAGTAATGATAAACTATATGTGAGGAGGTAAATAAATGAGAGAAGTGGTGATTGTAGGGTATCTGAGAACGGCTCAATCACGGTCCAGACCCAATGATCCAGCTCGGGACTGGTTCCACAAACTGAGAGCTGACGATCTGCTGGCCAAGTTACTACCTGTACTCATGGAAAGGACAGCTATAGATACAAAGGAGATCGATGATTTCCTGGTCGGATGCGCCACGGGCGTCAGCGAGCAGTGGATGTACGGAGGGCGAAACCCCATCTTTCTGGCCAACTTCCCGGAGACGATCCCGGCGAAGTTCGTGGACCAGCAGTGCGGGTCTGCCATGGCGGGAATACACATAGGTTTTCTTGAAATCGCGGCGGATTTTGCGGATATTGTCCTGGTGGCGGGAATAGAGCACATGACTCGTGTCCCCATGGGAGGTGCAATGGTTGAAAAGGGAGCCATTACCCCGAATATGAAACTCTTCACCGAGGAATCTTACAAACACTGGGACATGATGACTACCGTGAACATGGGGCTCACTGCGGAAAAGCTCTTCTCCCTGAGGGACTTCACCAAAGAGGATATGGATCGTTGGGGAGTCAGGGCCCACCAGCTGGCGACCAAGGCATTGAAAGAGGGATTTTTCAAGGAAGAGATTTTGCCTATCGAGGCAGAGCAGGCCGACGGTACCACCATAGTAGTGGACCGCGATCAGGCCGTCCGAGAAGATGCCTCTGTAGAGGGCATGGCAGATCTTAAGCCGGCCTTTAAAGAGGACGGCGTGATCACAGCAGGGAACTCCTCTCCGCTGAATGCTGCGGCCTCATCCATGCTGCTCATGTCCAAGGAGACAGCCAAGAAGAAGGGCATCAAACCCCTGGCCACCATCCGTTCCATCGGCTTCGCCGGTGTTGATCCCACTATCATGGGTGTCGGGCCGGTGCCAGCCAGCCGAATGGCCCTGGAGAAAGCCGACATGAAGGTAAAAGATATTGATTACTGGGAGATCAACGAGGCCTTTTGCATTGTGGCCTTAAACTGCATCAAGGAGCTTGGGATCGATCCGGATAGGGTTAATATTATGGGGGGCGCTACGGCCATCGGTCATCCACTGGGAGCCACGGGAATCCGTCTGACAGGGACCTTGGCCCGTATTCTGAACGTGAAAGGCGGGCGCTACGGTTGCGCCAATGCCTGCATTGGTGGTGGACAGGGCGTAGCTACAGTTATCGAGAGAGAAGATTATTAATAAGGAAAAAATAATGAAAGTTGAAGATATTAAGATGGTAGCGGTAATAGATGCCGGCGATATGGGCCATGGGATCGAGAAGGCAGCACTTATCACGGGCATTTGAGATCACCTTTGCCTGTGAAATCATAATTGCCACCGAAAAACGACCAACGCAGTGGAACGGACATTAACGAAAATCGGGGGTCAGATTACCAGGGCTTGAATTATCATGTGTTAATTCAAGATCAGTCATGAAGAATGGAGCGGCAGATTATTATCTGACATCACAAGGAAAAAGCAGGGCTATAAGGCATTAGCAATACCATTACCCAATTTGGAGGAAGGAGTGAGTCCATGGTCGAAAAGGTTCTACATAATCTATTTCGAATCGAAATTCCCCTGCCCGAGAGCCCCCTCAAATCGCTCAACTCTTATGTGATAAAGGCTCCGGAGAGGAATTTAATCATCGATACGGGGTTAAATCGAAAAGAGTGCCTTAGGGCCATGCAGACTGGTTTGCGCGAACTGGGCGTGGATTTGGAGAAGACTGACTTTTTCATCACCCATCTGCATGCCGATCATTTTGGCCTTGTCTCAAAGCTGGTCACGGATACCAGCAAGATATACTTTAACCGACCGGATGCAGAAATCATTGAGACCTGGGGCGGCTGGAAATCCATGATTGACTATGCCGGCATGAATGGTTTTCCAGAAAATGAGCTTCGAGCGGCCCTTCATAGCCATCCCGGGTACAAGTACAGCCCAGAGTGGGTTCCTGAACTGAGTATTTTAGAAGATGGAGACACAATCAGTATTGGGGATTACCTATTCAAATGCGTGGAGACCCCCGGTCATACCAGAGGACATACATGCCTGTACGAATCCGCAAAAAAGATTCTCCTTTGTGGAGACCATATTCTTAATGACATAACCCCCAACATCCAATGTTGGTCAGATCAGGAAAATCCACTGAAGAATTATCTGACCAGTCTGGACAAGGTTTATGGGTTGGATGTTAATCTCGTATTGCCCGGACATAGGCGTCTTTTCAAGAACTATAAAGAAAGAATCAAGGAATTAAAAAGACATCACCAGGAGAGGGCTGATGAAGCCCTCTTAATCCTAAGCAAGGGTTCAAAACATGCCTTTCAGGTTGCCTCGGAGATGACCTGGGATATTGGCTATGAGTCTTGGGAGAAATTCCCAGTATCACAAAAGTGGTTTGCCACCGGAGAGGCTATTGCTCACTTGAGATACCTTGAGGAAAAGGGAATGGTCTTCAGAGAAGCAGAAGAAAAGATGATCACGTATTCACTTAATCATAACTAGCGGAGCAAGAGGTCTAGAGATGGCCATGGGGAAAAACGGACGTTTGGATGGGAAGGTGGCAATTATCACAGGAGCCGCCAGTGGCATTGGTCGCGCAACTGCCGTGCTTTTTGCCAGCGAAGGCGCCAAGCTGGTTCTGGCGGATATCAATGAGGATGGATTAAAAGAGAGCCTAGATCTCGTGAAAAAAGAGGGCGGGAACGCTATTATGAAAAAAACCGATGTGGCCGTAGAGAAAGAAGTCAAAGAACTTGTTGATCTGGCCCTCAAGACCCACTCTCGGGTGGATATCCTTTGCAACAATGCCGGGATTACCGGAGACCTTGTGGATTTGGAAGAACAAGAGGCGGGTGACTGGCGCAGGGTTTTCGAGATCAATATCATGGGCGCTGTCTTCGGAACAAAGCACGTGGCAAAACACATGCAGGAGAGAAGATGTGGCGCTATCGTAAACACGGCCTCAGTAGCAGGAATTCGCTCTGGGGCCGGAGGGAATGCTTACAGTGCCAGCAAGGCAGCGATCATCAACTTCACCCAGACCGCTGCCTGCGACCTGGGATGCTATAATGTCCGGGTCAATGCAGTCTGTCCTGGGCTGATCGAGACGGGAATGACAAAGCCAGTTTTTGATTATGCCCGCGAGATAGGGAAATACGGGAAATTGGGCAGTCGCTGCGAACTGAGGCGCTATGGCAGACCGCAAGAAGTGGCCTATGCCATTCTCTTTCTGGCCAGCGATGAAGCCAGCTACATCACCGGCCAGGCTCTTCCGGTAGACGGTGGCAATACAGCATCCCTCAACCTGCCTGGCATGAAGGTTTGATTGTGCACACGTATTCAGGCAATAATTCCTGGGAAAAGACCTTCCTAGCAATAGGTCTCTTTAGTGGAAGCTAACACATGAGATACTTGCCTTAAGAAGTGGGAAGTACACAGGTGGGGAACCTTGACTATTGACTGGGAAATGAAATCTCATTGACGTTCGGCATGAGAGCGTTTTTATACCGCGTGGCGTACGATAGCATCGATCATCTGCGGCCACAAGACCTTGGGCAAAGCGTGGCCCATACCTTTGACAATTACCAATTTTACCCCGGGGATTGCATTGGCGGTATCAATACCGCATTCCACAGGTACAAGAGGGTCGGCATCCCCGTGAAAAACCAGGGTTGGTACAGTGACAGACCTAAGCATCTCCTTCCTGCTGCCAGATGCGATGATAGCAGCGAACTGTCGAGCAAACCCGTCAGAGTTTAGACCGCGATCGTGGGATTGTCCAGCCAACTTTCTAACGCGGGTCTCATTAACAGGAAATTTGGGGCCACTGAGAACACTCGAGATGCGGACGCAGCTTTCGATGTAATCTATCCGTTCTGTCGGCAGAGGCGTGAACAGGATGGAGAGCGCCTCCGGCTTTGGCGGTGGAAGCCTCGGGTCACCGGCCGTTTTCTTCTCTGGCGAAGAGGGCCGCGCCGAGGGCCCCAATGATCTGAGGCTCCTTGGGCACCTTTATCAAATGCCCGACATCTTTGGATAAAATTTTAACCACAGCCCGGTTTTTGGCCACTCCCCCGGTCATGACCAAACTATCGGCCACACCCACTCGCGTGACCAGGCCGGCCGTGCGGCGGGCAATGGCCCTGCTGACGGCCAGGCATATATCGGCTGGCGCCTTGCCCTGACTGATGAGGCTGACTACCTCACTTTCAGCAAAGACAGTACAGGTGGATGAAATCGTCAGTTCTTCCTTCGACCCTAAGGCCAGATCGTCCATCTTGTCCAAGGGCACGTCGAGCGCACCGGCCATGACTTCCAAAAAACGCCCGGTGCCTGCAGCGCATTTATCGTTCATGGCAAAATTTATGACGCGCCCTTCCTTCCCCACCAGGATCGCCTTCGAGTCCTGCCCGCCAATGTCAATGATGGTTCCCACATGGGGGAAAAAATAAAATGCACCTTTGGCATGGCAAGCTATCTCTGTCTTTGAATCTTCAGCCTGTAGGACCCTAGCCCTTGAGTATCCAGTGGAAAACACCCTGGATACGTCCGCTTCAGCCAGGCCCGCCTGGCCCAGCGCCGTCCTAAAGGCATCAGTGCCGGCCTTTTGAGAATTATTGCCCGTGGGCAAAATGGCATAGGCTGCGATGTTCCGATCCTTGTCTATTAGCACCGCTTCAGCAGTGAGGGAGCCGACATCAATACCCGCGTAGTAGCTCATGACACAGGCTCCATGGATTCGATGAAGGCCTCAAGTCTGGTTTCGACCTGGGCATCGGAATAAACCCTGGGGTCGTTTTGGTCCGCTTCAATAATGACCCCCGGCTTGCCCGTGAGCTTGCTCACCTCCCCCTGCAGGCAATACATGCCTACGGAGTAAGGTTTGCAGGAGCGGTTTGAGTGCATGATAAAACCGGTGAGCGAAAAATCATCGATCAACTGGGAGAGGTATTTGATGCGATTTTCAAAACCCCAATTGATGTATACGTTCAGATAGGATGCGGCAAAAAGTTCATAGGGATCGCTCATCTCGTTGGCTTGAAAATTACTCAGACCGCCCCAACTGTTAGCGTAGGTGGTAACCACGAGCGTACATTTTTTTTCCTCGAAAAACCTTTCAAGACGTCGCATCTTAAACCAGATCGGCAGGTTGTCCCACAAGACGCGGTATCTTTCTTCAGATATGGAGCCGATCTTCTTCTGGGCTCGCTCGGCCACCTCTTCATAAAGCAACTTATAATAATCTACGCATTCCCTAGTGCCGCGCAGGGTAACGATGGGCCCAAGATGGATAAAAGAGTCCAGACTATTGAAAGGAGAGGGAATGGTCTTACCGAGATAAAGTATCTTTTTCCAGTAATCGGCGGCCTCCCGACTAAGCGACAAAACTTTAGTCAACCGATCACGGTCAAAGGGCCGGCCGAGGAAGTTCCCCAGGAAACTCTCCAGGGCTATAAACTGCGTAACCGTATAATCAATCAGGTCCTTGGTCAGGCCGTTATGAAGAAAGGGGGTGTCGACAATAAATAAGGGTACGTTGTAGTTCCGTGCCAACACCTCATACCATTTGATGACCGTCTTGCAGATATTGGTGGAGCAAAGAAGGAAGTGTGGTGGGGGCAGGCCTCCCGCCGGCCCGCCCTGGGTCATTGCTGCACCGAAATCGGTGCGGGCATAGGCACAAATATCCTGAGAAAAGCCGGCGGCCTCGGCCGCCTCCATAAGCTCAATTGATTGATGGTTCGCCGCGCACATGGCTGCATAGTTTTCGGGATAAATGGGTATAATGTCCATGGCAAAGAGGAACTCTACCGGAGCACCACTGGTTATCCAAGCGATCGGCTTTTCCTTGGTCGTCTTGGCCTCGATATAATAATTGGTCATGAGTTCTTTCATCTTCGAGAACGCTTTGAATTCCGTCATGTCTCTACCCCTCTGCTATTTCACAAAAGGCGCTGATTCTTGTCTTGACCGCGTCAAAGCTGGTCATTGAAAGCTCTACCTCGATGGAGGCTGCTAAAATATCCATTTCTTTGAGCCGGTTTATAAGCTGCGGCCTGTCAAAGGCGTCGGGCTCGCAGAATTTTGTATACCAGAATAAAACCCCATCGGCGCCGGCCTTCTTTACCTTGTCCACGAGATAGGGATGGCGGTCATTTTCAGGGTTGTAAACGCAGCAACATGGGGTCGGATTAAAAAGGAATTCAGTGATCCCTTGCACCAGATTCTCGACCTGGAGTTCCTCTTTGGAGACGGTCCGCCAACCGTTGGCAAAGTCGTCATCAACGATGTGAACCCCTAATTCATCAAAGATCTTGTAAATTTCAATCGGATCGAAAACCAGGCCGGAGAGAAGCAGCTTCAGGCCTTTACCCTCTGGCGCCGGGAACTTGTCCAGGCCCTCAAGCAGGTCCTCAAGCATCTCGTTATAGAGGGCGGCGGGCAAAAAGAACCCGGCCTTGGTGGCTGTATAAAAATCATGGTTCTTCATTAAGCCCGGTTTTTCGCGCCGGATTTCGTAAAGCTTCCGCTGAAGGGCCCGGGTGCGGCCGTGCAGATGAGCGGCCTCGGCCAGTGAATCGGGTGTTATCCTCTGTCCGGTTATCTCCTCGAGCCCCTTAACCACGCTTCGAATAACGCTCTTAAGATAGGTACGTCGGGCCTCCACGGTTTGCGTGAAGGGGATGGAAAGCTCCACCGTGGGCTTTGGGAAAATCCTCCGGTAGATTTCCCTCAAGTTTATCAACGTGTCACAAAGGGAGGTAAAGGCATAGGCCTTCACCATTTTCGCTCCCCCTATCAGCTCCAGCTCCAGCACTGATCTCGCCACAGAGCAGCAGTAGGTCTGCAGGTGGGCGTCCGATTTTCCCAGGGACAGATTATTGCCCCACAACTGCACCGGGTATCCACCGGCCGCATCGATCAATTCCATGGGGAAGTAGGCCGGCATCACCCCGATTACCGGACAGCCCAGTTCCTTCTCGTGTTTCAAAATGGTCTTTGAAACGTTGGATACGACCTCGTGAAAAGGTTTGAACATGGCTTTTACTCCTGTCTGGTTTCAATCCAGGGATGGCCCTTTTTTACAATTTTGGCATCAATCTGTCCCGCCTCTCCCAGCCAGGCTCAGGGCACAGGGTGTCTTATGATTTTATATGGTTCGGTTGTTATTAATCTGGGATCTCTATCTTTCTTTTTGGATACAAACTGTTGTTTCAAGGTGTTTGTTATCATTGCCTAATTGTCAACAAAAATACTGATAATAGCATATAATACATTAGCCAATATTGCAAAATGAAAACTGAGACTTGACTATTGAAATCTAACAACATCCAACCCAGCTATTGTAGGTAAAATTATTATCATAGGAGTACATATTGCAAAAAAGACTCTATCCCATGCTTAGTGCTTCGATTCGCAAATACTATAACGTATTCTAATGAGTATAATCTTTGCGATTGCTCACTCAGCACTTAGTCCCGAGTAAATAAATACGTCATCGAATTTATGAATCGAGGGACTTAGTATCCTGCCCTCCCCCTTGATTGGCAAGCTCCGGGAAATATTTGTACCCAATTATTGTATTAAACAATAAGTACACAAACCGGCTTGTAGAGATTATGGCAACCCTCATAATAGATTAGTCTGTGTCTGAAGAGTTGATCTGCGAATCGTTTTGTGAATCTTCCTCTGATTCAGCTTAATTCCTAAACCAGAATTATGTCATTCTCAATACATGGTTGTTTTCTTACGGGGAGGTGGGTAAAGAGCCTTTTCCCAGATTTGGGGAGATGTTCTACGGTTATAGATCACCAAGCTATGAATGGGGGTATCGCGTACCCTGCCACATCCTTAGTAAAGGGGATCCTTAATCCGGGATAATACGAACTCCATACGGGTTTCTATTTTTGACCATATGAGTTACTTTAAAGTCTGGAAAATTCAGCAGTTCTGTGATAGTATCCATTTGCATTGAATTCCGCCTCCGGTAAGTTTCATCTACGTAAAAACCTTATCACATACAGTTGGAATTCGATGCACTTTCTTACCTGCTGCTTCAAGACCCCAACCTTTTTTGGTGATACCATCACTGCCAAGGCAAGGATGGCAGAAAAGATTGGAGATAATAGATGGGTGCGGATGGCACTCATCTGGACAAATCAGCGGTGAGAAACCGTTGCAAAAGGGAAGGCTGTGGTTATACCACCGCCATAGCAAGCTTAATTCAAAAAAGGAGGGAATGAAAATGGCTTTAACAGATGTCAAAGAGGTTTTTAGCAAGATGCCAGAGGTTTTCAGCCCCAGTGCCGCCCAAGGACTGGATGTGGTCATCCAGTACAACATCACCGGAGAGGGTGGAGGAAACTGGAATGTCACGATCAAAGATGGGGCCTGTCAGATCCAGGAAGGCAGCCATGACTCGCCAACCGTGACCTTGACGATGTCCAGTGAAACATGGCTTTCCATAGTCAATAAGGAAATAAATAGAATGCAGGCCTTCATGAGCGGACAACTTAAGGTCAGTGGAGACATGATGCTGGCCCAGCGGATAGAACAACTGTTTCCCTTGTAGAGAGGGAGTTCTTTAACGGGTAACGTCATTTGGCTGTTGTTAGCCGCTAATTGTATCCATATTTTACGGTCAGCCGGATATGAGCGGATTTCAGGAATACTTTGGCGAGACGCACAAAAAGGTCTGCCAGACTGTCCGGAAATTTGTGGAGCGTGAGATTAAGCCCTTTGTGGACGAGTGGGAGCAAAAGGGCGAATTTCCTAAGGAGCTTTATCGCAAGGCAGGAGAAGCGCGTAAAGGTCTTTTTGAGGAAAGGAATGAGGATCATTGCAAAGAACAGTTGGGTTCATGGATAGTGCCCTGGCCAGATCTACCCTTTTTCTCTGACCATAAGGGAGTGAGCTTACACCTTTTTTCTGATAGATTCCATCTCCAATAGATCAATGATTTCCTCACTTCTGGCTTTTTGCTCCGTTCAGAAAGACCTCCAGAATACTCTCTGCAATCCTCTCTTTCTGGCTATCCCCCTTAATTCTTTGATCCACAAGAACCATGGCAGAAACAAAGGTCTCAAGAGCCCCAAGGAATATATACGTGAGATATTGGGCCTTGAAATCTGTTCTGAGTATCTCCTTTTCTTGGCCCTCCTTTCACCCCATTTTTTTCCGGGCTTATTCCTCGAGCCGATAGCCTTTGGGAATGGGTTGTCCATCTACATAAACGTTATTGTCTTCATCCAGAGAAAAGCGCCCCCTAGCAATCATCTCCACTGTTAGAGGGAAGATCCTCCAGTCACCTAACTCTTTAAGACACTTTTGGTGTTCATCGACCACTTTTTTAAAGGCTTCTCTGTCTTTAAGTAGGTCTGGTAAGGGAAAAGGCAATTTTACCTTTAGGGAGTTTGAGACCATCAACAGGGGCCCAGTATCTACCCCTGCATCTGTCCATATGGTTGAGGAACGTATGAAAGTTTCTCCATTGGCTATTGCATCTGCCACTGCATGATCGCCAATGTACTTCCTTTTTCCATCAGGCGTGAGTATAGAAAGATCACCTGGATGTACATTGACACATCTATCTAATGTCAGATAACTCATATATCCTGCCAGGGCTATTATATCTATATCAAAGGCCTTGATCAAACTAGAGGCCACAGAGTCAAACTCCCTCCTGGCTGATATAGTTACAGGGGTTAAGGCAGTCCTCTTTAATCCTTTTAAGGAGTAGAATTTTCTTATATCGTAACTAAAGTAGGGGATTCCATTATCAAGGGCGATTTTTTTCCCTGCTGAACCACCATCAGAGCGGTCACTAAAGATGAAGATAATCTTAAAGGGGGACCCACCTGGCTCCTGCTCCAGTTCCTTTTCTCTTTCAAGCAGGCGGATAACATTGGTTCCTGAGCCTGACATAAAGGCAGCAACCCTCATGACCCTGCCCATTAGTTTAGGATCAAAGATTGGTGTACTTGTCATTATAGTTATCTTTTTAAGAGTCGCCCTACAGGTCCGATTTTAAAGGGGCTTCCTTCCTCTAACGCCTTAAGAACCGTTCCCCCACCTGTAAAATAATAACATTTAGGATTGTCCAGGCCTTTCATATATATACCAGGGCATGAATATTTTAATTCCTCGATGGTATCACCCCCTCCGTATAGTTTCAGGGCCTGCCTGTTTCCATCTACTGCCTTGTAAAGTGCCTTTGAGCCCTCACGAAAGTGAGGAATAAGACCCATAACCGCATTAACAAGGATGGTTTTGGCCGATTGAATTATATCTAAGATAATTTTGTCATGAAATGAGTCTGGATCAGCATCGAGGATGTAATTATAGCTGTCACCTTTCCGGAAATTTTTAACAGCTATGGTTTTTATTTTTCCTTTTTTCCTTTCCCCAAGATTTTCGGATTCCACAAGTAGTGGGAGCTCTACTATCTTTCCTTTTTCTTTATCCAAACGAACAAGCTCTTGAGCAAGATCAATATCTTCTTTTGGAACGCCGGCTATTTTTACGCCATATTTAGCACAAAGAAAGATGTTATACATAACTCCGCCTAAAACCAAGCGATCTACCCTTTTGTATAATTCTTTCAAAGGATCTATCTTTGTATCGTATTTAGTCCCGGCCACTATCGCTAAAAAAGGTCTAGCGGGGTTAAGAACCTTTTCAAGGTTTTTGATCTCCTCTTGTAATAAAAACCCCGCATAAGAAGGAAGATATTTTGTAATATCAAAGGTAGACACATGAGGTCGCCATGAGCCAAAGGCATCATTTACATAGATACCTGCCAGGCTGGCCAACTGCCTGGCAAGCCTGGTGCGTTCTGGTCCATCTGTCTGTTCGCCTTGAAACCACCTGATATTCGGAAGATATACAGCCCCTATCGTACCATCTCTTAACCTTAGAATAGATGCAAAAATAGATCTATCGATATTGGTTATCCCAATTTCAGGGTGGATAGTAAAAGCTGGGATCTCGATCTTTATCCGTAATTTTTTTTCCAAATAAATAACAACGGGATTTACTGATCTATCTGGCAAGCAGTCTATCTTTCCAGTTCTCTTATCCCTTGGCCTTCCAACATGGGTCATCAAGATTGGCTTTCCGCCTCTTGAAACAATATTGAAGAGGGTTCCGAGGCTTGCATCAATCCTTGAAGCATCTTTTATTTTCCCTTTTTTGACTGTATTATGGTCAACCCGAATGAGCACCACTTTATCTTCTATGTCTGCTTCCTGTATCAGCCTGAGAGTTGGAGTTGTCTTTATTTCAGACATTATCTCCTCCTTTTCTTATATTGATTAGTTT
>Ga0209991_10000737_pt1 | contig 14621 bp, 13 predicted proteins | sample ChitaG_FD_183167 | JGI IMG/M metagenome (GOLD analysis project Ga0209991, IMG submission 183167) | Deep subsurface microbial communities from South Pacific Ocean to uncover new lineages of life (NeLLi) - Chile_00310 metaG (SPAdes)... | ecosystem: Environmental > Aquatic > Marine > Oceanic >...
TTAGCACCAATTTTCAAGATAGTCTTCAGGGGATATTTTGAATGGTCATAAATGTCTTCTTCTCTGGTGGTCACCAATTTCACCGGTCTTTTTGCCTTTAAGGCCAAGGCAACACAAATGGGAGTAATTGAATTCATCTGAATACTTGAACCGAAAGAACCTCCCAGAGTAATTCTTTTAACATTTACTTTATTAAGAGGGATGTTAAAGATATTCCCTAAGAGGATACGTACATTGTGAATTCCTTGAGATGTCGCCCAAACTGTAATCCCTCCGTCAGCTTCCGGAACACACACCGCAGATTTGGTTTCCAATTGCATGTGATAAATCCTCTGGGTACTAAATGTTCTCTCTACAATTTCGTCTGCCTCTTTAAAGCCTTTTTCAATATCACCAACCTCAACATCTCGCTCGCAGGCTATATTTTTCTTTGTGTCTACTCTTTCTTCTCCCAGGTAAACATGATCATATATCTGGGGTGCATTTGCCTCCATGGCCTCTTCAAGATTTATGAGTGGTTCCCATTTCTTACCCCACTCTATCTTTATCTTCTTCAAGGCTGCAAAGGCTTTTTCTTCAGTTTCTGCGGCACAGGCAGCCACTGCTTCCCCTACGTGACGAACCTTGTCTTTAGGTAAAACCGTTCTATCGCGATAGGTCTTATCGGGGATGCTAACTATTCGTTCATTATATAAAGTATCTGGCACATCATCCGGACCAATACAGACAGCTCCCATTTTTTCAGCTTCTCTGTAATCTATTTTTTTAATTTCAACATGCGAACAGGGACTACGCAGGACTACAGCACATAATTGACCGGGAATATTTATATCAGAAGAATAAATTTCTCTTCCGGTCACCTTACCTATATTTTTTATATCAAACCTTTTACCTATAAATTCAAACTGCTGCTTTTCCACAAAACCACCCTCTTTTTAATAATAGACAATATTTTGCTTACTAACTTTATTTCTCATTTTACAAAATCATTCGAGCATCTATAACCTGTAATCCTTTTTCAAATACAAATATGGGGTTTAGGTCTATTTCGTTAATTTCAGGATTTTCCATAGTAAGTTTAGAAACTTTCATTAAAACTTCTTCTATGGCCTGGATATCTCGGGGAGGTTCACCTCTTATTCCTTTTAGAATTTCGTATCCCTTAATCTCGGTAATCATCTCCTCGGCATCTCTTTCTTCTAAAGGAATAATGCGGAAGGAAACATCTTTTAGCACCTCTACGTATATCCCTCCCATTCCAAACATTGCTACCGGGCCAAAATGGGGGTCTTTTATCATCCCCACAATAACTTCTACTTCCTTAGGGATTACCGGGTATACTATCACCCCTTCAATCCCTGCTTCTTTATTATAATTTTTAATATTGTGGATAATCTCTTGATAAGCTAATTTAGCTTCCTTCTCATCTTTTAGCCCTATCTTTACCCCTCCAGCATCTGATTTATGAATGATGTCAGGAGAGACAATTTTCATGGCAATAGGAAAATTTATTTCTTTGGCCAAACCAATAATTTCATCTTCGCTCTTTATTAATTTAAAATCAGGAACAGGAATTCCATATTCCTTCAACAATTTTTTTGCCTCTGTCTCCAATAAAGACCTTTTCCCTTTTTTAGCCCTCTGGATAATTCTATGCACTTCTTGCTCCTTATATTTAGTTGGCCAGTTGCCCAGTTAGTCAGTCTTTGTCCTAACTGGTTAACCGGCTAACCATTCTTACGCTATACGCTAAACGCTCTACGCTATTTCTTTTCTTCGCTATTCGCTAACGACTATTTTTATATATTTTCTGAATCACTTTAGCGCATCTTTCTCCGGTTTCATAATTGGGGATTCTATATTTTTTTAATTCCCTAATCGCTTCTTTTACTAATCTGCCAGCCATAAAATTGGCAAATATAGGTATTTTCATCTCTTCTTTTATTTTTCCTAAAGCGGTGGCAATCTCTGTAGAATCCATGGAAGCAGTCGGAACAAATATGGCAATTATAGAATCATATTCCGAGGCAATAGTTTTACTCACCTGGGCAAAACATTCTGCTCCCCCATAAGCCAAAAGGTCGAAAGGATTTCCTAAGGAGACATGTGGAGGGAGAATTTCCTTTAGTTTATTCTTTAAACTTTCGGATGGTTCAGGGACTTCTAATCCCAATTCTTCTAATTTGTCTGTAGTTAACACTGCAGGTCCTCCCGAATTGGTAATCACTCCAATCTTATTCCCCTTGATTTTCGGGCAATGAATCAAGCCCCGGCATAAATCAAACATCTCCTCTACCCCTTCTACCCGTAAAATGCCGGCCTGTTTAAAAGCGGCATCATATATCTTGTCCTCTCCTGCCAAAGAGCCGGTATGAGAGGAAGTCGCCCTCATCCCGGCTTTACTTTTACCCGCCTTAATGGCAACAATCGGTTTTTTAAGAACGGTCTTTTTGGCTTGAGCGTAAAATCTTCTTCCTTTCTCTAACCCTTCAATGTAGAGAGCAATAACTTTAGTCTGAGGATCATCTTCCAGATATTTAATTAAATCTACTTCGTCTATATCACATCTATTCCCGTAACTTACAAATTTAGAAAAACCAAAACCTAATTCTTCAGCCATCATTAAAACCACTCCTCCCAGAGCACCGCTTTGGGTAATAAAAGCAGTTTCGCCAGAAAGGGCACGAACTTCTATGCTGGCAAAGAGATTACAACCGGTATTCATAATTCCCGCACAGTTAGGACCAATAATCCTCATCCGATGTTTTTCAGCTATATTCTTTATTTCTTTTTCTTCCTTAACATTGCCTGCTTCAGAAAAACCAGCAGAGATTATAACTGCTGACTTAACTCCCCTACTTCCTAAATCTTCTAAAAGCAAAGGAATAAACTTACCAGGTATAGCAATAATTGCTAAATCAATTTCTAAATTCTTAAAATCTTTAATGATATCTACTCCAAATATCTGGCCGCCACTCTGACTCACCGGATATATATTTCCTTTAAATCCACCCTCCACCATATTTTTCACTATTTCATATCCGGTCTTTCCTTCTTTCATTGAAGCAAAGATAGCTGCTGAATGAGGGTTAAAAAAAATTTCCATACTTTTCATTCAACCATTCCTTCTGCTATTTTATAGCCTTCATTAAAAGCTAAAATATTTTTGTCTACTTCTCGGGGAATGCTCTTCTTTAAAATTTCCTCCATAAATTCCTTATCAAAATAAGAAACAAAAGATAAAGCACCCAGTAATACCATATTTTCTGCAATAGGAAGTCCTGCCTCTGAAGCTATTTTACCGGCATCTATCCAGATTATTTTTGCTTTTGCCTCTTTAAATAATCTGATTATCTCCACATCTTTAGGGTATTTTTCGGGATGGGCCATTATATCAATAGGGTATATCCTTTTTCTATTTAAAATAACTGTTCCTCCCGGTTTAATAAATTCTAAACTTTTCAATCCTTCGGATAATTCCATTACTACTATTATATCAGAAGAGAGGGGAGGAATCCTTGAACCAAATATGTTGCCTATCCTAATCTCACAATGAACCGGACTACCTCTCTGAGCCATTCCTACTTCTTTAAAAAATTTGACTTTTTCGCCTTTTTTTAATCTATAATCGGCAATAATCTGCCCTAATCTTATTACTCCCTGTCCACCTACTCCGATTAAATAGAAATTACTTTCCATCTTTTATCACCTCTATCGCCCCCACTGGACAAGTAAATTCACATAACCCGCAGCCAAAACAGGCTGAAGTAATTTCCATAAAGGCTTTACTATTGGCATCTTTAGGATGAAATACCATCGCCGGACAGGTCAAAGAACTTAAACATATCCTGCAGCCGGTACATTTATCTATATTTATTTTGCGCTGAGAGAATTTAACATTTCTTCTTTTACTTTGAAGAGCACACTCCCGACGTGAAACTACTACCGAAACTCCCGGATATTCCATCGCTTTCATTATTGCGTCTGTTGCTTTTTCACTCTGATAGGGATCAATTATCTTAATATCCTCTATCCCGCAACCTCGACAAATTTCAACAATATCTATTCTTTTAGTACTGCTCCCGTCTAAATTAATAGTCCCTGGGTTTTCTTCAAAACCGGTCATGGCAGTCCATCCATTATCTAAAATAATTACCGTTAAGGGGACTTTATGATAGACTGCATTAATAAGGGAAGGAATGCCGGCATGGAAAAAAGTAGAATCTCCTATAGTGGCTATTACTGGTTTTTTAATCCCCGCCCATTTAAATCCTTGAGCCAATCCTATACTCGCTCCCATAGCCACTTCAGTCCAGCAACTCTCAAAAGGTTTACTCATTCCTAAAATAGTACATCCTATGTCCCCGGTAACAATAATTTCATCTTTTTTATATTTTAAATTCTTAATCGCCTTATTCAAGGCAAAATAAGTTCCTCGGTGAGGGCAGCCTATACAAAAAGAAGTGGGACGTTTGACTTCTAATTCTTTAGCTCTTTCTAAAATTTTGGAGTCCTTCCCGGATTCAAGTTCTGTTTTTAAAAGAATCCCCAGGGCATTTTTTATCTTTTCAAAGGAATAATTTCCGATTAGAGAAAGGGTTTTATCAAATTTTCCCAAAATTTCAACTTTCTTATTTAAGAGACAGGCAATCCTTATCACTTCCGCTTCTATAAGAGGGTCTAATTCTTCCAAGACAAGCACCCTATCTACTTTTTCTAAAAACTCTTTTACCCTCTCTTCGGGCAAGGGGTAGACCATACCTATCTTTAACCAGGATAGTTTCAAATTATATTTTTTTAAAGCCTCTTTAAAATTTCCTTCCACCGCTCCGGCATAAATTACTCCCTGTTTGCTGCCATCTTCAAAGTGAGTTTCATTTACTTTTATTCCAGATTCAGTAATATAAGAATCGCTAATTTTAGAAGCTTCGGCTAATCTGCTAAGGGCATCTTGATGTTGAGCCATACACCAGGTAGCACCTGCCTTAGTATATTTTGCAATATCCCGTTCGAAATGCGCTTCTCTTTTTTCTAATTTCAATTTTTTACCTATTTCCACATCAGAAGCAACATGGGAGATATCGGTAGTTGATCTTAAGAAAATGGGACCGCCAATCTTTTCTGAAATTTCAAAGGCAAGTTTCACATAATCTAAACATTCCTGCTGGGAAGCAAGATCGAGCATGGGAACCACCATCGATTTAGCATAATAGCGGGAATCTTCTTCGGGCATACCAGCACTTACTCCAGGATCATCAGCTACAAATACAACTAACCCCCCGGTGCAGCCACTATAAGCGATAGAAGCTAAAGAATCGGCAGCTACATTCACTCCGGACATCTTCATGGTGACCAGGGCTCTTTTCCCAGCCCAGGCAGCACCAGCAGCAATTTCAAAAGCAACCTTTTCGTTCGTACTCCATTCTATGTGAATCCCTAATTCTTCTTTTTGGGGTAGTAAAGTCAAGATTACTTCTGTTGAAGGAGTGCCCGGATATCCGCTTACAACCTCCACTCCTGATTCGATTATCCCTTCGGCAATCGCCTCATTTCCGGTTAATAATTTTTTCAAATTCATTCCTCCTCCAGAAGAGGGAGTGTAATGGGAGCAGTAGGAAGAACTAATACTTTTGCTTCACCCCCATAATTTTTTAAAACATCGTTTAAAACGGATTGGACTGATTTGGCTGGTAACATTCCCATTTCCATTATATCCTTATCTTCTATCCCTTCTGATATCAAGTAAATTTTTGCTTTCTCTTTACACTTTGCAATTAAATACGAAATAACGCCAGAGACTACATTTTTTTCTTTGTGAGCTTTAATGTTCATAATAATATCTTCAGGAGTCTTTTCTTTAAGAAAATCCACAAAATCTTTACCCCCTATTCCTTCGTAACAGGGAGAAAGCATAATAATAGTACTTTTTTCTTTAATTATATGACCTATAGCCTCTAAAGTCTTGGAAGCTTGATGGAAATTAATATCCATAGGATAACTGCTGGCAAGGATTATATCTGCTTTTTCCGGAATTTTAACTCCATAGATATCATTACATACCTTTACTCCGACTTGATGAGCCATAGCAGGGTCCCCGGCAACGACTTTAACTATCTCATTTTCCACATTCATAACCGTGTTTACTATCATATCTAAACCAATCATCTTAGCCGCTTCTTCCATTTCTTCCCGAACAGGGTTGCCTTCTGTTTTCCCCAAAGCAGCTTCTCCTGTTTCTACATAAAGGTGGTTATAACCGATAGCTTCCCTCGAGGATATCCCTGGTAAAATACTTTTTGCTCCTCCTCCATAGCCTGCATATCTATGAGGAATTATATTCCCTGTAGCTATTTTCACATCCGCTTGTACTACATCCTTGTTTACCCATAATTCATTTCCCCTCTTAGATTTCCCAAGATAAAAAAGATTATTATCAGGGTCATGTTGAACAACTTTTACTCTTTTGAGGACCTTTTTGCCTACCTTTTCTTTCAATTCTTCTTCAGTCATCTTTCTATGTTGCCCTCGAGCAATTATTACTTTAATATTTTTATCTGAAATTTCTCCCTTATTTAATTCATCCAATATTGGGGGAATCAATAATTTATCAGGAGTGGGACGAGTAATGTCAGTACAAATTACAACTGCGGTATGTTTTCCTTGAGCTATTTGAGATATAGTTTTTGACCCAATAGGATTTTTTATTGCTTCTTTAATCTCTTCGATATTATCTTCAACACCGGGTTTTTCTTTTAATAGACAAATTTTTAACAAATTTTTTTGGGGGAGGCTAATAGGTATTTTTTCTTTTCCATAAGGAATAAGGATTGTTTTCATAAATTTTACCCCTTTTTGCCACTAAAGATAATTTTTTTATTTTTTCTACGCTACTTTAATTTATTAAAAAAATTAAGAAAAGTTTATATAATTAAGGGATAGGAAGCGTCTTCCTATCCCTTAATTATTAACTCCCCACTTTTATTAGAGATTATATTTTGCAATGAGCTCTTTCCATTTAGGTGAACTCATCAATCTATCCAATCCTTCATTTAGTAGTTTTAAGAGTTCGTCATCTCCTTTTCTTAAACCGTAGGCATAGGTTTTACCCGCTCCCCAGGTTCCAACTTCTTTTAGCCCAGGTTTGACTTTCAACATCTCTTTGACCATAGTGTCATCCTGAACCGCAGAATCTACCCTACCATTTAATAGATCTTCTACTGCTAAAGTAAAGGTGTCGTATACCTTCATCTTTAAATCAACACCTTTATTAATAAGATTATCTTCTATCCAATTAGCTCCGGTTGTGCCTCTCTGTGTTCCTACTGTATGTCCCATGCTAAGACCGGTAACAATATTTAAATCAGAATCTTTGCGCACTACAAGAGACCATTTGTGCTCCCAATATGACTTTGTATAAGCTATAACTTTTGCCCTCTCATCTGTATAAGATAATCCTGAAGCAATGAAGTCAATTTTCTTTGCATTTAAGGTAGGAATTATGGTATCCCAAGCTGTGGGCTGATGTTTTACCTCAAAACCCATCTCTTGAGCAATCCAATCTACTGCCTCTACATCGAATCCTGCAGGATTGCCATCTTTGTCAACATAGGCAAAGGGTGGAAAATCAGGATCTATACCATTTATATACACCTTTTTTTCCTGGGCCTGGCCGATAACTATGCCTCCAATTAATAAAGCAAAAGTAAGAATCAAAATAATATTTATTAATGTTGATTTATTTCTTTTCATTTTTTAATCTCCTTGATAATTAATTAAACTTTTTTTAAACTAAAAGAAATTTTAATTTATTCTCTCACCTCGCTTTCTTTCGAAAATTGTTCTTTTTCAAACAGCCAAGCATTTGTTCTTTCATCCCCAAATCTAGTATAAGCATTTAAGATATATTTTAAAAATAGTATTTAAATTATATTTTAAGATTAATGGTTTAACCTAATCCAGGAATTTTTAGTTTTTTCTCTGCCATACTAAGAAATTTGGTAACTATGGAAACAACTAATAAATATATTATTCCTACTACCATAAACACTTCTGTATACCTAAAATGACGGGTAGCAATAATTTTTCCTGCCCCGGTCAATTCCACGCAGGTTACCATGAAAGCTAAAGAGGAATACTTTATTAGGTAGATGATTTCATTGGAACAGCCCGGAATAGCCCTTCTTAAAGCTTGAGGCAGAATAATATATAATACTGCCTTAATTCTGCTCATTCCCAAAGCTTCAGCAGCCATCATCTGCCCAGTTTTAATTGATTGTATTGCTCCTCTAATATATTCTGAGTGATAAGCCCCGCTACAAAGAATAAAACCTGTAACTGCTGCCATAAAAGGAGAAAAGAAAATCCCTATAGAAGGAAGTGCATAATAAATAATAAAAAGTTGAATTAATAAGGGGGTACCACGAAAAAATATTGTATAAACGGCACATAGAGAAGATATAAATTTATTTCCATATACTCTCCCTACAGCTATTAGAATACCTAAAATTAAGCCTGAAGGAATAGATAAAATTATTAATTTAACGGTAACCAGGACTCCTTCTAATAGAGGGGGCAAGAGAACGTCTTGAATAAAATACAAATCAATCATCTTTCTTCTACCGACTTTCCATAAAGTTCAGTTATTCTGTAAAGAAATTTTTTGGTTCTTTCATGTTCGGGGTTAGTAAAAAGTTTATAAGGTGAACCTTGATCTATTATCCTCCCACTCTCAATAAATATTACTTCATTTGCTACCGAACGAGCAAAACCCATTTCATGAGTCACTACTACCATAGTCATTCCATTAATAGCTAAGTTTTTGATAACCTCTAATACCTCTCCAATTAATTCTGGGTCAAGAGCTGAGGTAGGTTCATCAAAAAGCATTACACTAGGATTCATGACTAAAGCCCTGGCAATGGATACTCTTTGTTTTTGTCCTCCAGAGAGTTGGGCAGGATATAAGTAAGCTTGTTTTTCTAAACCAACCTGCTTTAATTCCTCCATTGCCTTCTCTCTTGCTCTATTTTTATCCATTCCTTTTACCCTAATAAGTCCTATCTCGACATTTCCTAGAGCATTTATATGGTCAAATAAATTAAAATCTTGAAAAACCATTCCCATTTTTTGACGGAATTGGTTAATGCTCTTTTTAGTGTGAGTTACTTCTTCCCCTTCTAACCAGACTTGTCCCTTATCCGGGATAGTCAATTGATTTATGCATCGAAGAAGAGTACTCTTTCCACTACCCGACGGTCCAATAATAACTTTAGTTTCACCCTTTCTTACTTCAAATGATATCCCTCTTAATACCTCTTCTTTTCTGTATCTTTTATAAATTTCTTCAACTTTTAAGATAATTTTATTATCTTCATGCATTTTCTAATACTCCTTCCCACTATTACTGTAGCTACCATAACCAGGGATTTTTACTTTCTTTTCCAATATATTAAGAAGCTTCACTCCTCCATAAGTCAAAATAAGGAAAATCGCTGCACAGGTAAGAAAAATAGGCAAAGGTTGATAAGTTCGAGTAGCAATAAAATTGCCTCGAGTCAATATCTCCGTTAACCCAATAGCATAAGTTACAGCTGAATCTTTTAAGATAATCGAATATTCATTTGACCAACCTGGAATAGATATTCTTAAAGCTTGAGGCAAAATAATGTAAAAAATAGCTTTAAGCTTACTCATCCCTAAAGAGCGAGCAGCCATCATTTGTCCCTCACCTACTGATTGGATGCTTCCTCGAAAAATTTGAGATTGATAAGCAGCACTGCGAAGACCTAAAACTAAAATTGCAGCAGTGAGAGCAGTTAAATTAAACCCTAAAAACATAAATAATCCGAAGTAAAAAAGAAAGAGAAGGACTAAAACGGGTAGCCCACGGAAAAACCAGACATAAAGGGAAATTAAATTAGCAACATACTTATTGCCATAAACCTGACCTATAGCCATAGGAATTCCCATAATTAAACCTAAAGCTAAAGCTCCTCCTATTAGCCCAAGAGTTATTATAGATCCTTTTAGTAAATAAGGAAGAGATTGATAAACCAATAATAAATTTTCTGTCATAATTACCACTCACCTATTATATAGATAAAAAATGTTTCCTAATTTAAGAAAAATTTAGCTTTATTTTGCGAATTTGTTTATAGATACGACAAGAACTCTAAAAATTTTTCTTCCTTTTTAAAAAATCAAAGATATTTTTATAAATCTACTTCTGTTTATCTTACTTTAACCCAATTATACCATATACCATATATAAATATATATGAGATTATCTATCTAGAAAAAAGAGGATGAGCCTTTATCTGTTACTGCTTCTAATGACTATACGGAATCCTCTTTGCTGGTTCAAAAGCACTCTTTGCTTTCTTTAAAATATCTTTATACACCTCTAAATTTCGGTCTTTAAGATGATCAAATATCATTGGGCTATTTGACCCATAAGTTACATATTTTAGTGGATTAGGGTCAAGTTTTGCAGATATTATCTCTTCTGTACCTCGAGCCTGGGCAAGTTTCTGGGCGATAGGGCTAATTATCATGCTACCTCCAAAATAATAATTATCCCCCGCATCTCCCCCTACAGAATTTACCGCTACAACGTACACATGATTATCATAGGCCCTGGCCTTATTAGTCATATCCCATATCTCAAAACTTCGTAATAATGCTGAAGGCCTGGTTATAATCTCCGCGCCTTGAATAGCCAAAACCCTGCTCAATTCAGGGAAATCACCATCATAACATATTATCATCCCAATTTTCCCCAATTTAGTATCCACTACAACAGCTTCCTTACCGGGAGTAGTCCACCCACCACCACCGAGCCTCTCGGTGGGGAAGGGATGTGTTTTACGGTAAATCCCGGCAATTTCTCCTTCATCATTTATGAGTACAGAACTATTCATGATTACATTTTTTTCTTTGCCTTTTTCATATAGGGGAAGGATAATATGTACTTTTAATTCTCTGGCAAGCACTCCAATTTGGTCGGTTTCGGGTCCCGGAATGTAATTCAATAAATCATAGAACTCTTCAGACGGCATGCCCGGAGCAAATCCGGTAGTAATAGATTCCGGAAATACAACTAATTCAGCACCGTGCTCTTTCACTGCAGTCTTAAACCAGAAACCTATTTTTTCTAAATTATAATTAATGTCATTCGGTCTAACCGCAATTTGAACGGCGGCAGCAATAAATTCCTTCATCTGCTCTCTCCTTCCTTTATATTAAATTAAAAGTGCCGGACCATCTTTGTAAATGTACCTGGCACTTCTGTTTATTTATTCTTCGTCAAAGGCAACAACTCTGCAAATACTTGATTCTCCATCAACAAAGCGCCAGGGGAAACAACCGACAATAGTCCTTTTGTTCAGAATTTTAGCAATTTCTCCTCCAATGTTTTCTACATGAATTATATCTAACGAGAAAAGTTGAGTGTGCATTAATTGATAGTGATCGGGAGGAAATATCTCTTCAGTTCCTTTACCGTATTTTCTTCTTAAATATGCATCACATTCTTTTGCCTGTACCGGCATCCAATCACGAATCTTGGTATTCATCGGGTGATCAGCTGAACCACAATCAACACCTATCCACTTAAATTGCATTTCTTTACACCAGTTGGCAAACTCCATAGTAGGACCAGGATGTTTAATCATATATCTTACTTCGTCCGCTTCCGGTTGATCCCAGCTATAACGGTGATAACCGGTGTAGATTACCAATATATCACTCTTCTTTACTTCTACTCTTTCCATAATGTCTTTTGAAGTATAAATCCCGTAATCTTCAGCAATATCACTAAGGTCAACTACCGCAGTCGGTCCCACAAGTTCATTTAAAGGGATACTGGCTATATCTCTACCATGAGTACAAAAGTGAAGTGAACCATCTAAATGTGTCCCTACATGGTTACTGGTGGTAATAAGCTGGCCATTTGCTCCATTGGGGGCAAGCCTCTTAAAAAATTTAATTTGTAGTGGCTCATAAGTGGGCCAGGCCGGAGTCAAGTGACTTAATGGTTGAGTTAAATCGTACATCTTAATCTTTTCAAAAAATTTCATTTTTGTTTCTCCCTTCATTTTTTTAATTAAAATATTACTTTTTGTTTTTTTAATTCATCAATTTTGGCATCATCATAATTTAAAAAACTTTGAAGAATCTCAACGGTATGTTCTCCAATCTTTGGAGCAGGGTCTGTAACCACTTCTTCGGTTAACGTCGATAACTTTATCGGATTTCCTGCCACATATATTTTACCCATACCAGGCTGCTCAGCTTGTATAATCATCTTTCTTGCCTTCACTTGCGGGTCATTAAAGAGTTTATCCACTGTATTAATGACACAGGCGGGTACGCTGCCGGATTCGAAAATTTTTAACCATTCTTCTGTAGTCTTTTGAATAATAATTTCACCAAGGATGGGCTTTATCTTCTCGTAATTTTCTGTCCTTTTCTCGTTTGTCTTAAATTCTTCCACTTCCAGTAAGTCTTCACGATTAACTACTTTACAAAACCTTTCCCAAATCGCCTGGTTACCACAGGCAATAATAACCCACGAGTCCTTTGTTTTAAATCCGCCAAAAGGAGTAATAGATGGGTGCCTGGAACCAATAGGAACTGGTACCTCTCCATTTATTGCGTATCTGGCGATGGCATTCTCAAGGACTGCAACCTGTCCGTCAAGCATAGCAACATCAACCATCTGACCCTTACCGGTAAAGACCCTTTCATAAATTGCAGAAATAATTCCTATTGCCCCAAACATACCTGCAATGATATCTCCAATTGACGATCCCACCCGGGTAGGCTCTCCCCCCGGCTGTCCGGTTATACTCATAATACCACCTAAAGCTTGGGCAATCATATCATAAGCTGGTTTTTCGGAGTATGGGCCAGTATGCCCAAAACCTGAAACAGCTGCATAGATAACTCGAGGATTTATTTTGCATAAAACATCATAAGATAGGCCTAATTTTCTCGTAGTTCCGGGTCTAAAGTTTTCAAGGACTACATCTGATACTTTAGCTAATTCTTTTATAATCTGTTTTCCTTCAGGTTTTTTTAAATCTATAGCAATGCTTTTCTTTCCCCGGTTCAAACTTACAAAGTAAGCACTTTGCCCATTTTTATAAGGACCAAAACTTCGAGAATCATCTCCCGTTTTAGGCCTTTCAACCTTGATTATTTTTGCTCCCAGATTAGCCAGAATCATAGAACAATATGGTCCGGCAAGGACACGAGTCAGGTCTAAAATTACTATATCTTCCAGTGGTTTTTTTCTTTCCATATTATATCTCCCTATTATACTAAATTTTTTGTTTCTAAATCTTCTACAAAGGCTTGCAGGGCATCCTCAAAACAGTTCATCGGAGGATTAACCAAGCCTGCTCCCACCTGACCAACACCTGGATCCTTATGGGCTATTCCGGTATTAATTCTGGGTAATATACCGGTTTCAACTACTTTGCGAATATCAATTCCGGTTGGTGTCCCTCTAAAGTCCAAGGCAGGAATTTTATATATATTATTCTCTGCAGCGGTTATTTCATACATCTTAAGGGTAAAGTTTACTGCATCTTTGGCGCTCCCTCCCACAAATTGAACAATAGCAGGTGCCGCGGCCATGGCAAATCCACCTATACCTACTGTCTCAGCTATAACACTGTCACCAATATCAGGATTTGCATCTTTGGCAGTATACCCAGGAAATAAAAGTCCATCTACTATTCCAGCTGGTCCGGTAAACCATCTTTCGCCGAGTCCACTAACCCTTATCCCGAACTCAGTTCCGTTTCTGGCCATAGCAGTAACAATGGTACTAAATTCTATATTCTTTGCAGCATCGAGTGTACATTTAGCTGCAGGCATAGTAAGATTTAAGAAAAAATGATCATTACTGTTTATAAATTTTAATACTTCTATTTTCTCTTTTTCACTAAATTTTGTCTGGATGATATAAGGAGCAAGCTCTCTAATTAAAAGCGAGGTCCCTGCCCTATTCCGATTATGACCTTCATCGCCCATCTGAAGTGCCTGGGTTATCATAGTTTTTAAGTCTATCGGACCATGTAATTTAAGTGCTTGTTTTAATAGAGGGGCAAGCAGATTCTCCATCCACTTCAGTCTTTTAATCACTTCATCACTATAAGCCCCGTAGCGGAGAACTTTACCCAGACCCTCATTTAAGGTGCAATAAGAATAATTACCATATTTCTTATTCTGAAGAATCCACACCGGCATCGAAGCACTGACTACTCCAGCCATTGGTCCCACTGTATTATGATGATGACAGGGGTCATAAGATATTTCTCCTGAAGCAGCAAGTTCGGTAGCTTCTTTTTCATCGACCGCAAGACCTTCGTAGATTAAAGCCCCGATAACTGCACCTCTTAAGGGGCCAGACATTTTTTCCCATTTAATAGGGGGCCCGGCATGGAGTATCGTTTTTTTAGTCATCCCGGGAATAACTTCTTCTGCCACTCCGATATCTAAAAGCATGGGCTGCCCGTTTAAGATTATTTCCATTACTTTTTTATTGGCTGCTTCTATTCTTTCTTGAACCATGAATATTCCCTCCTCTTATTTTAACTTATCTAGCAAAGAAA
>Ga0209991_10000740_pt1 | contig 14566 bp, 13 predicted proteins | sample ChitaG_FD_183167 | JGI IMG/M metagenome (GOLD analysis project Ga0209991, IMG submission 183167) | Deep subsurface microbial communities from South Pacific Ocean to uncover new lineages of life (NeLLi) - Chile_00310 metaG (SPAdes)... | ecosystem: Environmental > Aquatic > Marine > Oceanic >...
CCCTTTCGGGTCCGGGCACTGGGTGTGGTGCACTCGCCACATCCAGTCTTCGTCCTTCTCTTCGAGGATTTCCCTCTCTTTGGGCGTGATGACCGGCAGCAGGTTTTGCAGAGCCCACACGCAGACATAGCCGCCTTCAGGGATCCTGATGTCGCCGTCGCGCACGGTGAAGTAATCGCCCGGTTTCATAGGCGGATCGGCCGTGCACGCTCCCAGCACTTTGGTGACAGTGACCTTCAACTCATACACGGAAGGCTCCTCCCCGCCATTCGCTGATTCGCTAATTCGCTCATTAGTCTAGTCCCAATTCCTCCAGCTTCTCCTTCTTCGGCAACCCGCTCTGCACGTCCCACCCCCGGGCGCGATAGTATTCGTCCAGCATGGGCTCCAGTTCCAACACCGACCCTGTACTGGGGCCGCTTCCCTCGGGCAGGGGCTCTTCCAGAAAGCGCTTGGGCAGCGTGTCGTCTTGGCGAGTGATGCCCTCGCGGGCGATAAACAGCCGTTCCAGGTTCACGATGCGCTCGCCGATTCGCTGCACCTCCTCGCCGGTGATGTCCCAGCCGGTGGCAGCCCGGAGCAACTCCGCCGTCCCCTCCCAGTCCAGCACCTCCATGTTGTTGTAGGTATTCTTGCACACCCCGGTGGCATCGGCGATGGCCGCCATCTCCTCGAAGTGCTTGACCACCAGCCCCTTGCCCTTGTACTCCAGGCGGAAGGCCGTCTCGGGGATGCCGTAGCGGCGGATGCCCTCCTCCGGGTCATTGGAGAACTCGAACCAGGGTTCCGAGCGCAGGTGATCGGCCCCCCGGCTGGCCACGGCATTGCCCAGGCCGTAAGCTTTGATGCTCCGCACATCCGCCTGGAACACCTCCAGCCCCTTGCCGTGCATGGCGATCTCCTCCGAACCCTTCCCCAGACGCTCGGCCGCCCGCTTGACCCCATCGGCCAGGAAATCGCCGAACCCCTCTCGATGGGCCACCTTGTGGATTAGAGCCAGGATGGTCTCACCGTTGCCCCAGGTGAGGTCGAGCCCATCGGCCTCCTCGCGGGAAAGGAGGCCGCGCTCGTAGCACTCCATGGCCCAGGAGATGACCTCGCTGAGGGCGATGGCGTCTACGCCGTAGCGGTTGGCCAGGTCAATGCATTTCAGGGCCAGAGCCAGATCGCCGTTGCCCACTCGGGCGGTGAAGCCGGCCAGAGGCTCGTATTCCGGCCCCTCCAGACGCAGGCCAGGGAAGCGAGGATCGTCCACCACCACGAAGCGGCTGCAGGGAATAGTGCAGGCGAAGCAGGCCTTGCTCTTGATCTTGTACAGTTCCTCTATGGCCTCCCCGCTCACCGCGTCGGCTTCTTTGAAGCGACCGCTCTGGAAGTGGCGAGTAGGCAGACCGCCGATGCTGTCGAGAGCTTTGATTAGCTTAGTGGTGCCCAGCCGACAGCGAATCTCGTATTCGGGGTGGTTATAGATCGCTTCGTCCAACTGCTCGATGATCTCGCTGAAGCGGGTCACGTCGGCCACAGGGATGAGGCCGGTGCCGCGCACGGCCACCGCCTTAAGGTTCTTGGAAGCCATGACCGTGCCCATGCCAGTGCGGGCCGCCGGGCGGTTGAGGTTGACGAACACCCCAGCGAAACGCACCCCATTCTCCGCCCCCTGGCCGATGGTAGCCACCTGGATATCGGGGTCGCCAAGTTCCTGCTGGATGGCTAAGGTGGTGTCCCACACGTCCTGGCCCCACAGACTCCGGGCGCCCCGCAGTTCCACGACGTCATCTTTGATCCAGAGGTAGACCGGATGATCCGACCGGCCCTGGATGATCAACTGGTCGTAGCCGGCAAACTTGAGCTCAGGGCCGAAGAATCCGCCGGCATTGGAGTCGCCCAGAATCCCGGTCTGGGGCGACATGGCGCTGACGTTGAACCGTGCTCCGCCGGGGAATAGCGTCCCCACCAGGGGCCCGGCGCCGAAAACCAGGATGTTCTCCGGCGAGAGCCCGTCGGTGTGGGCTGGCAGTTCATCCCAGAGACGTTTCACATTGAGCCCCCTTCCACCAAGGAAAGCCTGAGCTAAATGCTCCTCGGTGGGGTGACGGTAGATGCTGCCGTCGGTCAGATTGATTCGTAAGATGGTACCGCCGTAACTATACATCGTTTTTCCTTTATTGTTCTAAAGTTTCTTCACTCAACTTGACGGCCTGCTTCTCGCGCTTTTCTCTTGCCCTTGCCCCAGCATAGTCGTACACGATCGCTCCGGTGGCGCACCGCTTCACACAGGCAGGGTCGCCCCCGCACAGGTCGCAGATGAGGGCCAGGCCGGTCTCCGGGTGCAGGGCCGCCATGCCGAAGGGGCAGGCGTCTACACAGGCCGAGCAGCCGATGCAATCGTCGGGGCGCAGGAGGACAGCCCCCGTGGTCTCGTCTCTGTACAATGCCTCGGTGGGACAGGCAGCCACGCAGGGCGCTCGCCGGCACAGCCCACAGACGTGGGGATGATCCACCCCCAACGGCTCGATCTTGGTCACCCGGATGCGGGCCGTCGCGGTGCCGAAACGCCCGTCATGCCAGGCCACGCAGGCCACCTCACAGGCCCGGCAGCCGCTGCAAACGTCCTCATTCACCAGAATTCGTTTCACACCCCCTCCTGTTTTCAGCCTTTCACGTTCCCAGATATGCCTTCTGCATCATCTCGTTTTGCAGCAAGTTCTGGGCCGTGTCCGCCAAGACGATGCGGCCCGTCTGGAGCACGTAGCCCCGGTCGGCGATGGACAGGGCCATGTTGGCGTTCTGCTCCACCATGAAGATGGTCGTACCCTGGCGATTGATCTGCTGAATCAGTTCAAAGATGCGCTCCACCAACAGCGGGGCCAGCCCCATGGAGGGCTCGTCCATTAGCAGGAGGCTGGGCTGGCTCATCAAAGCCCGCCCCATAGCCAACATCTGCTGCTCCCCACCGGAGAGAGTCCCTCCTGGTTGCGATAACCGCTCCCTTAGATGGGGGAAGAGGATGAACACCCGATCCAGATCCTCTTCGATCCCATCCCGGTCACGGCGCAGATAGGCCCCCATCTCCAGGTTCTCCAGCACCGTCATCTCAGGGAAGATGCGCCGGTTCTCGGGGACGATGGAGATGCCCCGGGCGACGACGTGACTGGTAGGCAGGCTGTCAATGCGTTCACCTCGGAACTCAATGATGCCTCGCGCCGGCTTCACCAGTCCCAGGATGGTCTTGAGGGTAGTGGACTTGCCGGAAGCGTTGCCTCCCAACAGGCAAGCGATCTCCCCCTGGTGGATCTCAACGTTGATGTCCTGCAGAATCTGGATGGGGCCATAGTAGGTCTCAACGTGGCTCAGCTTCAGCAGAGGCTTGTCCTTCACCGCTCCTCCTCCGACCTAAATAAGCTTCGATAACCCGCTCGTTGTGGACCACCTCTTCATACGAACCCTCGGCGACTTTGCAGCCGTGGTCCAGGGCCACCACCTGGTCCGAGACCCCTTGCACTACCTGCATATCGTGCGCGATGAACAGGATGGCGTAGCCTTTTTCGTCCCGCAGTTGGCCGATCATGCGCGTCATCTCCAGCGTCTCGTGGGGGTTCATACCGGCTGTGGGCTCGTCCAGCAAAAGCAACTTCGGCTCGGCAGCCATGGCCCGGGCGATCTCCAGGCGGCGGCGGTTGGCGTAGGAGAGCCTGTAGGCCAACTGGTCCAAGCGGAAGCCCACCAGTCGCGTGTCGAAGAAAGACAGGGCCTCAACTGCCTTGCCGCGGATGCGGGCCTCCTCCTGGCGGAAACTGGGCAGGCGCAGGATGCTTTCCATCAGTCCGACCCGGCCCCGTGAGTGTTGAGCCACCATCACGTTCTCCAGGACGGTCATGTTGGTGAAGATGCGCAGGGTCTGGAAAGTGCGAGCGATGCCCCGGGCGGTGATCTGGTGCGGTTGCAGGCCCGCCAGGCTTTGCCCCTCAAAGGAGACGTCGCCTCCATCGGGGGGATAGAGGCCGGTGATGAGATTGAAGACCGTGGTTTTGCCGGCCCCGTTCGGCCCGATGAGACTGACAATCTCACCCGGCTCAACGCACAGGGTCAGACCATCCACGGCCGTCAGGCCGCCGAAGTGTTTGGTCAGGCCCCGCATCTCTAGCAACGGCATGATATGGCCTCCGTTTGCATCAAAGCCTCTGTACCCATCTCTGTCCAAACAATCCCTGAGGACGGTAGTTCATCATAAGCACCAGGAGGACTCCGAAGATCAACATGCGGGTGACACTGGGTTCCTCGACCAGGCGTGTCTCCCAAACGAAGGCTAGAGTATAAAGCCCGGGCACCAGCAATACGTATTGACCCGTACCCTTGAGACGAAGAACCCCCAGCAGCAGGAACAGCGCCAGCACGAAAGCCGCATTGCCTATGCCTCGGCTGTCACGGGGGAACAACATCCACCAGTTGAGAGCCCTCATCAATGGCGCGAATGTGGATCGGGCCACGCTGAGTTTCAGCTCAGGCTGCAGGAACCATTCCGGTCGCAGGGCGGTAAGCGTGACCTTGAGAGCCATCCCCAGAACACCCACACCCCCCAGCAGGGCCAGACCCCGCATTTTCGCTCGCCGTGAGAGGCCCATTACGGCCAGGATGAGGGCACCGTAGAACATGAGCCGGGCCACCTCGGGGCTGCGCAGCAATTCGGGCAGGATAGACAGGATCAGTGCCCCGCTGACCGCCCCCCAGATGCTGCCCACCCCGCCCAGCACGACCATCGAGTACAGGATAATGAGGATAGTCACGTCGAAGTTAGAGGGAAACACCGCTCCCTGCCAGGCGGCGAAGAGCACGCCAGCAGTCCCGGCGATAGATGCTCCTACCGAGAAGGCCAGCAATTTCAGCCGACGGGTATCCACGCCCATGGTCTGGGCCGCCAGTTCGTCCTCTCGAATGGCCCGCCAGGCCCGCCCGATGCGCGAGCAGTCGAGATGAAAGACAACCAGAAAGACCAGGGCGACGAAGAGCAGGATCAGATAATAATACCCGGTGGCCGTCTCCACGGTGTAGCCAAGGATGTGGATGTCGTCAACGTTGATGATGCCGTTCGGCCCGCCGGTGATGTTCAACGGCTTCTCCAGGTGCAGGAAGGGTAGGCGGACCCTATCCAGGTTGAGGAGGAGCAAACCGGCGATTTGCCCAAAGCCCAGGGTGACGACAGCCAGGTAGTCGCCCCGTAGACGCATGGACGGAGAACCCAATAAGAAACCGAAGAGAGCGGTGACGAAGATGACCAGGGGCAAGATCAGCCAGAAAGGCCAATGCTGGTGGAACTGAGGTGAGGCCAGGAGCGCGTAGGCATAGGCTCCCAGGCTGTAGAAGGCCACATAACCCAGGTCCAGAAGCCCGGCAAACCCGGCCACCACGTTCAGTCCCAGGGATAGCATGATGTACAGGCCCACGATGCCTGCCACGCGCATGTGATAGGGATTGTGCACGAACAGGGGCAGGGTGCTGGCTAGAGCCAGCGCCAGCAGCATCTTCAGGCGAGAGTCCATATCTTTCCAGGCTCGACGTAGCCGGAAGGACAGCCTGCCCGCGGCCTCTGCCTCCCTCAGGCGCGCCTCTTCCCGCGCCGCCCATTCATCTTTGCCGAATTGTCCCCAGTCTGGCTTGGTTGACATTTCCCGTTTTCCCGAGGTAAGGGCTCACACCTTCTCTTGCACCTTAACCCCCAACAGACCTCTGGGCCGCAAAAGAAGGATTAGGATCAAAACACAGAAAACGATGAGATCTTTATACCTGGGTGAGATGAAGCCGACACCGATGCTCTCGATGATGCCCAGAAGAAACCCGCCCAGCATGGCCCCGGGGATATTGCCGATGCCGCCACAGACTGCGGCGGTGAAACCTTTGAGACCGGCAGTGAAGCCCATGAAATGATAAATCTGGGTGAACAACAGCCCCACTAACACCCCAGCCGCCCCGCCCAGAGCCGAGCCGATAAAGAACGTGACCACGATGACGCGGTCCACGTCAATGCCCATCATGGCTGCCGCCTCTCGGTCCTGAGCTGTGGCTCGCATGGCTTTGCCCAGCCGGGTCTTCTGCACCAGGTGGTGCAAGATCAGCATGAGGAGCACAGCCACAACGATGACCAGGATGCGGGTGAAGGAGATGGTGGCTCCGAAGATGGATATCCCCCAGGTGCGGGGGATGAGCAACCCGGTGCGGTATGCCCTGTAGCGGGCGCTCATGGTGAGCAGCACGGCGTTCTGCAAGAAAAAGGATACGCCCAGGGCGCTGATGAGCGGAGCGATGCGGGGGGCCTCACGCAAGGGCCGATAGGCAAACCATTCGATGACGACGCCCAGAAACCCACAACCCAGCATGGCTCCCATCAGCATGAGAAGGATGATGACAGAAGCAGGAAGCAGCAGGGTGTTCCCAGGTACGAAAAGGGCGAAAACTCCCCAACCGATGAAGGCGCCGATCATATAGACCTCACCGTGGGCAAAGTTCAGCAGTTGCAGGATGCCGTAGACCATGGAATAGCCCAGGGCAATGAGAGCGTAGACACTGCCCAGAGTGAGCCCGTTAACCAATTGTTGTGGCAACTGCCTGAGGAGCATATCCATAGGCCGTTTTCCCATCGCTGATCCAATGTTTGTCAGGCGGGGGCCTTGCCCCCGCCTGACAGGACCAAAGCTCTCATTCCATCTCCACCTTCTTGACCAGCTCAAAGTGATCCCCGACTACTTTAAAGATGTAGAAGGCAGCTCCGGTGGCGTCACCCTTTTCGTTGAAGGTGACCTTGAAGCCCAGGATGCCGAGGCGATCCCTGGTGGCCTTCACCTCGCGCAGCACATTCTCTCGGGTGATCTTGCCATCTTCATCAAAAGCCCGTTTGATAGCGTCCAGTAAGATGGCCATGGACTCGTATGTTGGCGGGCCGTAGGCTCCAAATTCCCCGTACTGGGCCTCATACGCCTTCCATGCTGACTCGGCCTCGGGGATGTAGTGCACGTCGGGCGCGAACTGGGAAACGTAAGCCCCTTCCGTGGCTCCCTCTGCCCCGGCGATGAAGTCGGACGGCGAGAACTGCCCATCGCTGCCCACCAGATGGGCCTTCACTCCCAGTTCCTGCATCTGCTTGGCAATCTGTGCCCCTTGTGCCGCCAACTGGATGGGGATGAACACCACATCCGGCGATTCTGCTTTCACCAGCGTCAACAGGGCCGAGAAATCGCTGTCCTTCTGGCTGATGGACTCGCGTTTGATCCTGGTGATACCTAGCTCCTTCAGCTTCTTCTCAGCTTCCTCCGCCAGCCCCACGCTGTACACCGACTGGTCGTCAATGATGTACACCGACTTGGCTCCCAGGTCCTCGACCATGAAGATGGCATCAGCGGGAGCCTGCACGTCGTCCCTGGGCACCACGCGGAAGAAAGTCTTGTAGCCTTGCTCCGAAAGATCAGACCCGGTGCACGAGGGGCTGATGTAAGCCAAGCTGGCCTTTTCGAATATCTCAGCAGTGGCAGCGCAGTTCTGGCTACTCTCCGGACCGGCGATGCCATAGATGGTGGAATCGGCAGCCATCCGCTCCGCTACCAACATCGCCTTGGCCGGGTCGAACTCGGTGTCGCCCTCTACCATCTCGACTTCGATCCCGGGGATGCCGCTGGCTTCGTTGAACTGGTCTACAGCCAGCTTGGCCCAGTTGCGCTGCTCCATGCCCACTGAGGCGGCCGGACCGGTCATCACCGTCATTATCCCCACCTTGATGGGCCCTTCGAACGCGGGCTTGGGAGTAGCAGTGGGGGGTGAGAGAGTAGGCGTCGGCTTGGGTTTGGGCGTGGGGGTGGGGGTGGAAGCCGGCGCGCACGCACTTGTCGCCAAAGCAATCAACAGTAAGACAACGACGAAAGTCCAGATGCTCTTCTTCATTCTCCTTTTCTCCTTTCGTATCTGTGTTCATGAGATCTACCCGATGAGCATCACGCTACATAGTCCATCACCTCCTTGTCACCCTTCAGGACTGGCGGAGGGGGTGAGCCGACCATCCGCGCCACCACGCTAGAAGCTAGTAGGATGACCTGATGATCCCCCTCCCGACCTTCCCCCAAACAAAAACCCCCGTCCCGGTAAGGGACGAGGGCTTCGTAGCCAGAAGCATCCGTGGTGCCACCCTTCTTAGGCTGACTCCCTGAAACGAAAGAATCCGCCATGACAGCGGATAGGTCGTGAGCCAGCCTCACTCGTTGCAGGTACGGGACAGCCACCATGCTGTCCGATACCCTCAGCCCTGATAACGGTGGCGACTCCGGCTCGGCTTACTTGGGGACTACCCCGTTCGGCCTGCAACTCCCAGGTCCATTCGGCCTTCGCGCTGGCGTCGGGCTTCCACCTTACCCCGACTCTCTGGGCCTCGCCTGAAGGCTTACTAGTCCTGTTCCCAGTCTTTGGCAATGTTTGATTTGTTGCAAAGTATACCACACTAGGGTCAAAATGTCAAATCCAATTCTCTCCTCAGCCAATGACCCCCAGATCCTTCCCCACCTTCCCGAAGGCCTCCAGCCCCTTGTCCAGGTCGTCCCGGCTGTGGGCGGCCGTATTCATAACGCGGATACGGGCCTGTCCACGGGGCACGGTGGGGTAGCCCAGGGCCATGGCGAAGACCCCCTCCTCGAAAAGGCGCGCCGAGAACTGCATGGCTACCGGAGCCTCGCCCAGCATAACAGGCACGATAGGCGTTTCTGTCCTGCCGGTGTCGAAGCCCAGGCTCTTCATCATGGCCTTGAAGTAGCGGGTGTTCTCCCACAGCTTGTCCACCAGCTCGGTGGACTCCTCCAACAAGTCAATGGCCGCCAGGCAAGCGGCGGTGTCGGCAGGGGTGGTGGCGCTGGAGAAGAGGAAGGGACGGCCCTTCTGGCACAGGTAGTCAATGATCAGCTTCTTGCCAGAAAGCGACCCCCCGACCACGCCGAAGGCCTTGGAGAACGTCCCCATCTCCACGTCGAACTTCCCGTGCAGGCCGAAGTGGTCAACGATGCCCCGCCCCCCCCGGCCCAGCACCCCCTCGCCGTGGGCGTCGTCCACCATAGTCATCACGCCGTACTTGTCCGCCGCCTCGTACAGTTTGTCGAGGGGAGCCACGTCTCCGTCCATGCTGAACACGCCGTCGGTGACTAGCAGGCCACGGCGATACTGGCCGATGTTCTCCTTGATGACTCGCTCGGCGTCTTCGGCGTCGCAGTGCTCGTAGACGACGATTTTTGCTCTGGAGAGACGACAGCCGTCAATGATGGAGGCGTGGTTCAGCCGGTCGGAGAAGACCACGTCCTCCCGGCCCACCAGGGCGGGGATGGCTACCTGGTTGGCAACGAGGCCGCCCTGCACGTACAGGGAGGCCTCCACTCCTTTGAACTCGGCCATGCGTCGCTCCAGCTCCAGGTGCAACTGCTGCGTGCCGGCGATGGTGCGCACCGCCGCCGGGCCGACGCCCCACTCGTCAATGGCTTTCTTAGCAGCTTCCTTCAGCTTGGGGTGGTTGGCCAAGCCTAAATAGTTGTTGGTGCAGAAGTTGAGCACCCTTTTGCCGTCCACCACCATCCAAGCATCTACGGACGACTCCATGGTGCGGATGTTGATGAACAGCCCCTGCTCTTTCAGGTTGGCCACATCTTCGGTGATAAAGGCCAGTTTGTCGGTCATGGTTCTTGTCCTCCTTGACATATTTTCTCAAGACTTCCGAAGTCTCAGAGACTTCGGAAGTCTTGACTACAAGCGACGGATCACGGCAGGTCAGGCAGGCCCATGAACCGCCCCAAGGCAGCCCCCGCCTCCTCCAGAGCTTCCAGCTCGTCAACAATATATAGGCTGATTCCCAGACGGGAAGTGATGGGCTCCAAAAGATTGTAGGCCTCTTCCTTCTTGACCCATATCTCGGACGCCAGCCATTTCAGTCTCTCGGCCAGAGCCAAAAATCGCTCGGGGAACTCTTCCAGGTGGGTTCCAGGGGACGCCAGGTCGGTGCCGAAGATGAAGCCCGACCAGTGGTCTACCGACATCGTCAGGTAGGGGTGGTACGGCCTTTCGCCTCTCTTCTCCTGCACAGCGGAGGGCGAGAGGAAGAAGTCCATCTCCCAGACTGCCTGCATAAGCGGGGCCGCCTTCTTGAGCCTGGCCAGACGAAGCTCGTCCATGGGCATGCTCACGAGCTCTTCCTCCTCCAGGGGGGCACGCTCCAACCAGGCATCTCTCCAGGAGAGGCCCTTCTCCGTTTCTTCCGGCACCCTGACGAACCTGAGGTCCTCCTGAGGTGGATCGAAGAGAGCGGGGTCTTCCCGAAAGCGGAGACAGACGTCTCTCGCCTGTTGCAGGGCCAGGGTGAGAAACCTGGCCTCGTCGGCCGTCAGGTACCAGGGATGGTATGCCGGACGGTAGCTGCGGAACAGCGGCCAGGCGTTTGATCACCTGGTGATCTTCTTTTGTGAGCTCTTCTCTGCCGCCGAAGGAGGCCATCAGGCACTTCTGCAGCAGGGCTGTTTCTATCGCTTCGGAAGAATCCCCTGGAGGCTCGGATGCGACTTGCATGTAACTCTCCAACGCCTCGCTGCCCAGGTACAGGGCCAGGGCAAACATCTCCCCCAAAGCGCCCATGATGCAGCAGTAGCCGATCTCCCCGCTGACCGGATCCCGGACCCCGAAGACATCCGAATCGTACATCCAGGTCCAGGCCTCGATCTGTTTGAACTCCAGCGCCGCCTGGTAGAGGGCCTTCCAGTCGGCTTTGGTTGGTACGGTTTCTTTCATGGTTCTAGACGTCCTTGCCAGACAAGGCACCGCTCTCCAAGGGCCTGCAATCGCCTGGAGCGCAGCAGACCAGCGGACCCTCCTGGCATTCAGGCCAACCATCCGATTATCCGCTTCTTATCCGTTGCCCCAGCTTCTCCAGCATGTCGGCGGTCATGGCTGCCAGGTCGTAGCTCGGCTCCCAGCCCCACTCCTCACGGGCAGCGCTGTCGTCAATGGTCCTGGGCCAGGAGTCGGCGATGGCCTGCCTGAAGTCAGGCTCGTATTCGCAGGTGAACTCAGGGATGTGCTTCTTGATTTCGGCTACCAGCTCGGCGGGGGAGAAGCTCATGGCCGCCAGGTTGAAATCAGCGTGGTGCTTGAGCCCGGAAAGGTCGGCCTCCATCAAGTCAATGCTGCCTTTAATGCAGTCGGGCATGTACATCATAGGCAGCACCGTGTCTTCTCTCAAGAAGCAGGTGTACCGCTGGTGCTTGATGGCCTCGTAGAAGATCTCCACGGCGTAGTCGGTGGTGCCGCCACCCGGAAGGGTCTCGCTGCTGATGATACCAGGGAAACGGGCGCCGCGCACATCTAGGCCGAAGCGATGGAAGTAGTAGTCGCAGAGCAGTTCGCCCGCAACCTTGGTGACGCCGTACATCGTCGTCGGATGCAAGACCGTCTCCTGGGGCGTGTTGTCGCGAGGTGTCTCCGGGCCGAAGGCGGCGATGGAGCTGGGACAAAAAACTCGGGTCATCTTACGTTCCTGGGCAACTTCGAGAACGTTGTACAGGCCGTTGATGTTCACGTCCCATGCCAGGTGGGGCTTTTCCTCTCCGACAGCCGAGAGGATGGCAGCCAGGTGATAGATCGTGTCAATGTTGTACTTCCTCACGACCTCCTCGACCGTCTCCCTCCCGGTGACGTCAATGAACTCGAAGGGGCCTGACTCGCGCAGCTTCTCGCTGGGCTTCGTTTTGTGCCCGGCCGCCACGACGTTATCGTTGCCGTATCTATGGCGGAGTTCCATTGTTAATTCGGAGCCGATCTGACCGACCGCGCCGGTCACGAGGATGTTTTGCATTTCCGACATTGGCCTTGCTCTCCTTTGAGTTTGATTGTGTGGTGCCAAACCCAGTATAGCACAGCACCCCTTTTTCGTCAAGGCCAGCTTGAAATTATGGGCGAAAGGTGCTAAAATGGGTTAGCGTCTAGACTTGGGTAGAAAGGAGGCATCAATCATGCTGTTACGAGGCGATATCCAAAGGACGATCCTAGCGATAACTCTGGCATCTGTGGTGGGCTTCATCTTCCTCACGGCTTGCGCCGAGGGAACCCCTCCGCCGACACCTACGCCTGTACTGAGCCCGGTCGAAGTAACGGAGATGCCTTCGCCGACGCTAGAGGAACTTCCGACGCCGACGGTGAGCATAGACAAGGGGTTTCGTGCCAGGCAGCAGATGGTTTGGAACCAGATCCGCGCCAGGGGTGTGTCCGACGAGGCCGTCCTGGCGGCCACGGAGACGGTGCCCCGCCACGAATTCGTGCCCGACAAGTACCTGGAGCAGGCCTACGCCGATCACCCCCTCCCCATCGGCTACGGCCAGACCATCTCCCAGCCTTTCATCGTGGCCTGGATGACCGAGTTGCTGCAGTTGGAAAGAGGCGATAAGGTGCTGGAGATCGGCACCGGATCGGCTTACCAGGCGGCGGTGCTGGCTGAAGTAACAGACCAAGTCTACACTATGGAGATCATCGAAGAGCTAGAGAAGAGCGCGGAGGAGAGGCTAAAGCGGCTGGGCTACACCCAGGTGAAGGTGAAACACGCCGACGGCTACTACGGCTGGGAGGAGTACGCCCCTTACGATGCCATCATCGTCACCTGCGCCCCCGATCACATCCCCCAACCCCTCATCCAGCAGTTGAAGGACGGCGGCCGACTGGTCATACCTGTGGGACCGCCGGGCGGCTACCAGAGCCTCTGGCTGATCACGAAACAGGGCGACCAGGTGCTCACCAGGAACCTGGGCGGTGTCCGCTTCGTGCCCTTGACGGGGGAGCATTGAACACTTACCAGTCACATTCTTGCACAAACGGCGAGAATTTCACCACAAAGACACAAAGGCACAAAGAGAATAATGAAGAACAACTTAGTGTCCTGGTGTCTTGGTGGTTTCTATGAGATTTGAACCTTGTTTGATTCCGGCTTGCCCGGGTTACGGAGGACGGTCTGAGATGTCGTTAGTCTCCATGATCATTGCCGATCGTATGGCGTCGCTGACCAGGTACTACGACCGCTGGATGAATCTCATCACCTTCGGACAGGACAGACGGGTTCGAGATGCCGTGCTGAGCTATATTGAACCCGGTGACCAGGTGCTGGACGTGGGCTGCGGCACGGGGACGTTGGCCATCAAGGCGGCCCAAAAGCCGGCTCAGGTCATCGGGATAGACCAATCGCCAGCCATGCTGAAGCTGGCGCGAGAGAAGGCCCAGGCCAGCGGGGTGGAGGTTGATTTCCGTCTCGCTCAGGCCCAGAGCCTCGATCTGGATGAGAAGCTCGACGTCGTGACTGCCACCTTCACCCTCAGCGAGATCTCCCTTGACGAGGCACAGATGCTCGTGGCCGACCTCGCGGAGCACCTGAAGCGCTGCGGCAAAATGATCGTGGCCGACGAAGCGCGGCCCACAAAAGCGTTTCAGCGCATCGTTTCTGGATTCCAGCGGGCCATCGTGGCTTTGCTCACCTTTATTGTCATCGAGGAACGCCCCACCCGCCTGCACAATCTGCGGGCACTGCTTGAAGCCGTAGGGCTAGCTGTAACAGATGAACAGCTCTTCCAGGACGGCGCACTGCGCTTAGTGATGGCTGAACGCCGGGGCCCAGTGGTGAAGCCAAAGCGGGAGATCCTGGAACCCGTAATCTACAGCGGCCTCAAGGGTTTTCTCTGGGACCTTCTCTGCTGGCTGTTTATCCTGCCCCTGGCCGTGAGATCGGGACTGTACAGAATCGGAAACCCAACGCAGGACTCGCCCCTTTTCCTCACCTCCAATTTCTACATGACTTTCAAGAAGGTGATCAAAGCCCTCCAGGGCCGGCATTGCTGGCTCATGGTCGAAGACACCGAGGGATGGAACGTCTGGTGTGCAGCCGATGCTAGCATCTTCAGCGCTGAGAAGGCTGCGGCCCTGATGCGCGCCTACGATGGGGATGACCTGTTCAATCACCAGACCATCGTCGTACCCAGGCTGGGCGGGAGGATAGCACAGCGACTGTCCGAGCTAACGGGCTGGCGGGTCATTAAAGGCCCCATCGAAGCCCGAGACCTGCCGGCGTTTATTGAGGGCGGCCTTGTGACCACGCGACCCATGCGTAGCCTGCGGCGGTATTACGGCCTTCCCCAGCGGCTGAGGGTGGGAACGCTCACGGCGCTCTTCGCCATCCTCTGCGCGCTGCCCTTCCTGTTCATCCTAAAGGAGTTCCTACCGTTCTTACTCACCTTCGGCCTCGTCACCTCCTTCGTGCTGGCCATCTTTCACTATTGGATCCCAGGCCGAACCGGCGTGGTCAAAGAGCTGCTGTTGGGAGCGTTGGCCTTCATTGGCCTGCTGGGCTGGACCGTTGCCCAGGGCCAGCCCTTGACCTTGCGCCTGGGGTGGGTAATGCTGGCCCTTCTCATCTACTCCTTCGTCCAGGGCTTCACGTACCAGGCCACCACGCCGGTGATTCATTGGAAGAGAGTCTGGAAATAGAGGAGCATTATGGCTAACGCTGAAAGACTCTTCGACCAGC
>Ga0209991_10000741_pt1 | contig 14563 bp, 14 predicted proteins | sample ChitaG_FD_183167 | JGI IMG/M metagenome (GOLD analysis project Ga0209991, IMG submission 183167) | Deep subsurface microbial communities from South Pacific Ocean to uncover new lineages of life (NeLLi) - Chile_00310 metaG (SPAdes)... | ecosystem: Environmental > Aquatic > Marine > Oceanic >...
CCCCAGGATGCGCGCTGCTACTCCCCGCCCTCTACACCCCCACCGCCGCGGTCCCCACGGTTGACGAACCTCCCACCAAACGCGACGACGCATGCAACAACGCCATGCCACAACGCCGCACCACCCGCGCCCAGAACAGGGCGGCGCGACTACAAGCCGAAAGACGTCTCAACCGCCACAACCGGGAAGCCGACGAACACTGGCAACAGCAACTCCGTGCCGTTACCGCCATTCACGATCCTCCACCTTTTTGACTAGCGTGGGCGGCATGACGACCGTATTCACCAAGATCATCAACGGGGAGATCCCCGGCCGATTCGTCTACGAGGACGAGCAGATCGTGGCGTTCCTGACGATCGAACCGATGACGCAGGGCCACGCGCTGGTGGTACCGCGGGCCGAGATTGACCAGTGGCAGAATCTTGATCCCGCAGTCTTCAGCAGGGTCATGGAGGTCTCACAGCTGATCGGCAAGGCAGTGTGCTTGGCTTTCGGTGCCGACCGCGCTGGAGTCATCATCGCCGGCCTTGAGGTGCCCCATCTGCATGTCCATGTGTTCCCCGCACGAGACTTGTCGGACTTTGGATTCGCCAACGTCGACCGCAGCCCAACGGCGGAGTCGCTCGACGAGGCGCAGACGAAGATCAAGGCTGCGTTGGCGCAGCTGCGTTGACTGACACCGCCGCATCGGTGATGCGCGGCATGCTCACCCGAAAGCGACACCCCTTGCCGGGCGCGGTGGTCACCCTGACGCTGCCACCATGCGAACGCACAAGGGAGTCGACTATCGACAGTCCCAGCCCGGTGCCGCCGGTAGTACGCGCCCTCGACGAATCCGTTCGGTAGAACCGCTCGAATATGCGTTGGGCGTCCTCTGCGCTCATCCCCGGCCCCTCGTCGCAGACCTCAAGCACGGCATCGTCGGCGTCAGTTCCTACTCGCAGGGTCACGCCGGCGTTCTCCGGAGTGTGCTGCAGTGCGTTGGCCACCAGGTTGCTCAGCACCTGACGCAGCCGAGCCTCGTCGCCCACTACTTCAGGGGTGCCCGGCCCGTCGAAGATCTCCAGCCCGATCGTGCGTTCCGGCGCGATCGACCGAGCGTCGTGTAGGGCGTCGGCGGCCAGCGCGAGCAGGTCTACTGGATTCCTTTCCAGCGGGCGCTGCACATCAAGCTGGGCCAACAGCAGCAGGTCCTCAACGAGTAAACCCATTCGGCGCGACTCACTTTCGATGCGACTCATCAGCATCTCGACGTCGCGGGCAGCGCCCTGCCGGTACAACTCGGCGAACCCACGAATCGTAGTCAACGGCGTCCGCAGCTCGTGGCTGGCGTCGGTGATAAAGCGGCGCATCCGCTCCTCGGAGGTACGAGCCTGCTCTGCCGATGTTTGCGACAGGGCCATCGCGCGCTGGATCTGGGCGAGCATGCCGTTAAGCGCCGACGATAATCGCCCGACCTCGGTCCGTGGGTCTCGTTCTGGTACGCGGCGGTCCAATTGGCCGGCGGCGATCGCGGCGGCCGTCCGCTCGACCTCTGACAACGGACGCAGGCTGCGTCGCACGACGGCATAGCCGACGACACCAAGCAATAACAGGACCGCCAACCCGATGCCCAGTTGTGTATAAAACAACCACCGCATGGTCGACTTCACCTCGGAAAGGCCAATGGCCATCGTGGTGCGCTCCCCGCGCGGGCCTCTTACCGTCATCGCGCGCCACTGGACGTTGGGGTCACCAATTGAACCGACGGTGACCGGCTCCGGCCCGACGTCGTTGTCGGCGGGCAGCGCGGGCTCGGCAACGTAGTCGTTGACCGCCAACCAATGGCGCCCCTGGGAGTCGATGCCGCGGACATAGAAGTCTGTCGGGGGATGCTCCAGGGTGGGGTCCTCATCAGTAACCGTGGACAGCTGGCTGGGCAGCTGCGCCCAACCCCGCGAGGCCTCGATCAAGCTGTGGTCCACCCGGTTCATGAGGCTGTGCCGCAGAATCGTCGACTCTGCGACGCCCGAAGCCACCAAACCGCAGCCCACCAGCACCAACGTCGCGGCAACCAGCCCTATCCGAAGCGGAATACCACGACGGAGTTGCTCCCTGATCAGACCCACCACGCCCCCATTGTTGCGCTCTCGGGCGCTGACCGGCGCTCGCGGGTTCGCCTGACGATCGCTCAGCGCGGCTCGCGCAGGACATAACCGACCCCACGCAGCGTGTGCAGCAGACGCTTTTCGCCGGTATCGATCTTGCGCCGCAGGTAGGAAACGTAGGACTCCACGACGTTCACATCGCCGCCAAAGTCATAGCGCCACACGTGATCGAGGATCTTCGGCTTGGAAAGCACTGTGCCCGCGTTGATGATGAAGTACCGCAGCAGCGTGAACTCGGTGGGCGACAGGGAGACCGGCTCACCGGCCTTCCACACTTCGTGGGTGTCCTCGTCAAGTTCGATGTCGGCGAACCTCAGCCGGGCTACCCGTGGCTCCTCGTGACCCAGGCCGGCCCGCCGCAGTATCACCCGTAGCCGCGCGACAACCTCTTCGAGACTGAAGGGCTTGGTGACGTAGTCGTCGCCACCCAGCGTCAGACCGGTGATCTTGTCCTGCAGGGTGTCGCGGGCGGTCAGAAACAAGGCCGGAGCGTCGATCCCGTCGGCTCGCATTCGCCGCAACAACCCGAAGCCATCCATCCCCGGCATCATGACGTCGAGAATGATCGCGTCGGGACTGAGCACGCGCGCCTTGTCTAGCGCGGCGGCGCCGTTGGACGCGGTGTGAACCTCGAAGCCCTGAAACTTCAAACTCACCGAGAGCAACTCGACGATGGTGGCCTCGTCATCGACCACCAACACGCGTGCCTCTGGAACTTTTTCTTGAATCGGCATGGCCATGACTCTCAATCTCTACCAATTTGCTTGGAAGATCCCGTCCAGTAGCTGTGCATTTCCTGTGAGTTCCATCTTGCCTTGTCCCTACACTTATTGCATGAACCTCGGCAAAGTCATCGCGGGTGTAGCGACAGCCCCCGTCAGGGTCGGCCTCGCGGCCGCCGACACCGGACTCGATATTGCGGCCATCGCACTCGGGCTGGTGAAGCAATCTTTGGGAGAAGAGAGCACGCAGACAGTTAACCCGATCACTGACATACTGCCGGTGCGCGGCGCAATCCACGGCGCCAACCGGGTTGACGAATTGACCGAACCGGACCGCGCAATGGGTCGCCTTCTGGCCCGTGACGGACCGGCGGACAAGCTGACGCGTCCGGGCGGGCTTGTCGACCAGTTGACCGCACCGGGCGGGTTACTCGATCGGGTCACCCTGGAAGGTAGCGGGCTGGAGCGTGCCCTGGAGCCCGGCGGACTCGCGGATCGGCTGCTGGCCGCGGACGGGCCGGTAGAGCGAATGTTCGCCGAGGAGGGCCTGGTCGAGCGAATGTTTGCCGAGGACGGCCTGATCGACAATCTGACGGCGAAGAATGGACCACTCGAACAACTCACCGAAGCCGCCGAAATCCTGAGTCGGCTGGCGCCTGCGGTGGAGACGTTGACGCCCACCGCCGACACGCTGCAGGATGCTGTCGATTCGCTCAACAGAATGGTCACCTCACTGAGTGGCATCACCGACCGCATTCCGCGGCGACGGTCGCGGCGCTCCACGCGGCCGGGTGTGCCATCGAAGGCCATCGAGGACCGCGATGTGCTCGACGCCCTCGACGAATGAGCCGATAGGCTTATTCCCGCTTCACGCCTCCTTAGCTCAGCGGTAGAGCACTCGCCTTGTAAGCGAAAGGTCGTCAGTTCAATCCTGACAGGAGGCTCCACAGGAAGGCACCCTGAACTGCACCGCAGCAGATCAGGGCGCTTCACCGGAAGCTGACACCCGGCCTCGGTGTCACGAGCGTGTCACAACTCGCTGCAAACTCGCTGCAAACTCGCCGCCGCAAGCTGTAGCGCATCGTTACCAGCGTGGACGTATGTCCTCAGCGTGAACGCCGGATCAGCGTGACCCAGCCACGCCGACACCACCGCGATAGGCACACCCTGCATCGCCAGGGTCGACGCGCACGTATGGCGGGCGTCGTATAGCCGGATTGGCGGTACCTTCGCCGCCACACACATCGCCCGCCAGAAACCTGACACGCTGTCAGGGTGGTAGGGCTCCCCGGCCTCGTTGCACACCACATGCTCACCAGGCCCATAGGCCGGCCCCAGCTTCAGCCGCTCAGCCTTCTGGATTGCGGATGCCCGACGCAGCACCGCCGACAACGCAGGCGTCAGCGGCAGGGTCCGTGCCGACCGCTCAGTCTTGGTGTCCTCGGTCTCGACGGCTGCCCCGTTGACCGACACCCGGTTACGCCGGACGGTCAGCATCCCGGCCTCCAGGTCGACATCCGACCACAGCAGCCCGCCGATCTCCCCACGCCGCAGACCGGACAGCGCCAGATGCCATGCGTGTCCCAGCCGGTCACCGTCGACGTGAGCGAGCACCTGCCGGATCTCCTCATCGGTGAAAGTAGCCATCGCCTTCTTGGGCCGCTTCACCCGATCGACCAGGGCGGCCACGTCACGCACTAGGGCGCCCTGGCGCACCAGGTCGGCCAGCACCCGCGAGATCAGGTTCAGCATCGGGTTGATGCTGTTAGCGGTCCACTTGCCGTGCTCCTCGGCCCGACCGGCCATCAGATCCGCCACCAGGACATCGATGTCGGTCTTGGCGAGCTTCTGCACCGCCATCTCGCCGTGGCGGTCCCGCAGCGGCTGCAGCGCGTGGGTGTACGCCGCCAGCGTGGTCTGGCGGATTGAATGCCGGCCCGCTAGCCAGTCCGCGCACGCCTGGTCGACCGTCAATGCGGCCTTGGGCACAAATGTGCCTGCAGCAGAATCGGCTTGGATCTTCGCCAGAGCGCCCTTAGCGGCCTTTTCAGTGGCGTAGTGGCGGCGCACCTGCCGACGCTTCCCGTCGGCATCCTTCCCGGCGTCGACGGTGACTCGGTACCGGATGGCGGTCTTGCCGGTCTTGCGGTCGAGGACCTCGACACGTTTGATCTGTGGTGGCAACTGCTGGCGACTCATGGGAGATCAGCTCTTTCTTCTTGGCTTTGGTGATGTGGCGGTCTTCTTGGCCGACGCCTTCTTGCCCCGATGTTGGCCCCCCGATGCAGCGGCCTTCTTGGCCACCGCTTTCCTGGCTGACGCCGCCTTCTTGGCGATTCTGCTGGGTTCCTCGGGTGAGAACCTGGGCGCATCCGTGTTGCCATCGTCCCGCCGGCCCTGATAAGCCGGGTGTTTAGCCCGGAATTCCGCTTCAGCCCGCGCCACTTCCGCCTGCCGGCGCCGCTCGAACTCAGGCTGGGCCCTTGACATGAACTCAAACCATTTGAGGTCACCGGCGTCGGGATCCCAATGTCCTAAAGACATCGCCCAGTAAAAGAGGTTTTCGGCCCTCAGCTCGCCAACGGCGGTCGCTTCGACCATGTCATCCCTATTGGCTGCGTCGGGCATTAGCAGCGTGACGGGTGAAACACCAAGTGCAGCAGCGAGAGCCATCAGGTCGTCGACATCTACCCGCCGAGCTCCCCCTTCGATGCGGCGCAGCCCGAGCGGTGGGATTGGCCGGCCGAGCTTTTCCAGCCGCCGGCTCAGCTCTGCGTAGCTCATATCGCCACGAAGCTGGGCGACACGGTGCGTGACGGTGATCCCGGTTGGCCCGAAGTCTGAAGTTTTCCCAGTCATGCAGCGAACCATATGCGATCAAAGATAAAGGTGTCAAGTCATCTTTGACAGAACAGATCTGCGGTGCTAAACATGTACCGAGTGCGATCAACTAGCACTGTTACCCGATCAAAGATGGAGGCCAGCGTGCCAGCCCTCAAAGAGCTCCCGGAGCTACTGACACCCCAGGAACTAGCGGAATTACTCAGAACGACAACGAACAGCTTGTCTCAGGACCGATATCTCGGACGCGGCGTTCCGTTCATCCGCACCGGCAGACGAATCCTGTATGCCCGCGACGACGTCTTGGCCTACCTGGAGGCCAACACCCGCCAGCGTGCGGGCGACGGGGGGACGGCCGATGTCATCTAACGACCAGACCCTGGAGTCCTTCACCGGCAGACTGCTGATCCCGTACACCGACGCCACGCGGGCCCTGGGTGGCATAGGTCGGACGATGCTCTTTGACCTGATCAATGCTGGCCACCTCGACCGGGTCAACATCGGGCGCCGCGGATTCATCACGACAAAAAGCCTTTCGGCCTATGTCAATTCATTGAGCGAGGCGACCCATGCCTAAGCGTCGACGGCGAGCCAAAACATCCCAGCAACCGATAAGAAGCAAAAAAGTGAATAGCAACCAGACCGATCTCATGGAAGAGCTGGAGTCCCTTAGGGACTTCAGTAAGGGGCTGGAGGCATACGCCAACTACCTCGGGGGCTCCCCACAGGGTTACGAAGCGTTCCTTCAAACGCACAGGGTGCCTGTGTGCGACACGTGCGCCCGATCTGAGGATCGGTGGGCAGCCGACCTTGTGGAATGCGAATCGATGAGCGCCGCAACAAATCTCAGTACCACCTAGATAAAAACTCCGGGTCCGCCTCTGTGTCGGAGGCGGGCCCGGAACAACAACTGCATGACTGATTAGGTCAACATGAATTTTAGCACGGACACGGCCACGGCCACGGCCACGATCTCCTACGGCCCCCCACCCGCAGAAGTACGTGCACTGGGCTCCGAGCTACGACTATCAATCGTCCCCGCAGGCACCCCAAAGAACTCCAAAGACAGCAGCTGGAAGTGCCCCACCGTCAAGTGGAAAGAGCTCACTCTCCCGCTAACCGACGGCGAGATGGCCGGATACTTCCCAGATGAAGCTAAGCCCAGAAACATCTTCATCCTCACCGGCCCAAGCGATCTCGTCGTGTTCGATGAAGATCAGTGGGGCGCGCTGCAGAAGTGGATCGAGCTTTGGGGCCTCGAACCGGTGCCGGCCACCTACACGGTCCGCACCAATCAAGGCAAGCACCACTATCTTCGCCACGATCACACCCGTCTGCCCATCCAGAGCACAACCAACCTCCACGGCGTCGAGAAGCTCGACGTGCGCGCATTCGGCGGGGGCGTCATCGGTGAGGGGTCAAGGCACAACAGCGGGGTCATCTACGAGCACGCCGAGGGGTCGCCTCGCGAGATCGCCGACCTTCCCGAGTCGTGGGTCAGGGCACTGACAGGCCCACCGCCGTCGAGAGGCGCGCACCAACACCCAGGTGGCGACTCCCTCATGAGCCAGTGGGCACCGGACACCACCCCGTCAACCAGCGGGCAGAGGAACAAGACCAGCGACTGGACACCCGAGGCCAAAATCCTCTGGCACACCCGCAATGAATGCATGTGGGCGTACGCCTCGATGCTCGTCGGTGACGGAGTTCCGCGTGACCAGGCCGACGCCAAGATGGCCGAATACCACTCCCGCGCACCGCAGGCCAAAGATGGGCCGTGCGATAGCCCAGGGTGTACAGCCGAGCACGATGATTATCCGATTGCGCAGGCGCTAGATGCTGTCCGTCGCGCCTATGAGAAGTATCCGCTGGGAACCCCGCCGGTGCCGGCCATCAGCCTGCCTCCCAACACCGACGACTTCTGGGAAGCCCGCCCCAGCCTCCAACGCATGCGGCAGTTCGCCCGCTCGTACGGCATCTCCCCATGGGGCCTATTCGGCGCAACAGCCATCTATGTCCTCGATAAGGTCCCTTACAACGTCGGCTTGCCAGACCTATTCGGCGGCAGCACCCCCGGCTCACTCAACTCACTAGCCGCCCTCGTCGGCTCCCCAGGCGGAGGGAAGGGCCGGACCTTCTCCGCTGCCCGCGAATACATCGGGCACACCGACATCGACCTGCCCCCCGGTAGCGGTGAGGGCCTCATCAAGCAGTTCGTGGAGAGACTCTCCAAGGAAGCCGAGAAGCTATTTGAAGCCGACGAATTCGGGTACCTCTCCAACCTCGGCCCCTGGCAAGAGATTATTGGACACCCCGGCTCCCGGTTCCTCATCCGCAAGCGCAACTTCGTCTACTCCGCGCCCGAGATTGACACCCTGGAGCGGCTGGCCGGCCGAGGCGGCGGAACCCTCGACACCGTCACCCGCCAGGCGTTCTCGGGCGAGACTCTCGGGTTCACGTATGGACATTTCGACAAACAGTCCCTAGTGCCCGCCGGCGCCTACAGGCTCGGATTCCTATTCGGCGTACAGCCCGAACGCTCCCAAGTGCTGTTCGATGGCGAGGCGGCCGGTACCCCTCAGCGCATCGCTTGGTGGCCAACAGCGCCAGAGGATGATGAGGATCACGAACGTCCCCGGCTGCCGAGCCTCGACCTAGACCGCCGATGGAACCCCCGCATCGCCGTCGCCGACTCAATCACCACCGAGCTACGCAAGGACTACCACCAAAGGCAGCGAGGCCACGGCGACCCCCTCGATGCCCACCTGTTGTTCGTTCAACTCAAGCTAGCCGCCCACCTCGCCATCCTTGATAGCGACGGCGGACCCGAATACCGGCGCCCACAAGTCACCCCATACTCGCCGACCCTCGACGCAGGCATCACCGAACAAGAATGGCAGGCCGCCCAAGTCACACCCATAACCCAAATCCGTATCACCGAAGAGGACTGGAGCCTCGCAGCCATCGCCACAGAGGTATCCAAGCGCCAGCGCAGCATCTGCCGATCAGCGCTCAGCAAGGCAGCCTCTGAGCGATCCAAGTCCATAGGCCGGCAAGAAGGAATCCGAAAAACAGCCGCCAACATCCAGATCGCCAAGGATGGTGCCGAGCGTGTAGCGGACCGGCTAGTGAACATCATCATCGAGCACGGCGAGCTATCTCCAGGGAAGCTGAGAAACAAGGTCGCGCAGCGGGACCGAAAACCCCACTTCGATGACGCGCTCGCCTTGGTCCTGACCGATGGCCGGCTAGCCAGGCAGGACGGCCGGATATGCATACCCTGACCCGCCGCCCAGCAAATAAAACCGTACTGCGCCAAGGGGGGCGTACAAGGGGGGCGTACATGGGGGGCGTACAAAATGTACGCCCCCCGGGTGAATGGGGCTCTTATTACGATTCAATCTTATATAAATATATATATTTCCTGGTGAGAGCAGTGCAGGTCACGGACCGGCGTGCTTCGACACTCACTCAGACAGGGGGGGCGTACACATTTCGATGTACGCCTTGTACGCCCCCCCTTGTTTCTCAGGGCCGCTGGCTAACAGCTAACTGGTCCGTGCTGAACGGCGGGCAGGTCGCATGTCGATGATCTCGCCACACCCTGCCGTATGCAGTACTGGTGGAATTCGCGACTCTCAACTGCGGAGAGCCCGATTCACGGCTGCCTGGAACAGCTGTGCGGCTCAGCCTTGGGATATCACAACCGTTGGCTCACTTCCAAACCCACCGCGATGGGGCATGGCTACAGGCAGTAAGTCTTGCGGCAGAGCCGAGTTTCAGTAAGTCTTGTGGCGAGAGCCGAGTTTTCTGCAACGAACTTGTGTGAGGCACCTCGCGGCTCTGGTTTGCAACAGGCGGTGTCGTAGCTCTGAGCAGAGGATCTTAAATGCAGGACGACGCCGCGTCGACCGCCACGGTTTCTCGCCAGACAAAGCTGGAACGGTTGACGCGATTCGCGCTGCGCACGCCGCGGGGGTTCTTAGTGGCTGCGTTATTGGGTTTGGCCGCTGCAGCTCTTTTCGCGGTCCCGGTAACTAAGAGTTTGTCGGTCGGGGGGCTGCAAGACCCGAAGTCGCAGTCATCTCGGACCGCAGGCGTTCTCTTGGACAAATTCGGCATCAGTGGTATGCCGATGTTGTTCGAGCTGACGAGCGATGCCGGCGTTGACAGCCCGAACGTGCGCAGGTTGGCAGCGGATATTGAAAGCCGGCTAGGTGCCTCGCCTTACGTCATGGATCTGTCGTCGGCGTGGTCTGGATCACCCGAGACGACTCGCAGGCTGGTGAGCGAAGACCGACGATCAGGTCTGATCGTAGCTGGGCTTACCGGTGGTGAAAAGGGTGCTCCAGCTAATGCTTCCAAGCTGGCCAAAGAGCTCGCTCACGACCGTGATGGTGTGACTGTTCGTACCGGGGGAATGGCCGCGGTGTTCGACCAGATCCTTACCCAGTCAGCACGAGACTTGGTGTTGATGGAGGCATTGGCATTGCCGATTAGCCTCCTTGCACTGGTGTGGGTGTTCGGTGGCCTGTATGCGGCGTTGCTGCCGTTGACAATTGGGATCTGTGCGCTCGTCGGATCGTTGGCGGTGTTACGTGCGCTGTCGTTTTTTACCGATGTATCGGTTTTTTCGCTCAACCTCACGGTCGCGCTGGGTTTGGCATTGGGAATCGACTATGCGCTCCTGCTAGTCACCCGCTACCGCGATGAAGTCAGCGCCGGACGATGTCGCGAGGATGCGATCCTGATCACGATGCAGACCGCTGGCCGTACCGTTTTCTTCTCGGCACTAACCGTGGCCCTTTCGCTGATCACGTTGCTGTTTTTTCCGATGTACTTCCTCAAGTCGTTCGCCTACGCCGGGGTGGCCACCGTTTGTATTAGTGCGACATCGGCAATGTTGCTTGTCCCTGCGCTACTTTCGGTGCTTGGCGATCGGATCAACGGATTGGATGTGCGACGCCTGCTCCGTCGTGTCACGCGGCGGCCCGCACCCGCATTGCCACCAACCCGGAACTTCTGGTATCGGACCGCCAAGGCAGTCATGTATCGCCCGCTGGCGGCTGGGCTACCGCTGCTACTGGTATTGATTTTCCTGGGCAGTCCTGTTCTTGGGATGAAGTTTGGATGGGGTGACGATCGGGTATTGCCCAGATCGGCTTCCAGCCGCGTTGTCGGCGACGATCTACGGGCCAACTTCAACCACGATATAACGGGGGGCATCACGGTCGTACTACCTGGTGCAAATACTATTGCTCCGCAGCAGATAGCGAACTATGCGACTCGGCTGTCGCAGGTGAAGGATATCGCCGCAGTTTCGGCGCCCACTGGCACCTACGCCGGTGGCCGCCAGGTCGGCATGCCCGGGCCCGGGATTCGTGATGGCTACGCAATGATCACGATCGACAGCACCGTCGCAGTTGGGACTCCTGCAGCCGATGCTCAACTAGACGCATTGCATCGGGTTTCGGCACCGCCTGGCATCGGACCGCTCTTCGGTGGGCTTACTCAGATCACCCGCGACAGCGTCGCTAGCATTGTCGCCAAACTTCCGCTGGTAGTCGGCACAGTAGCTTTCGTAACGTTGGCATTGCTGTTCTTGTTGACGGGCTCAGTTGTATTGCCGCTCAAAGCTCTAATGCTTAATACCGTGTCGTTGAGCGCTACCTTTGGCGTGCTGGTGTGGGTGTTCCAGGACGGAAATCTGCACGGATTGGGTACCGCGTCAACAGGAACGCTGGTCGTAAGCATCGTAATGCTGATGTTCTGCGTTGCTTTCGGACTGTCGATGGACTACGAAGTATTTCTTATCTCCAGAATTAGGGAATTTTGGTTGGAATCTGCCGGTAACCGGGTTGACAGTGATGAATCCGTCGCGTTGGGGCTGGCCTATACCGGACGTGTGGTCACGGCAGCCGCGTTTCTGATGGCGATTTCATTTGCTGCGCTTGCTGTTTCACAGGTGTCATTCATGAGAATGCTCGGTGTTGGCTTGGCGATCGCAATCATCGTGGATGCCACGATCGTGCGAATGGTGCTGCTGCCTGCGTTCATGCGGGTCATGGGCAGGCTGAATTGGTGGGCGCCGAAGCCGCTGGCGCTGATGCACCAACGACTGAGGCCGATCGGCTAGCACTGCAGCCGTTAGATCAAGATCCGCGCGATCCTCGCTACACCGGGTCGCCGCAACCATGGAGTACTTCTTTGATCAGTGGACTCAGCATCGGGGACCCATGCGTCGAGGCGGCGGGTGGTTCAGGCCGCGGGATTCTACAACGGGGGACTCGCCCTGGGTTTCAAAGCTGTTGGGGCGATGAGTCAAATGCCGCTTTCCATTGCGAATACCAGCCTGAAAACCGTCCGTTGCTACGCTGGCCGTCACACCAGGCGGCATAGACCGTGCCGTCGCTAGCGACCATGATCACGGTGTCGAGCGATTTGGCGCGGCGGAGTGTCTCGATTGCCTGGCTTGGCGTCTGGGCAATGGGACCTGCGACATTGAACGATGTATTGATCGACATCTCGACCCCAATTCGGCGGCCGAGCGCCTTGAGATAAGCGTAGGTAAGGGGGTCGTCTTCATTGCGAACAATCTGGATCCGGCCCGTGCCGTCTGCGTGGATGACGGCCGGGATCATGTCGAGTGCATGCGGCTTAGATCGCGCAGTCAACACCATGTAGTTATAGGCGTTGTAGTCATCGTCGGAGGCGCCCGGCAATAGATCAAAGAATTCCTGCGCTGCTTCGAGCGTCGCCATTGGTGCGAGCGGTCTGATCACCTCGCGGAATTTCACGCGCTCGTTCAGCCGTTGCCGCACCGCTGGATTGCAGGGATTCGCTAAGATTGAGCGATGGCCGAGTGCGCGCGGACCGGTCTCTGCAACGTGCTGATAGAGCGCGATGATCCCATCTTGGGCCACCATGAACGCCATGAGATCGGCGATAGTGCCGCGGCCTTCAGGAGTTACCACCTCTCCGATCCGCTGCGAGGCAATCCCTTCTGCGTTGAGCGCGGCGGTAATTTCCTCTCGCGTCGGTGACTCGCCGCAGTAGAACGCGTGCGTTAGCGGCGCGCAGTTCGAAGCGCCCACCCGATGCGCAAGCAGCCAGGCAGCTCCGATTGGCACTCCCGGATCGCCCGGCGTCGGCGGGACCCAGAGATGCAGCCGTGCTTTGCGTTGCTGTGTTTCCAGGAACCAACGTTCGTCGAAATGCTCCAAAAGTCGCATGTTGCCAACCGCGTTTAGCCCTACACCTCCGGTGAGCACGAGACGCGTGGAGCCGGTTTCACGCAGCAGATGATCGATGATGTGGATCATTGCATCCTCGAACAACAGCTGTGTCGCGGCGGCTTTGTCGAGGCGGCTCTGGGTATCTGGGCGATGCTCGATGTCCTCGACGCGCAGCACCGCGTCGGGATTCCAAAGCTGGTCGTTCTTGAGCGGCTCGCCCAATACTTCGATCAATGACGGATGATACGGCCTATCAAAAGGATCGGCGTACCAATTGGCCATCGCGCGGTTAATTCTGACCTCGCCATTAGCGCCGAAAACCAGAAGCGATTTCAGCCTCTGATAGTAAGGATTGGTAGTCCGGCTCATGTCGCCGAAGGCGGCTGCCCCCATATAGCGGCCTTCACTTGACAGCCAGGTCCAGCCACCCTGAGTGGACGAAATCACAGAGTAGAAACCACCGAGAGACTCTGTCATGCTGTTGTTGCAGTACAGCAATCGCATCTTACCGTTCTCGACCACATACAACGAGGTTGAGCCGCTATCACCGGTGCCGTCGAGGACCGCAACTGCAATGGGCTCATCTAGATCGGCGAAGGGGGAGACTGCGTAGGAAAACCATGCGTGATTGTCGTGGTGGGGCGCGCAGATCAGCGGTACGGACGCAGGTAGCGCGAGCTGAGTAGCGAGGGTTCTCGGCAGGCGGCAAAGCTCGCCCAAGCTTGAGAGGGATAGCCCCGGATTCTTCGACGTTGAAAACAGCTTGAGGCTTTGCGGCGCCTCCTCCAGCGCTGTCCGGACAAGAAAAGCCAACGCTACCGGGTAATCCCATGCGGTGATGACGGCTGCAATGTCGCTGCCGTCGAGGCCTAACCCACGCAGAGTCCTGAGCATCGCCTCGATCGATAGCCGAGGAAACTCGGTCGTGTGCTTTTTACCAGAAAACCGTTCTTCCTCGTTGTTGACGACGATCCGAGGCCCAGCATGCGGCGAGATCGCGATCAGGGCGACGCCGCTGTTGTGTAGACCCGGTCCTGAAAGGCCCACAACGTACACGGTCTCGTTGCGTTGCAACCGCTCCTTAATCGACTGAATTGTCTCGCGCGCAAATTCGCTGTCGATTCCATGGAAGTCCCGCGCCCACGAGAGTTTGCTGAGCCAGCGGGTAAGGCGATACCCCATCTCGGCAAGGCGGGGATGGCGGGGGCCAATACGGACAATATTCGAGGGATGTTCTCTAATACCATTGGGCATAGCCCCAATTCGCATCGATCCTGTGGGTACGGAGCCAGTTTTTGAGACCTGAGACGCCTCCATAACATTCCTCCATTCGTAGCGACAAATCCCCGAAGGACGCGAGCCCCTGGAATTCCTGCGTTGATCCGGCCTTCGCCCGCATCAACCCGTCGTTGGCCAATCACAGTCCAGATTCCGCATCGCGTCAAATGCTCAATGTTGCGTCCATCAAGGTGGTACAAGGAGGCGGCGGTGAAATGGAAAAGTGACAAACGGCAGTCCACCGCGAACGTCACCACTGCGAAAGCCGTGGCCGGAAGCATTTCTGGCACTCCGGCGACGCTGAAAAAGTCCAGGGGCGCCTTCTTGAAAGCGAGAGACG
>Ga0209991_10000742_pt1 | contig 14563 bp, 18 predicted proteins | sample ChitaG_FD_183167 | JGI IMG/M metagenome (GOLD analysis project Ga0209991, IMG submission 183167) | Deep subsurface microbial communities from South Pacific Ocean to uncover new lineages of life (NeLLi) - Chile_00310 metaG (SPAdes)... | ecosystem: Environmental > Aquatic > Marine > Oceanic >...
TCTCAATCTTAGATCGGGGAATTACACAGTAACTCCAGATAAAGCCGGTTGGAGTTTCAGTCCGGTATTCTATTTTTATGGTCCACTTGATACTGACCAAGACAACCAGAACTTTATTGGGACCTCTTATTATTATTCCATTAAAGGTCATGTTAAAGATTCTGATGGGGATGGAATAAGTGGAGTAACCGTAACTTTATCCGGTGCCGTTTCAAATTCCTGTGTAACTGTAAGTAACGGTTACTACGAGTTTCTCAATCTTAGATCGGGGAATTACACAGTAACTCCAGATAAAGCCGGTTGGAGTTTCAGTCCGGTATTCTATTTTTATGGTCCACTTGATAGTGACCAAGACAACCAGAACTTTATGGGGGCCCATTCCTTTGTTCTTGGGTTCAGAGGTGAGGTAAAGATTCAAGGAGGAGCAAAGGGTTATGTTAATCCCCTGAAAGGCGAGAAGGCAAAGATTTATTTCCAGCCCAGCAGTGCGGGGACGGTAAATGTGAAGATTTTTACCTTGAGAGGTCTACTTCTCTGGGAAAAAAGTAAAGAAGTGTCTGGGGTCCAAGATTTCATCGAATGGGATTGCAGGAACATTGAGAACGATGTGGTAGCGTCGGGAATTTACATAGTGCACATAGAGGGTCCAGGAATAAAAGCCACCAAAAAGGTAGCAATTCTGAAATAGAGAAAGAACAAATCAGAAGGTCTGGACAATTTATTTCTTGACTTCCCAGCTGGAAAGATATGAAACATTGCCGGAAAGAGAATATAAGTAAAAAGTGGAGGTCGCCCCGCTTTTTATTTGCAGAATTTTCTCGGGCAAAAGATTGGCGAAATGTAGTGAGGCTTGGGAATTCAAGACCTATTAGCAATGAAGTTATTCGGACATAGTAAGCATGGAGTCTAAGAAGAGGTAAAAATGGCTGGGGTTTTTGAAATAAATAGTTACGATGAGATTATTCGCGATGCCGATGAGGTTCTATCGTGGTTGAAGTCGCTCAGAGTGAACGTTGCAGATAGCCGATTAGTGGATTATCGGGAGACTGTAAGAATTTTGAACGATACTATAAAAAAAAGGATGGTCGCGCAGGCCCAAGGAACTCCTACATTCATAGAGGTTTGCGATTCTTTTTTTGAGCTTTCTATAATTTCTAGCATTCATAAGCAGCTGAAGGACGAAAAAGCATATCCACCAATCCGGCGCCTACGATTGGTAACAAAGGGGCCTTTTTTGTCTTTGGATGAGAAAAAATCTGACCCCAATCGACAAGCACGAGATTTTCAGTTTGAACTTTTGACTTTAGCTTTGATGAAAAAACAAGGCATGGTCTATGAACCTCTTCTGGCTAATACTGATGTATCAGGAATTTTTGAAGAACGTCCAATTATTATGGAATGTAAACGCCTATGGTCGGTTAAAAGAGTCGAGGAGAATATACAAACTGGAATATCTCAGCTTATAGTTAAGTTGAATCAGCTCACAGATAAGAGCCGTCCAATTGGTTTGCTTGGACTGGATTTTACCCGTATTGAAACACCTCCTGGGTATCTACTTGAATGTGTATTTCAGGGAGAGATAGAAAAAAGACTCGGTGCTATTGCCGAAAAATATTTGCGATATTATGAGTATTGTTGGTCAGAAACACTTGATATCAGATTTATAGCTGTTGTTGCATATATTGGAGTCACAGTTGCTCTCCAAGAACGACCATGGCTTTCTACTGGACATGAATTCGTAACCATGAATCGTCGTGTCGTGAATAGTACAAATTTCCAATTTTTGACCCGCCTGTTCAGGAGTTAGAATTAACTGATAAGGCAATTTCTTAACTGCTCCTTCCAAATGCTCCATCGATAGATGCGCATAGGTCATCAAATGGAGGTCGCCCCGCTTTTTTTCAATAAGGAGGAAGTGTATGAGGGCAGAAAAAAATTGGGTAGTGGTTTTGCTGCTCTGCATTTTTTTAGGAGAACTTGGGATTCACAGATTCTATGTAGGAAAAATTGGCACGGGTATTATCTATCTTCTTACTGCTGGGCTCTTTGGAATTGGTTGGGTAGTTGACCTTATCTTAATCGTCATTGGAAGGTTTAAAGACAAGGAAGGCAGGCTGGTAAAACTAAGATAGCGTTGAGGTCGTCCCAGAAAAGTCGGCATTCGCCATTTTGATGTTCTTCATCCGGCCAGTTAGAGGCAAAATGGGCCTAAACGGGCAGGGGGTTAGCTAAAACGGAAATTAAGATTATTATACCCTTATGGCTATTATGCGCAATTATTGCAGGAATCATTGGCGCGCAAAAGGGCGAGGGATGTGCAGCCTTTATGGTTGGGATATTGTTAGGACCCTTCGCGATCGTACTTGCCCTCCTTACCAAAGGGACCCTAAAAAGCTGTCCCTATTGTAAGAAAATGATACACGAGGATGCCACAATTTGTCCTTATTGTCAGAAGGAGCAAGAGAACCTAAATAGGAGTAAATAACATGGCTAGGAAACCGTCCTCCTTCCTCGAAGACCGGATTGGGTTTCTCCCGCTTTTTTTGCTGGGGGCTTCACCTCGGGGTTCCAATTTTTTGGTAATTTCATAAGTTTTTTGGGGGGGGGCTGAATATGGAACAGAGTAAAATAGCGATATTATACGTGCGAGAGGAGATAAGATTAAAGAAATAGTAAGTAAGTTCTTTGGGAAAAAGAATAAAAACTAATTGAACTATAAATCAGGGAGGTAAAGTTATGAGCAGGGATGAGCTGATTCAAGAGGTGAAAAAGGAATGCCATCTTGAAGGTTGTGTGAATTCCTTAATTTCTGAAGTCATAACCGAAGGTGAAGAAATATTAGGGAAATTTTTAGACCGCAGAAAAGTTGAAGCACCGGAAAAAAGAGGAATAACAACTATGAACTATGATTATTATATCGTAACTGGTCGGAAATTCGTAAGAATTTTCGCTTCTGACACCGAATGTTGGTATAAGGTATGCCTTCTCGATAGGTTTGTAGGAGTAGAGGAAAAAATCTCAATTCCTGCATCATTGGAAGTCAATGTCGACTTTGATGTAACTGACAACGAGTTACGCCAAATTAAATTTATAAGCGAAAGAACCGAACCATCTGACAGAAGGGAAATAAGACAGCGTGAAATAAAAAAGTTTGTGTCTGCCCTTATGACTGCTGTTTCTGTCAGAGATAATAGATAAAAAGTTAAGAGAGCCATGAAAAAATTTTATATCTTATTGACAAATAGGGACTAGGTTGTCTTGTAAATAAAAAAAAACCAATAATGGAATATGTAAGGACTATGAAGATGGCCAAAGAGCGGACACGAAAACAAATTATCCCAAGAATTGAAGTCATTGTGGATGGTGATGTGTCATCTAAACGAATTGAGGCTCTTATAAAACTAGGACGCGAGGAAGAGCGTTTGGATTACAAAGAGCGATTTGATTTTAAATCAAAATCAGCAGCCCAACGTAGCAAGATCGACCTAGTTTGTGATATGGTTTCTATGGCAAATACCGATGGAGGATACATATTGGTTGGAGTTCGACAGAAAACAGATGGCACATTCTCAATTGAGAAGGTTGATAAGACTTGTCTCCAGCGCCTTACGCAAGAGAACATCCAGAGTTGGCTTGGCTCTTATATAGATGCAACAATAAGGTTTGTGGCTAAACCCGTTAAATGCAGAGGTAAAGACGTATTAGCTATATGCATTTTTAGGAGGCTTATACCAGTTCCATTTAGACGTAATGGACAATACCAGTCTGAAAAAGGAAATCCTGAGGCCAAGTTTAATGAGGGTGAGTTCTTTGTAAGACATGGGGGGAAGAGCGAAAGGGCCAATTATGAGGATTCAAGCAGATTTATGGAGAAGGTACGGGAAGATGAGCGAAGGAAGGTTCTTTCGAGTGAGAGTGGGCAAAAAGACATCGTAGCAAGACTAGATACCATTATCCAATTATTCGGGGGCGTAGCTCCACCCCCACGGGGACTTGATTTACTGAAGAGTAGTGAAGAGGAAATTGGAGACCGAATAGCACAAGTTCTTGCCTTACATCCAGTTATGCTAAAACGTTTACTCAAAAAAGACTTTGTTTCTGTAGCCACATTTCTGGAAGAACAACAGAGAACTGACAACTTTGAGGAACTAATAGAAAATCTTAATCGGGGATTTATAGGATTTTTATGGAAACTTTTCCCGGTTTGGGTTACTGCGATAGATTATGACCACAGAGTTTTGGCTCAGGAAATAGTTGATAACCTTCACAAATTGTATATTAAGGGAAATTCAATTAACTATGTAGTGGATTCAAAGAAGATAGATTCATGGTGGATTCAAAGCCGGATTATTTTCTTAATTTATTCTCTCGGTGCTTTTGCGATAGTCCAAGATAAAGGAGAATTTGCTAAGCTACTTTTGAATAGAGGAAATCCTCTTAATGAATATTGGCGAATCCGTTCTTGGATCTCATATATTTACAGTATGCTTTATGAAGCGGGAGAGTTTAAGGAAAAACACTTTTGTTATTTGATATTTGATTTTGTGAAAGACAATCCGTATATAGTCAACCAGTTTGAAAAAGAGGATAAGATAATAAATGCTTTACTTCAGTTTGATTTTCTCCAATGTGCTAATACATTGGCAAAAGGTAAAGACATTTCTGAATGTTATTATAGCTTTGGGTCTTTCTATAAATTGAGAATTGAACCAATAGTTGAAAAAATCATAGAAACTTGTACTGACGGTTCATGGATCCCAATTATTCAGGAACCTCGTTGTGCAGAGATTATTGATGAATTGGACACGGATGCACACAAAAGATTCGGATTTAATTACGATTGGGAATTTGGTGGATGGCAGAGTAAGCGAATTGCCGAGTTCCTGAAAAAACACAGGAAGTAGTTGTAAGATGACAATCGTCGAGGTCGACAGGATCTCCCCAATAATTAGGAAGGAGTATAAAGATAACCGTTAGAACGGAAGTAATAAATCTTAGAGACACCTTGCTTACAACCATGTATACCCAAGAGGCTCTCATCAAACTTTTGATTAAAAGGGTATAATTACAGAAGAGGAATTATTAGAAGAAATTAAGAAAATAAAGAATAAAAGGGGGTGTTCGTTTAGGGTAAAGCGGGAGTTATTCCAAATGGATTGGTTTTCTCCCGCTTTTTGATTGGGAGCATAAACGAAGAGGAGGTTATTTTTATGAGAAGGTTGACCTGGTTGTTGTTTTTTATTGTCCTCACGCAAGTAGGTTGTACAGTAGTTCGGGTAACAAAGTTTGGTCCATTACCAAGTTCACCTAAAGTAGACAATATAGATGTATATACCAGTCACGAATCCGTTAAAAAGCCTTATAAGGAAATTGCTTTAATAATGGTTGATGATCAAGGTTGGGGCAGAAGCGAGTCAAAATTATTGGAGGAGCTTATTTCTAAGGCAAAAGAAATAGGGGCAGATGGAGTTATAATCCTCAGCCAAGATAAACAATCAGAAGGTAAAGTTGTCACCGACGGCGCCATCTATGAACTTACCAGAAGAGTTGTAAGGGGGACTGCAATAGTCTACGAAAAGAGCGAATGAAAAATGATCGCCTCATATTATTATAAATAGAGAAGGAGAATAAGATGGATTGGATTGGGAATCTGTTACTTTTAGTGGGAATGTGTTTTTTGAGCTCAAGGAAAAGATTTGGCTGGGTGTTAGGTATTACTGGTAATGGTTTTTGGATAGCCTGGGCACTTCCGAGAGAACTTTGGAGTGTAGTCGCAATTAACTTAGCATTTACAATAATTAGCTTTAGAGGTCTGATTTTATGGGGAAGAAGGTGAGCAAGGATGGCGAAACAAGAAAAGGGATTGCCGCCGGAAGTTCAGGGGAATTGAAAATAAAATTAAAATCTACAGCTATCTCATTATTCGTTTTGGTAGGTCTCTCAGGATTCTTTCCGGGAGAAAACCAAAGGGTAAATGCTCAAAGTGAAATCAAGTCCGTAGAGAATAACACATGTTTATCATTTATTCAACCCTTTAATTTATACTTTCATTATTACGACCTTCATGTAATGTTATATTTTGTAGGACATCCTGAATATGAAGCAGTCGAAGCCATGATAAACTTACAAAATAGCGAAAAGCTTCTTGTTAGAGCAATCATAACTCGTCATGACCAAACTCAGATTGACCATGTAAACGACCAAAAGATAATGGAGGAAATGAAAAAAGTTTCATCAAATGGCAGGGAAATTCGTTATACTCCAATTGAATTTCGCCGGGACGAAGAAAAAGGAAAGTCGCACGTTCTTTTGAAGTTTACCTCTTTTAAAGGAGAAAATATAGTCTTTGATTTATATGCTACTGGCAGACCTTCACCTAAGTATGGGGGCATGACAGACCCAGAAGGGCATGCTGAAGAAAGTGCTTTACCAATTATGTGGCGAGAAAAAAGCACTTTAGCAAGCTCAAAAAGTAATATTACTTTTGACAAAAAGGACTACAAAATACCTGTAAAGACATGGATTCCGATATTTTTTAAAGGAATGAAAGGTTATTATACAGAAGGATTCAGTATAGGTGGTGTAACAACAGGAGAAACTATCTTAGAATTAGTCGAATCACCTAAAAGAATTGAAGCTGGGGAAAAATGGATTTATAAAAAAGGCAAAGATGAGTTGGTATACGAAATTATGGAAAGAAACGGCGACCAAGTTATTATTCAGAAGAGCTCTGGGGTCTCAGAGATTATAAATACTCAGATAGTGGATGGTCACTTGGAAATAAAGGATATTAAGGTAATATCCAATTCAGCAAGGGAAAAAGAGTTTACTATCAAATTTAATCCTTTTCTACCAGATATGACTGCAACATCCGATGGGCAAGAATTAGTTTTAAATTTCAGCATATCTATAAATGAGCATAGATCACTTGTGACGGGGAAAATAGAATTAGAGAAAAAGACAGATAAAATTGTCTTAAAGCTTAATCCTGAACAACCAAATTGGGCAATAAAGAGGTCTATTCAGGCAGCCATAACTAAAGAAGAAGATAAATACCATCTTAAATCAACCATAAGAAACGCAGAAGATTGGCAGGAAGAGAATACAGCTAAAGACCTCCACTGAAATAACCGAGCAGAAATCATTAAGCGGGGTTCTCTAAAAAAGTGGAGGTCGCCCCGCTTTTTATGTATGGAGGGATTACAATAAATGGCACATGCAAAGATTGGAGGAAAAGAATTTAGTCTTTTTTATGACTATGACCAGCTTAGAGATAAGAAACTTTCTCAGCTCAGTAATAATGGGAAAATTAAATGGTTTCAGCTGCGCACAAGTGCCATATTCTTAGAACCTCTCAAACGAATTTTTAACCGCTCGTCAACTGCTCATCAAGAACTCAATTCTGTTTCACAACATGACCAACCTTTTAGAACTTTTACTATTGCTGCTTTCTCTATTCTATTGAACGGGGTGGAGGCTTTGGGTTCGTTCCTTGCCACGAATCCTAAGCCAAAGAATTGGGATAATTTCTATGCCTTTATCAGGAATTATATGAAAGATTGGGACACTAAGGTATTAGGGACTTCTTACAGAAAGGACCACTTACCATGGATTCTTTGGAAACATTTTAGAAATGGTATTGCTCACTCTTTTGTTATAGAAGGTGGCGGGATAGATTATGATGCAGATGTCAGTAAATGGCGGGTAAAGAATGGGCGGCTTGAAATTGGACCAACAGCATTTTTCAAAGACTTTTTGGTCGGTGTCAAGGCATTCTTTGCCGATGTGAAATCAAAAAAACGATTGAGTTTTCTATCTCGGTTCAAAAAGGTTTATCCATGTTGAATGCTGGATATGATAACAAGGGAAGTTATGAAATTTTATGATAATTACTAATTTGATGGATAAAATTTGGTCCCCAATCCAATTTTGCATAAACTGGATTCTTGAGGGAGTTAGGATTGGGAAAATAGTTGCTATTATTACGGCGATTGGTGTATTTCTTGGTCCTTACTTGGCAGCAAGGGCACGAAGGAAACATAGAAAAAGGGAAGAGCATTTTATAAAAATTAAAGAAGAAGTATTTAGACACCTTTTAAATCGATTGCTACATTATCATTTACCTATAATTCAACTAAGAAAAACTAACGTTACAACTAAGGCTGTTCCTCTGCGAGAAGAATCTAGGACTATAGACAAAAGAGATAGGTCTTTTTCCAATAAATTGGTGATAAATAAGGGTGGGGACGATATGGATTCCGTCCTTTATGAAGACACAAAAAAGAATCATTTTGAAGATTTGTTTATGAAATTTGAAGATTTTGAAAATAGATTTATGCAATGTAGTAAGAAATGTTTGCAGTTTATTGATAATTTAAAAGACAAAATCGTCGATAATATAAAACTAAAAGATTATATTGGTATTGAGGAAAGTTATATACACGCAGGCGCTTTGGCAATTTTTATATTTGAAAAGGCTTTCCTGTTAGGAAGAGAGGATATTTATCTTAGAGTAGAAAGTGTAGATTCTGAAAAAGTGCTTAAAGACCAAAACCGGAGTTATGCTCGTGGATATAGTAAGGAAATAGAAGAATGTCATGCTTATATTAAAAAACTATTTAGGGAAGTTTTAAATACAAGGAACTTTCTTGAAGATTTGAAGAGTCTCGAAAAAGACGCGAATGAAATTAAAAATCAAATAAGAGAAATACTTTTTTCTCAAGATTTGCCAGGCAATTGTAAATTTATATAGTAAGGATGCCAACGAGAGAAGGAGTTAGGAAGTTTGGGATTTTCTTCAAAAGAAATAAAAACAAAAAGGCTTCAAGATAGAAGTTTATCCTATAATCTAGGTGCGCGTTAAATTTTGGGATGAAATAAGCTTTGCTGATTTCTTAGTTATATGGTTAGATTAAATACCAATAGCAACACTTCTATTAAAGGTGCCCTGAGTAGTGGGAAGTATCCGCTCATTAAAAGTTGCCTCGGGAAATATATCAAATTCGTCTTAAATCTAAGCAATAGAAGAGAATTTGATATCGTTAAGATGCTTGAGATGAAAAATGGGTGGCAGATGCTAGAGTCATTATTAAAGAGGGTACTTTTGATTCTTGGAATTAGCTGTCAAGAGTTAGTTCGGTCTTTTGGGCTGAAAACAGATTTAATAAGTAAAGAACCAGAAAAATTCTACGACATATTTAATGAGTTTATGACTATTGTTAAGCTACATGAAAAGCGGTTTGAAGGATTTAAAAAAATCAAGCCTCGTAGAAGAGATGGGATAAGAGTAGCGGACTTTGTGGCATGTTATAAAAGTAATAAGTATGCGATCGAAATAAAAACCATCAGACAATCAGAAATAGAAGAAAAAGCAAGGATAAAACCTGGGTTAGCGTACAACGTGGATACTCTAAAAGAAATGTTAAAAGACAAACTAAAGGATATTCTATATTTAGTCAAGAATCAGTTGGATGCTACGGCTAGAAAAGAAAGATGTAGAAAGAAACTATTTGCAATCTGGATTAGAAGAAAAGCCTCATTGTTTCTTTTAAATTTGAAACGAGATGACTATGGACAAATCTATAATAGTGTAAAAGAAGATTTTCCGAGCATCGATTATTTTCTATTTAATGGAAATAATTGGTATCCTCAGAATCCTTAGTTTCTTGATTGTTTTTGACAGAAGTATTTCCTTATAAGCTCTGAACAGGATTGATTAAGAGAAACTATCCGAAATTTCTCACTATGGAGTGACCTAAACATGTCTAAAGGTATACTAATTGAAGCAAAACTGATACTTAATAAGCGTTTCCCACCACACACACCAGAGGTGAAGTTTGGGCGTTATCTAATTCGACCTGTGCCATCGTCTTCTCCAACAGAAACGGAGGCAATATTTTCCTTTACGAATACCTACGAAAGTTCTGCTGGGGGTAGTCATCCAGAAGGTGAAGTTGATATCGTGTGTAGGTTTCTTTCTGTGGTGTTTGATACACGAGTTAAGAAAGCCGGGATAAGAATAAACGAAATAGATATTCCAACGATAGAAACCCCAGAGAAAAATCGATACCCTCAATTTTTTGGTGTTTTCGATCCTACTCAAATAAACGACTACTTTACACGAGTCCTTTCTCTAGATGAAGATTTGGCAAGGCAATTCATCAGAGCCACTCATGCTTACTCTTTTGCACTAGAGTTCATTCCGTCAGACCCCACTTTTGCATTCTTTTTACTTGTTGTAGCTATAGAATGCATGTCGAGTCAAAAAAAGATTATTCCGTTTTCGGAACTAGACCTTGACTCAAAGAAGTGTGAACGTTTTTGCCGTTTTATTACCTCATTTCTTCCTGATGAATATAAAGGAGATGATGAACGCAACAAAGAACTTTTTAACGACCTACTGAAGACGATATACTATTCACATAGGTCTGGTTTTGCTCATGGAGGAAAAGAAGTTTCTTCGGCAGCACTACTGTTGGCAGACAAAGCAGGGTCTAGTTATTTTAAGCATACTATAGAAGGTAAAGAAGTAAGAACACCTGGGTTGGTATGGTTTGCTAGAATGGTACGAGGAGCAATCCTCGGCTATATTGGCTCTCTTCCTCAAGCGCCTCCGACTGCTGATGAGGAACTTTTCTCTCGGCTTGCCTACGAAAAAGCAGGATTGATGGTAAAAGTAAAGAAAGATTTGAAGAAAGGGCAAGTTGTAACTTTTGAGGATGTTGAATATAGATAGATAAAAAAAATGTTCAAATTCGGTTACCATGGACTTTGCGGCTCACTCTACTCGCCCAGCTGGCGAGTTTTTACAAGCACAAAGGAACAAGCGGCAGTTATTCAAAACGGATTGGGTTTCTCCCGCTTTTTTATCAGAAAGGAGCATTGCATGAGGAAATCATCAAATAATACAGCCAAGAGTGATTGGGAAAAGAAACTATTGCAAAAGGCAAGAGAGATATATGAACACGGAGAAGGCGAACTTATCTTCAAGGTAAGAGAATGGGTCAGCCCAAAGAAGAAGAAATTCAAGAAATGCATAATCCTGGGAGGAAAAAGGACGAGATTTGAGGAGAGAATATGACGATAAAATATTTTATTGGCAAAGATGGAAAAAAACATTTTACTGTTGGCGGGATGACATATTGTATTATTGATAGGGACGAAATTATACTTAAGGACCTTCCAGAGTAGTGACAGTCAACAATAACCTCAAAGTCGTGCGGGTAATGTTCAGGAAGGCGGCGGGAGTAAAGATTTCGTCAATTTCAAAAGTTTGTTTTTGAATCCTCGACGAGGATTTGAGCGATAAAAGATTTTTTATAGAAACCTCTTGACTTTTTTTGTATTGTTTAGTATAATAATAAACAATAGTCGATTATTTGAAAATTGAATATTGTAGCCTGACAGATTCTAACGGGGCGATCAGTATTTCAGCAAGACCGTGCTCGCTTCCCTGCCATTGGAGAAATTGCCTGACAGATTCTAACGGGGCGATTAGTATCTCAGTAAGGGGGGCCAGTGCCTTACAAGCTGAAATACTTATCGCCCTTTTTTGTTTATAGCGCCGCCGAAAAGGAGATGTAATATGATGAATCGCTTGCGAGAAATCCGAAAAGAGCGAGGGGTTGCACAGTACGAGTTGAGTTCGAGGACAAAAGTTAGTCCAGCAATTATTAGCCTCATTGAAAACAAGCATGTGGCCCCTTCTGACGATCTGAAGCGAAAACTGGCTAAAGGTTTGGGTGTGCCTGTGCGAAAACTCTTCCCCAGGGCTGAATAATTTTAGGATAACCCGGGGCCGGGTTTGGCAAGTCCTTTCCCGGCCCTTGAAAAGGACTTGTAGATGAGTAGATGGAAAAAGTCTTGGCGTCGCTTTCTGAAGATGGACAGAGAGGTATTAAAAAGCGCTCAATGGAAAAGTCTATCGCCTGTGGAAAAATCGATATATATTGACATCAAGGCCGAATATAACGGCGGGAATAATGGCGATATTCCTTTTCATTATTCGGAACACAAAGGGGAATATCATCCGAAAGATATTGCAAAAGTTCTGGGCGGCCCAAAAACAGGAGAAGGTAGTCTTATTACGAAAGGTTGGTTGGAGAAAACAATGTTTGGCGGGCGATATCGCTACAAATGTTTTTATAAACTCACTGGCAAATTTGACAATATTAAATAGTTTTTTGACTTCACACGTATGAAGCGTGACACTTCGCACGTATGAAGCGTTAAATAGCCAAATAGGGAATTTGGCACTTCGTATGTATGAAGCGTGAAAAAAAGTCCCGAAATTCAGGAATACTCAAATTGAATAAGATAAATTCTCAAAAAATAGCCAAAATCAATAAAGTCATCCCGACACTTCACACGTATGAAGTCTTATATACATTCTACCATGGGTATGGTGTTGCGTGTGGGAGAGGAAGGTAGGTTTCTAAGTCTTTTGAATCTGAGGTGAGTTGTATGACAAAGTCGACTTCGCCAAAATTGGTTGGTGAGTTTAACAAAAACGCCAACGAAACTATCCGGGTTCAACTTACGGAATATGATGGCAAGCAACTGTTGGACATTAGGATTTGGGTCCAAAATGACAAAGGCGACTTCATTCCGACACGCAAGGGAATAAGTCTCCGGCTTGACCTGATTGATTCTTTGCAGGATGCACTCCTGAAGGCGGCGGAGGAGTTAGAGAAAGCACAGGGGCAAGGTTAATGAGAAAAATGACCACCAAACAGCTGATAAGAATAGCACAGCAGCAGACCTATGAGGAGATGGCTTTTGATTTTAGGGTTCTTGGCAATGGCGGGCAATACACAAATTCACAGAAAGACTATGCTTTTAAGCAAATAGCTGAGTATGGAGTAAGGGCAACAGCCAGAATTTTACAGATACCGCGCAGGACTTTGCAAAGGTGGTGTAGAAAAGACCAAATATACGTCAAAAGATGTCCATACTGGGTCTATGACTGGGCTGCAAAACGGAGAAAGAGACGGGAATTCTGGGAACGTAGAGGGTATTTTTATTAAGTAAATGTCGCCACTTAAAAAGGGGTTCAGTCAATCCCATCTTATCCATTAGCTCAATCATTGAAATATCAAGTTTCCTCAAGTTTTCATTTGTCTTTATCCGATATGCTCTCCAGTCAAATCATTTAGTTGACACCATAAAAAAAGCCAAAGAAATTCCTATTATCAAAGAAACAAAATAAGACAAATAGGACAAAATTTGGAAAAAGAGATTAACAAATATGAAAAAATAACTGAATCAAATGGCGAAACCTGCCGAAAAAACCTGACTCCGGTTAAAGCAATTAGGAAATTTTGTATACAGTGTGTCGGGGGCCAAAAGGCACCAAGATATTGCACTAATCAAGAATGCCCTCTTTTCGTTTTTAGGCTGGGAAAAAGCCCAGGGAGGGCTGGGATAGGTGGCGGAAGAAATAAGAAAGATTTTGATAACTTAAGTGGGCAAAATCTTCGTAAAAAGGGTATCGTAGGAATAGCCAGTGGGTAGGAATGGCAAACCAGCATTGGTAATAAAGCAGAGGTTACAATAAACACAGACCTATTGAATGCATGCAAAGTATTAAAGCACATTTTGGCAAGTAGCTGCAAGGTGTCCATTAAAATGTCTATGAATGAACAAAATTTGTTAACAGTTGAGGACTTGTCAAGAATTTTGAAGACCAGCAAACATACCATTTACGGCTGGGTTCGGAAGAAATCAGTCCCGTTTTGTAAGCTTAACGGCCTTCTCAGGTTTGAGACCGATAAAATTGAGAAGTGGCTTCAGGAACACAGAAGTGAATAACAAAAAAGAAAGGAGGCATATTTTTTGGATGCGGAGACAGGAAGGAGATAACGCTTTCAGGATTTTCTCTGCGCCTTTGTGAAAAACATACAAGTTTTATCTGTTGTTACGAAAGTTCCAACGGATGAACGAGATTGGCCGCTTGCCGATTTTACCTAGGTATTCTCCGCCGCCAGAATAGTGAAATTGTGGAGAGCCTGGAGATGTGGACGTTTTGAAGAAAAAAGGAAAACGTCAACGGCAAAAAGGCAGGTATCAAATATGTTCAGGGTCAAAAAGTCTCGCCACAGGGCAAATGTGGGCCTGTTTTCTCGTAGATAAATGCTAAATTTCTGGGTTTCCAGCAATGGGCTTATATTTCCAATTTGGGAGCGGCGGCGGAATCGAAAAAAACCTTGACTTATTTGTTGTAATTTAATATATTTAAGGTAGCCGTTCAACAATTTAAGCGTCGGGTTTTTAATTAGAGGATAAATTTTGCCCTGGACTATAAAACTCGACGAATGTTGAGCGGCTGTCCGGGGCATTCTTTTTAGGAGGGCAAAAATGGGCGAAAGAATCCATCCGAGGTCAGGGAAAGCTTACAGGTGGGGCAAAAGAGAAGTTCAAGGGCTGATTGAAAGTTACGACCCCAAACTGCGAAAAAAAGTTTATACCATTGAGTATTATTTACCTAATCTGAAAAAGAAGCGGGAAAAGATAGGGACCTGCAAACGGGATGCTCTTGATAGGCTGGCAGAAGTAAGAACAGAAA
>Ga0209991_10000743_pt1 | contig 14562 bp, 10 predicted proteins | sample ChitaG_FD_183167 | JGI IMG/M metagenome (GOLD analysis project Ga0209991, IMG submission 183167) | Deep subsurface microbial communities from South Pacific Ocean to uncover new lineages of life (NeLLi) - Chile_00310 metaG (SPAdes)... | ecosystem: Environmental > Aquatic > Marine > Oceanic >...
TCTCCCGACTTATGAGTTGGGCTTGCAGATGAATAATAGTCATAAGGTTGTTGAAATGATGGGCCATCCCGCCTGCTAAATCTGCCACAGCCTGGAGTCTCTGAGATTGAACAATCTCTGCTTCTTTTTCTCGGGTAATGTCTCTGCCTATCCCAACTGCACCCTTTATTTTCCCTGAGGGCTCCTTTAGAGAAGAGCAATCAATACCATAAGTAGCCGTCGAGCCATCTTTCTTCTTAAGTCGATAGACGCAGGATTTTGTCTGATCCCTGGTAACTACCTCTTGAAGGTCTTTCCTGGCTGCTTCCAAATCTTCGTCAGTGATGAGTACCGAGAGAAACCTATTCATCACCTCATCAGCATCATAACCCAGGAACTGTTTTATTCTTTGATTCACAAAAGTGATCACTCCCTGTTTATCCACGGTAATTACCAGATGGGGGACATCGTGAGCCAAGGCTCTCCATCTTTCCTGGGATTTCTTGGTACGAGTTTGCTCTCTTTTGAGATCAGTGATATTCCGGGAAATCTCGCCAATGGCTATGGGTTCCCCTTCTTGGTTGATCAACAGGAATGCGTCGATACTGACTACAATCTCAGATCGGTCCTTACACATTCTAGTAGTCTCGTAACGGGACGCTTTGCCCCTGCTCCTGATTTCGGTCAAAAAACCAAAGAACTCTGTAGTCAATCGAGGGGGAACCAGAGGGATATGCTTTCGAATGATTTCCTTCTTCTTCCAACCGTAGACTCTCTCAAAAGCAGGATTTATGTCCAAAATATATCCATCGAAGTCAACCACAGCAAATGGGTCTGGCATGTTTCGCACCAGAAGATCCATTTGAGGATTACTCCGCCAGATTCTTTTGTTCCGCAGCAATCTTTTTTCGAAGACAGAATTCTTCATCTTGTCCTCCCTCACTCCAAGTCTATGACAACGCGAATGGTACGGTAAAAGCCTTTAGCGTAAGATCTCTTGTCAAATGAGCACCTGCGATTCGCCATTCCACCGTTCTATCCTCATAGGTCATAGAATTGGCCATATTGATCTTAGCCGGAAGAGTGACTTTTATCACCAAAGTATTGGCTTTCCCCCGGATTATTTTTTCGCTCAATTTACCAATCTTTATCTCCAGGAGATATGACTTGTCTTCCTTTTCTTCAAAGTTTATATATCGGCTCTGATTGAAATCCACCTGGTATCCTGACTGAAAAGTATATACAGTATAGTCTCCTCCGTTTATCTCCTCTTTTCTCTTGATAAGTTTGTAGTCTCCCTCAAACTCCAGGAACAAATAGTGAAGTTCCTTCATTCCCAGATATTCTTGGTTATTGGCAAGGTCCTCCTCGAACCAGAAACTAACGGAGAAAGCTCCTTTTCCATCGGGACCAAACACCATATCCTGTTCTCGCAAGAACACACCGGGTGCTTCGGGGACAGGAGCAACCTTGGCCATTTCAGATTCTTCTCCCGTCCTTTCGCTCACCTCTGCACTACGGTGAACGTCCTTTCGTAATCCTTTTATTGCTCTAAGTGCCGAGAGCAGCCCTAGACCGAGAACAAGGAAAAGGATGGAACCAATCAAGAACGAAAGGCGCGCACTCCCCTCGTTTAACCAAGCTCCGACAAAACCGAAGCTAGCCAAGACAAAGCTAATAACACTGGGAACTAACATATGAGCCTCCTTTTTGGGTGCCAGTTGTTTCCTGGTTTCACCTTCAATGATAGCGAATTTCCGGGAAAGATGTGAGTCTCCATCCCCTTGCGAACCTACTCCCACTCTTTGAGTTGTTGTCAAACCAGGAGCAAAACCCCATTTGCCATCTTTTGCATCTGGCTGAGCAAGAGCAGAGAGACTGACTTGTAACAGTAAGTTCAGAAAAAGGACAGCAAACAATAGATAGCGATATGGCGCAACTGCTCTCTGGCTCTTGCGGAAGTCTCTCTTCATGTTAGCCTCAGTAGTGTTTCTCCTTCACCGATTTTTCCTTGCACTTCTTTGTCCTCCCCCAAAATTCTCCAAGCCCTGGTCAGTTCTTCCGGAGTATTGATTCCCAGAGCCACTTGTGGATCCTGAGCTCGCATCGCCTCTACCCTGAGGTCGCGGTCATTGAGAAGCTCAATTACATCCGTCAAGTAATACTCTCCTTCTCTGTTGCTACGGCTCAGACGGGAAAGAAGAGGAAGCATCTTTTGCGTGTCAAAGCAATAGATTCCGCTATTTACTTCTTTAATCTTTAGCTCCTCGGGGTTGGCATCTTTGGTCTCCACAATTCTTTTGATTTGTCTATAGCCATTTCTGACAATCCTTCCATAGGAGCCCGGGCCGCGAAGAAGAGCGGTTAGTACGGTCGCCGCAGGTTTTGCCTCTCGGTGGTGCTGGACTAGCTGAATGAGCACAGAGGAAGTGATGAAGCACGCATCTCCGGGAACTACTACCAATTCTCCTTGGAAATTTTTCAACAGAGAAGCAGCTTGCTTAAGAGCATCTCCCGTACCCAATCTCTTCTCTTGATAGACATATTCAAATCCTTCACCCAGGATAGACCTGACTTTTTCTGCCTGATGTCCCACCACAATAATAGTCTTTTCCACTCCACTTTCAACGCAAGCATTCACACTAGACTCTACCAACGTCTGAGAATTCAAAGGATGAAGATGAAGCAATTTACTCAACCTTGACTTCATCCTTGTTCCTTCGCCTGCTGCCAGAACTGCTGCTCTTACGTTCTTCATTTCCCCTTCTTGATAAGTAGTTTGATGAATTGATAAGTCTTCATTTCGGGGGTAACTCCGACCCTCTCAGAGGCCTGCCAGTATGAGCGCCATCAGCAAGAATATCAGAGAAGATGAGACCCCCCGACCTTCCGACACTGGTTTCAAGGTATATTCGGGCCGCCAGTGTACCCCCAAAGTAGGATCTACGTTAGAATAGAACTCCCTTAGAGTTACGAACTCTACATTGGGCTTCTCCTTTAGTTGTTTGATGACCTCAAGAATTATGCTTCGCCCTTCTTGTGTCCTCAGTGTATACGGATGAAGATTCAAAACGGCATCGTCATAGCCTATTGCTGCCGTAATTTCTTCCGCTGAATACAGGGGATATGGCAATTCCCAGGATTTGACGGGATCTATGGTACGAGAAACATGATAGATCCCTTCCAGGTCAAAGCCAAACAGGTATTTGTCCGAAATACCGGAAGAGAATACCTGGACTCCATGCCCTTCTTCGTTTACTGTCTCGATTGCCTTTGAGGTAAAGTCATTGCTCCTATTATTAGGAGGAACGAGACTGAATATTTCGTCGTGATAGAGAGTGTTCTTCGATTCTGCCAGAGCTTCTCTGAGAAGTTGTATTTGCTCACTCAGAGAAAGAGTAAATTCTCCTTCTTCTCTGTGGTCATACCCGTGAAGAGCCACCTCAACCAATCCTGTTTCCAACACGGAATTCAGATAGGTTACAGCTTCGGGATCTTCACTTAACTTATCCACTGCATGAGGGATAATGCTTATCACTAGGGGGACACCCAATTGTGTGATCCAGTCTACTGTCTCCTCAAATAGGTCTTTCTTGTACGGTGATTGATAATCATCCAGTCGCAGCACCACATATTGTTTACCCCCCACAAATTTGCGGTAAAACTCTGCCGAAGTCATAAACTCCAGTTCTTCTCTTTCTCTCAACTGAACGAGCAGGGGAATCAGGGTATCAATGTAACTCTTGGTATCCTGCACACCCAGTTCATTGTACAAAATGCCAACATTAATAATCATCACCAGAGGGTCTTCCAGAGAGGATCCCTTGAGTGCACCAGTCGTTGACCTGATGAGTTCTACCGGCGATCTAATCTCGAGAGATTCCCAGTCAGCAATTATGCCTGCGTTGTCATCGGGATGAATTTGTGCAACACCGTGTTCTAGCATAGCATAACCTTCACGGCCATTGACCTCACTGCCAATTATTATTTTAATTCCAGCTTGTCTGGCAGCACTGGCAGTATCCGTTCCATAGTGTCCATAGGGAGGAAGCAGAGTAGTAGCCAGGAGGCCGTAGCCGAACTTCTTATTGAACGCTTGAGTGAAGATACTTTGAGCTCTCGAGAGAATATGAACCTGCTCAGGTAATGGTCTGTTGAGCTCGTTCTCCAGATGTTCCAGCCCCTGGAGAGCGAAACCAATTTTGTCCGGATAACGATCATAGAGATCCCTCAGCTCCTCCACCAGGTACTCGGATCCAGTTAGTTCCTTCTGGTCAAGATAGGGGGTTATACCTACGGTGATTCCAAAATCATTCATAACCAGTTTCCGCGAAAGATCTAAGCCTACCTCTCCCTCCGGACTTGTTCCCACTCCCTCAATTATTATCAAAGCAGGGGTGAGACTCTCTTCAGTGTCTCTTTCATTTACCCCGGCAACGGCCGATAGATTCCCCAATAAGACCAGACTCAGAACAAGCGCCCCCAACAAAAAACATGAATAGGGACACGCTACCTTCTTGGTTTTGACAGAATTTCTCTTCATGTTAACCTCCAAATTGCTTTTTCCTTGATTTATTTTCCAATTCATATCTTCATTTCCCCATGTGGTCTCTCCCATTGAGAGTTCCAGACAGTCTTCTTGTTGACTTTTGTTTCCCAAACAGTTTTGAGGTAAGAACCTAAGAATTGCACCGAATCAACAAAGCGAAGAATATAGAGAAAGGGAAAAACGCAGATAGATGTCGAAAGAGAACGTTTCAGAGAACCTACCCTTGAGATTCCTTGCAGCCTATTTCTTCGATAAAAACTGAGGATCATACCAGAGATTTGCACCAATGCATCGAAAATATAGAAAAATCCTATGAATCTCAGGCTCATCCCACGACCGGTGGTTATCCTTATCAGAACCAAGGCGGGGATCACGAGAAACAGTATAGAGCTTGCAAGCCCCTCAAATTTTGCTCCATAGATGGTGAATAGTAATCTTTTGTTGCCTTTTCTAAACTGTTTCCCCTGCAGAAAAAGAACCTCGTGAAAGCCAGCCGACCAACGACCGACCTGAGTGAAGAGACCCTTAAAATCTATCGGATCCTGAGTGTCCATAAATGCTGAATCAACATAGGTGGCATTGTTTTCTGAAAAATACACCGGCTTTTCAAATCTTTCCAGAAATTGGACCAGAGGAATTAGCTGACCATTTATTTTCACCTGAAATTCCTCGGTTATGAATTTCCGTAGCGTGGACTCATCTAGCCTACCTATTTTTCTTTGACTCTGGATGGTCTGAGTTAGCTCCAGATCCTCTGTGACTGTTCTATTGGGCAGCATTAATTTGTCAGTTCGGCACATGAAGCCGCACCCGGGAGCGACATACAAAGCGGTAAGATTCTGCCCGCTTCTCACCAGGATTTGCCCAAAGGTATATTCAGCTTCTCTAGCCATAGCAATAATTCTTTCCTGGATCCCCGTCCCGGGATTTTTCTTGGGAAGTACTGTGGCTCCCAAAATCTCTGATTTCCTAATTACAGCTCGATTTCTGTGGATATCCAGCGTATACCAATTTTCATTCATCCTTTCAACAAATGTGGGACGAAGAATAGTATCAGAGTCAATAACTAGTATTCTGGAGGCTTTGACTAACCTGAGATTCTGAATTTCGTTAATGCTATCAGCCTTGGAAGTCTGATGTTTATGTCTTACAAAAACGATGCTGGGAGCATTATGGTTTTCATATTGACAGATCTGGATCCTAGAATCGGAATTATCAAAGATTCTTCTCAAAGTGTATCCCTTCGTCATAAGAAACCTGTCCACAACCAGGCAGGTTTTGTCCCAGGAACCATTGTCAGAGACAACTATTTGATGGGGAGGCTCTGTTTGATCCAGAACTGCCCCCAGAGTCTCTGTTATACGTGCCTGTTCGTTATATACCGGGACGATCACCGCTAGCTGCTCGTGGGGAGCTATGATGGAATAGGTGGTTCTCGTCAACCGAACGAAGCCCAGGATGATATGGGTTAGTGTTATTGGTGTGCTCGGTGCATAAATCATTTTCTATTCACCAGACTCTTTCGGCTCCGCCATATTCCCGCGGCCCCATCTCGTTCCTCAAGCGGGGGCCGTGTCGGTTTCAGGTTCTAGTAGGCAATTTCTGTACCAAGCCTTTCGAGCAGGAGAAAAACCGGGCGGACATATCGCCAAATAACCCGCCGCTATCATTTGCCGCCGAGTGCAGAGAAGCACCCTGAAAGTAACGAGACAGCGCCTATTTTGCCTCGAGCACCGCTCATAGTCGAAATACCACGCAGATACGTGATCAAAGGACATGGGGACTTGTCGCTGATGGCCCGTGCGAAAAGGTAAAGTTTGGCAAAATTCATCGCACGCACCATCTTGGTGCAGTTACACCATAATGTCAGCGCCAACGGGCGAAATATAAAGCACCGAGGGGATTGCCTTACTTTGGTGCATAGCTTGCACTAACATAGAGCATATGGATCAATTGGCCTCTTCTTTCAGATGACATCTTCACCCGGCCAATGCTCCAGGGGGTGTATCTAGAGGCTGTTTGGGACAGGTGACCCGTCTTTTTCCTCTACCGCGTGGAGATCTTGGTATGAAAGTTGCATTTAGGACATTCGATAGGAAAGTGAAATGTCTAAGCTTCTCCATGCAGGGAGGGATTCAGAATGACACTAGAAGATATCGTTGTAAGGAGTGTCATGATCTTATTTGGAATTGGGGTTGTAAACCTCTATAGGTACCTTATTACCTCTTGCACCCCAGAACAAAAAAGATGATTTCTAAGCATAATCTGGGAAGATATGTTGAGAGACGTAAAGGTATATTAGCAGCAGAAGCGGTAGGTTATCTTGACTGTTTGTATCTAGAATCTAAGGCGAAATTAATCATGACGGATTCCGGTGGTTTGCAAGAAGAATCATGCATATTAGGGGTTCCGTGTATAACATTAAGAGGGAACACGGAAAGGCCAGAAACTCTCGAAGTTGGAAGCAATACTCTCATAGGTAAAGAATACCATAAATTGATAGATTATGTGGGTAAATCACTCAAGAAGGGAAATAATTGGAAGAATCCCTACGGGGATGGCAGGGCGGCAGAGAGAATTGTTGGAATAATTCAAAATGATGGAGGTTGAATAAAATGTGCGGAATAGTTGGTTACTTTCGGAAAGAAGAAGGTATTTCAATTACTTTGAAAAATAGAAAGGCGGATAATGCAACTTTCCCTGATGTTCTGTGTGAAGGTTTAAGAAGGCTTGAATACAGGGGCTATGATTCAGCAGGTATTGCAGTTAGAGATCATAAAGGAATACGTGTTGTTAAGAAAAAGGGAAAGGTGGAGGATCTAGAAGCTGCGATCCAACGGAATAATCTAAATGAAAAATATACCATAGGGATTGCTCACACAAGATGGGCAACACACGGCGTGCCAAATGACGCAAATGCACACCCTCACTCGAGCATGGATGGTTCTATTGCTGTTGTTCACAATGGGATAATTGAAAATTACAAAATCTTGAAAAGCAGTCTCGAGGAACAGGGATATAAGTTTTCATCGAATACTGACAGCGAGGTTATTCCGCAGCTGATACACTTCTTCTATAAAGAAACAAATGATTTTGAATTGGCAGTGCAGAAAACTCTTTCCAAACTGGAAGGAGCTTATGCTTTTCTTGCCATACATAAGGATCACGAAAAAATCATAGGTGCCAAAAATGGTTCTCCCCTTTGTTTTGGGATTAGCGATAGTGAGTATATCTTTGGTTCTGATGAAGCTCCATTTATTGATAAAACAAGACGCGTTATTTACCTAGATGACAAAGACATGCTAACTGTTGAGAAATCTGCTTACACAATAAGAAATTTTGAAGGATTTGATATACAAAAGGAAATATCAGAAGTGCCGTATGACCTGGAGGCCATAGGAAAAAACGGGCATGAGCATTTCATGATGAAAGAAATACACGAGCAGCCAGAAACAATTACCAATGCATTCTCGTCAAGAATCAATCATATTAATTCTTTGGCTGTAGATAATTTCCCTAATTTGCCGCATAGTATCAACAGGATCATATCTCTTGCATGCGGCACATCGTGGCATGCTGCACTCATAGGACGGTATATTATTGAGAAAAACACAGGGATTCCTGTAAATGCTGAATACGCTTCAGAGTTTAGATACATGAAGCCGGCATTGTTCAAGGATGACGTAGTCATTGCAATTTCCCAATCAGGGCAGACTGCTGATACAAAAGAAGCTCTGAAATTGGCAATTGACAGTGGTTGTTATTGCGCGGGCATTGTCAACGTAGTTGGTTCTGACATAGCCAGATTGGCTGGAAAAGGCTTGTATCTTCATGCAGGACCTGAAATAGGGGTTGCGTCAACGAAAGCGTTCACTTCACAGGTGATTGCGCTTAATCTCTTAAATCTCTTGCTCAATTCAAATCGTGCGTATAGATCACGGGTTGTTGGCGAGATGAAATCCTTGCCAGATAAACTTCAACAGACAATTGAACGGACAGAACCACTAATAGAGGAAATTGCGCAGGAATTTAAGAACCACTCAAATTTTCTATACATGGGAAGGGGGATAAACTATCCCGTCGCATTGGAAGGAGCCCTCAAGCTAAAGGAAATCTCATACATACACGCAGAAGGATATAGTGCAGGAGAAATGAAGCATGGACCAATAGCTTTGATTGAGGAAAGCATGCCAAGTCTGTTCATATTGACCGGAGACGGTGTGGGTTATTCCAAAACACTTAGTAACCTGGAAGAGGTTAAGGCCAGAAAGGGAAGGGTAATTGCTCTTACAGATAACGGCAAAAACCTCAAGCATATACTTACAGATAAAGACTATATTATACCTACGGTAGAAACAATAGATGAGCTATCTCCAGTCATAAACATAGTACCTTTGCAACTGATGGCCTATCACATCGCAAAAGAAAGAGGATGTGAAATCGACAAACCGAGAAACCTAGCAAAATCGGTTACTGTGGAATGAAGTAGGCGTCTTCTCCCCAAGAGAGTTTCATCAAGTCAGTTGTGGGGCGAAGGCAAACCAAGGAAGAGGGGCGAAAGCATTTCAGGAATCGATGTTCAGGAAGGGAGAGAATGGCATGAAAACGACGGGACGGGTGGCAATTATCAAGACGGCAGTTGTTGTAATGATTCTCGTATCGAGGCAGGCAACACAAGGCAACATATACCAAGGGTCTTCAGGGCCCTACCGGAACGAGCATACTGATAGTCGGCCACTGACGGGACTGGTTCCTATCCAGCGAATTCTGAGCGCAGTGTCCATCGCACAAAGTGCGCAGGCCGAGAGAGTGGCGTCCAGGAAGATCCAATTCTCCGGCTATACCTGGCAGCTTAAGACTGGCAGACAAAGCATAAATGGGCTCAAACGAAACTATTTCTCAGATAGCGAGGACAATGTCTGGGTTGACGACAAGGGACAACTACATTTGAAGATTACCAAGAGAAATGGGAGATGGTATTGTGCAGAGGTTGCTTCCGAGAAGAGCTTTGGATATGGGAAATACATTTTCTATCTGCAAAGCCCAGCTGACCAATTCGCTGATAATGTGGTTCTGGGTTTATTCACCTGGGGTAGTTCCCCTCGGTACAGTCATCGTGAGATTGACATTGAATTTTCAAGATGGGGTAAACCAGAAGGGAAGAATGCGCAGTTTGTGGTGCAGCCGGGGACTCAGCCTGGAAATACCCACTGGTTCAATATCAAACTGGAAGAGAACCACTCAACGCACAGCTTTGAGTGGAGGAGAGACAGTATATTCTTCCAAAGCCTTCGTGGACACTATCCCAGTCCTCCGGATGGTAGTTACATAATTCAATCTTGGAGCTACACTGGAAAGAATAACCCCAGGCCCGGGGACGAGAAAGCAAGAATCGACCTATGGCTATCTAATGCTAAACCTCCCTCTGACAACGCGGAAGTCGAAGTTGTTATCAAGAAGTTTGAATTCATTCCTCTCGTCTCCCGTGCAGTGGTCGAACTTGGAAGAGAGGATGACCAGACTTTGGCCGGCTCGTACCCTAACCAGAAAAATGCGCTAGATGCACAAATAAGATTGCAAGCGGCTGGTTATTTTACCTATGTCACAGAAGTAGAAGTTGGTGGGAAAGGATTGACAAGAGTAATCGTGGATGTAGATGGTAGCAAACAAGAGATAGAAAATGTTGGTGAGGAGCTTGTTCAAAAAGGACTAATAGGAGAGTATGACCCGATTGAAGAAACGAACGTAAAGCGCTCTAGAGCCCTTTGAGTCCCCTAGAAAGGGAACTACCTTCTGGGTCAGTGGCGAGCCCAGAAGAAAGATTTTGAGGCTCCAAAGGGAGAGGTGCTCTCTGAATTCCCGGTAAAGTACGAGCCTGAATAATCTACGAATATAGAGAGCCCCGAGGCGAACTATCCACCTGCAGTTTGACAGCGATTTTGTGCATAAGAATAGACATCAGCTTCTCTTGGAATTACGAGTTGTGTTCTTTCAGAACTCGAAGACGATGAACTGACTCCTGCGTACGGTTGCTCCAATTGTCAAGATAATGAAAATCTCCGGTTCCTCCTGGCTTGAAGTGGACCCTGAACCTGCACGCAATGCGGTAGTAACAACCAACATGGACATGGTAGCAGAAGTAGAGGCGGCAGACAAAGAGAAGCGATTAAATATAGAAGGGTAGCGTCAGGATCACTGAAGATGTTTGCATAGTCGTTGGACGCCATTGGAGATAACGGATGATCCTGGCGTTACCCCGCCTCGTCCTCCACACGCATCTGCTGCCTCCGACACGACTCGCGGGGGGGACGAGGTATCACTTCCCCATACAACCGACCGTATGAGCAGCCTCCTGCACCAGGATAAACACCCTCCTTCTTGGTATCTCAAGAACACCAAACTAAAAGGGATTGAGTGGTGAGCATGGTTGCATATACTGACATATTGTGTATGCTATGGCAGCTGCAAAGAGAGAGTCCTAGCTTAGGGCAGGAGAGCTAGTTCAGTAAACGACGAAGGAAGTTTGCATGAATAAGAAACCCCCCGGACAAAACATGTCCGGCGTAGCCTCCCCCAAATCTCAGACCGAGGGCGTTAAGACTCTGTTGGGTGACCCTAAGAAAGCCATCACCAGGCTCGCCTTGCCTATGATCGCGGCAATGTCCATACACATGATATACAATGTTGTCGATGCTATCTGGGTCTCTGGCCTGGGTGTTGATGCTCTGTCTGCGGTGGGCTTCTTTTTCCCGTTTTTCTTTATGGCTATGGGCGTAGCGACGGGACTAGGACTAGGAGGAGGATCTGCCATATCCCGCAGAATAGGCGCCGGGGATAAGGTGGGTGCAGACGCTATTGCAGCGCATACAATCATCATAATGTTCTTGGTAGCAATCACCTTCACCATCCCTTTGTTCATCTTTGCTGAGAACATCTTCCTTCGGCTGGGTGCCGGAAGAACAATTGGCATGGTACTGTCCTATGCCAGGATAATGTTCGCCGGTACCATAATTGTATTCTTTGTAAACATTGCGGGTACAATCCTCCGCAGTGAAGGAGATGCCAAAAGAGCTATGTTCGCTATAGCATTGGGCTCGGGGCTGAACATCGTGCTCGACCCTATCTTCATCTATACGCTCGGGCTTGGTGTTGCCGGAGCAGCCTGGGCCACAATCGTCTCGCTGCTCGTCACATCTTTGATGCTTTTCAATTGGCTCTTCTTGAAAAAGGATACCTACGTCTCGTTCAGATTCCGTGGTTTTCAATTTAGGCGAGAAATAGTGAGGGATATCTTTAAGGTCGGTTTACCCGCCTCAGCACAGCAACTGTCCATGGCATTTACTATGTTGATCGTGAACCTAATTCTGGTCCGTGTCGGAGGCACCGACGGGGTGGCCGTTTACACCACGGGATGGAGAGTGGCAACCATTGCCATACTCCCTCTCCTTGGGATTGCTACCGCTGTTGTATCCGTAGCCGGCGCCACCTTTGGTCAGCGTGCCTTCAAGAAACTTAAGACTGCCTTTGTGTACGCTTTGAAGATAGGCATTGCCATTGAGGTTTTGATAGCAATTGTGACCTTCGTGCTTGCTCCCCAGATTACGGCCATGTTCACACACGCCGAGGGTGCGGCTCGGATCACGAACGACCTGGTAGTTTTCTTGAGAATCGTAAGCCTATTCTATCCTGCGGTGGCCTTTGGAATGTTCTCTTCTGCCATGTTCCAGGGTGCAGGCAAGGGAGTGAACGCCTTCATAGTCACAATCATTCGCACCGTGGCATTGACCCCCGCATTCTCAGTACTATTCGCTCTCATCCTGGGAATGGGGCTTCCGGGAGTCTGGTTAGGCATAGTGGTGGGCAACACCATTGGAGCGATGGTAGCATTTCTCTGGGCAAGGGCATATATTCGCACTCTCACGGCTACTTCGAGAAAGGACCAGGAAAAAATGCCCTCTTTCTCTAGTGAAATCTCTCCTTTATGATAGCTATTTTTCCAGTTCTTTTATCAGTTGCTTCAGGAGCATAGTAAATGGCCGGCGCTACTTCTTCTGCATCGTTTTTGCAATCCCAAAACGCACTGCCTGACCTGCCACCCACGTTTGTTTCTCAAGCATTGTCTGTACACCCACGGGTATGTACCCTGTCAAGAATAATGTTATGATTGGTTAGATCGTTGACGCCGAGCAATTGGCTAAGAGACTAGGTTATGGCAAAGATTGAACTGGTTAACGTCTGCAAAAGACTCAAGGGTGACGATAAATCGATTCTACCTTCATTCAAAACTGTGAGAAATATGCAATCAGGAACGCTTGACAATTATAGAAAAAGGCCATTTTCTATTGAAAATATGAATCTGGATATTCCAGATGGCAAAACTATGGTTATTTTGGGACCGACTGGTTGTGGCAAAACCACCCTCCTAAGGATTATTGCTGGGTTAATCCCGGTGGACTCAGGAGAAATAAGATACGACCAGGTAAATATGGAAAATACTCCTCCTGGGGAGAGACGAATTGGCATGGTTTTCCAAAATTATGCATTGTATCCCCATTTCACGTCGAAGAGTAATATTCTATCCTACTTTCTATTCAAGAAAAAAACTCCAGAGCTAGACAGGATTGCCAGAGAAAAATATAGAAAAACCAGCGAACTGATGGGAGTTGATATGGCCTATCTTTTGGACAAAAAACCCACCCACTTATCAGGCGGTGAAAAGCAAAGGGTCGCGCTCGGACGATGTATCACAAGAGATCCAGCTCTATTCCTGTTGGATGAACCTTTTTCTAATCTCGATCAAAAATTAAGAGAAAGATATCGTGTTAATTTGAAAACGCTACTAAAGCACTTTAATATTACTGCTGTTTATGTAACACATGACCAGCAAGAAGCACTCATCCTGGCAGACCTTATAGCAATTATGAATGTGGGGAGAATAGAGCAGGTTGGGACATACGAAAATATCTATGAGAATCCCAAAAGCATTTTTGTTGCCGAATTCTTGAATTTGGATATAGACACTCCAGCAATTAATCTCATTTGTGGCGAACATGTTGCTCAAGAGCTCAAAGAAATGATTATTGGTGTGCGCCCCGAAGATGTAGAGGTATTTGAAGAAAAAAAAGGCGATTCTATTATGGGAACCATTGTAGATATGAGAAACATACCCTTAAGAAACGCAACCATATTACGCACTAGGATTGATACAAATGAACTCTACGTTCGAATTCCCCTAAAGAAGGGTCCCTCAGTTAATAGAAGGGTCTGGTTAAGTTTTAGAAAATATCACATTTTTGATAAAGGCTCGGGTCAAAGACTCCGCAGCTATCGGAACTCCCAGAGTCCTTAATAGAAAAAGAATCCCAGAAAATGATGTTAAGAAAAATCCCTGGGTCCTTTTATGCACGAGACACCCGGAAAGTTGCTCGGAACCTACTGGGGAAGATTCTGTCCTGCAAAACATCCGAAGGCATCGCCAAGGGTAGAATAGTTGAAACTGAAGCCTATTGTGGGGATAAAGATCCAGCCGCCCATGCCTATAGAGGAAAGACCCCCAGGTCGAAGATAATGTGGGGTAGAGCAGGGGTTGCCTATGTATATTTCGTCTATGGGATGCATCATATGCTTAATGTGGTAACTGAGAGAGAAGGAACCCCAGGCTCCGTTTTCATACGAGCACTTAAGCCAATAGAGGGTATTAGACTAATGAAGCAAAGAAGAAAAACTCAGGATGCAAAGACTCTAACCAATAGTCCGGCTAAGCTTACCCAGGCATTGGGTATCACTATGCAAGATAACGGAGTCGACCTGGAAAGTGGGCACCTTTGGATTGAGGAGGGTCGGAAGGAGAAATTCGACATTGTTTCTACGGGTAGAGTCGGTATCAAAGCGGGAAAAAAGCTTCAACTGAGATTTTATATAAAGGGGGATGAGCACATGTCGAGAATTTGACAATTACCCCCCCCGAAAAACTATAATAATCACGTCAAACACAGGTGATCGCATCCATAAAGGGGTAGGAGAAAAAGCGAGTT
>Ga0209991_10000744_pt1 | contig 14556 bp, 9 predicted proteins | sample ChitaG_FD_183167 | JGI IMG/M metagenome (GOLD analysis project Ga0209991, IMG submission 183167) | Deep subsurface microbial communities from South Pacific Ocean to uncover new lineages of life (NeLLi) - Chile_00310 metaG (SPAdes)... | ecosystem: Environmental > Aquatic > Marine > Oceanic >...
GGAGGTGTCTCAAATAGCTCGCACTATAGCTCGAGCCCTTAACCTTAATGAGGATTTGACTGAGGCAATTAGCTTAGGTCATGACTTAGGCCATACCCCCTTCGGGCATGTCGGTGAGGAGGTCTTAGATGAGCTCTACCACGGAGGATTCAGGCATAATGAACAGAGCCTGCGCGTTGTTGACACCTTAGAAAATGATGGTCAGGGGCTTAATCTTACCTGGGAGGTGAGAGACGGTATCCTGAATCACTCCAAGACAAGGGTAGATATATTGGGACAGGGTTGGGGAAAAGTAAACACCCTGGAGGGTGAGGTGTGTAAGCTGGCTGATACTGTTGCCTGGATTAACCATGATATTGGCGATGCTATAAGAGCTGGCATCATCACTGAAAACGATTTACCACTCTCCGCCATTACTATATTAGGTCGTTTTCACTCACAACGCATCAATACTATGGTCTGTGATATTATTGATTACTCCTGGGTGGCAAGCGGCTATAATACTATAGACAACCCTGCTATAGGTATGAGCCCTCAAGTTCTGGAGGCAACCAATAACCTCCGTGAATTTCTCTTTGACCGAGTCTATAATGTGCGCTCAGCCCAGGAGGAAACAGAAAAGGCAAGGGGGGTGGTTCGCCTATTATATAAATACTTCACTGAGCATGAAGATAAGCTGCCATCTGAGTATCGTTTTTACAGTGATGAGATAGAACAGAGGGTAGTTGACTACATCGCCGGTATGACTGACCAGTATGCCCTGAGGATGGCTGAGGAGCTGTCATTGACTAAAGGTGAGGTTAAATAACAAATTATTACGGGAAGTCTTAAGGGGCTTCGCCCCTTCAGAACCTATCCTTCCCCCTCTCCTTTGAAGGAGAGGGGGATAAAGGGGAAGAGGTAGTACCTGAAACAGATTAGCATTACCAATGAATTAAAACAGACAGGTAAGACTATGAAATACAAGATAGTACCCTTTACACAGAATTATCTCGAACCGGCGGTTAATCTGTTTATCAACAGCTACAGAGATGAGCAAGAAAAGAATCCGTTGCTTCCATCTAGAGCCATAAACGAACCGGAATGGATTCTCAATACTCTTAAATCGCTCGTGACAAATCCCGGAGTGGTCATTTGTAAAGGAAACCAGGTAATTGCTTATATGGTTACAGGATTTCTGTTTCCCTTTAAAGGACAAAATGCGGTGTTGGTTCCGGAATACTGTCACGGTTCTGTATTGACGGACAGGAAAGAATTATATCAAAGGATGTATATGTATCTTGCAGATGAATGGGCTAAGAACCGCAGGCATCTACATATTGTCGGGCATTTTGCCCATGATTTTATACTGCAAGAAACTCTTTATCAATTAGGTTTCGGGGCTATTCTGGTAGAACGAGTCCGGGATTTTTCAGCAGTTAATAAAATAAACGAAGTCAAAATAACCGAAGAAAAGGATTTCAAAAAACTCATCGATATTGATATTGAACACTCGCGTTATTACCCTAATGCCCCGATATTCATATGGAAAGATACTGAAAGGAAAGCCGTAATTTCTGGTTTAGAATCACATTCAAATAATGGAGATGCGTTTTTCGTCTACTATGAACAAAATAAACCATGTGCATACATTATTGTCGGTACTTCAACAATAGGTGCAGAGGGATTTCTTCTTCAAAAAACCAATACTGCCCAGATTAAAGCAGCCTATGCACAGCCACATGTACAGGGAAAGGGGATTGGTAAAGCTCTTTTACAGCGTGCCGTTCAATGGTCTCAGGAACATGGATACGAACGGTTATTTGTAGAACATGAGACGTCCAATTATTACGGGGGTAATTTCTGGTGTAAACACTTCAACCCATATGTCTATTTTTCACTAAGATACATTGACAACACCATTGATTACTAATATAACTTAACAGAGAACTATGAGCATTATAGACGAGGTAAAACAGAGGACAGACATCATTGAGGTTGTCAGCCAGTACGCCACTTTAAAAAAAGCTGGACGAACCTTTAGAGCACTATGCCCATTCCACAGTGAAAAGCACCCATCTTTCTTCGTCTATCCTGAGCAGCAGAGCTGGCATTGCTTTGGTGCCTGCAATACCGGTGGTGATGTCTTTTCCTTCATTATGAAAAAAGAGGGCATTGACTTCGGAGATGCGTTGCGTCTTCTCGCCCAAAAGGCAGGAGTTACCATCCCATCAAGATTTGAGCCGGAAGCCGGGAAAGATGAGAGGGAAAGACTATATCAAATTAACCAGGCGTCATCCCAATATTTTCATAATTTGCTTCTTAACTCTCCAGTTGGAGAAAGGGCAAAAGGGTATTTTGCCAGCCGAGGTTTGTCACCAAAAACCATTGCCGATTTTCAGCTGGGCTTCAGCCCGGATAGCTGGGAGGCTCTAGAGCAATATCTAATGGAGAGGGGCTATACCAAGAGCGAACTACTGACCGCCGGTTTAGTAATAGAAGCGGAGGGTGGAAAAACCCATGACCGATTTCGCAATCGGTTGATGTTCCCCATACATGACATCAGAGGACGTATTGTTGGCTTTGGGGCAAGGGTGCTTGATGATTCACTACCTAAATACCTCAACTCGCCACAGACGCCAATCTTTGATAAGAGTAGTTGCCTGTATGGCATAAACCTGGCAGCGGCCGCTATCAGGCAGCAAGACCTGGTGGTGATTGTAGAGGGCTATATGGATGTTATCACCGCTCACCAAAATGGTTTCAACAATGTAGTTGCCTCTATGGGAACCTCAGTTACGGAGAAGCAGGTGGGTACGCTAAAGAGGCTAACTAAAAATATGGCTTTAGCCCTTGATGCCGATGCTGCCGGAGAGGAAGCTACTCTACGGGCTATAGGCTATGAAAATACCCTTGATGCTGAGGTGAAGGTTATCATTCTACCTGGAGGTAAAGACCCCGATGATGTTATTAGAGAAGATATAAAAATTTGGCAAAACTTTTTGGAAGAGGCTTTACCTATAGTTGACTACACCTTCAATATGGTTACCGCTGAACTTGACCTTAATACAGCCAAAGGTAAGTCTCTAGCCGTAGATAAGCTTCTGCCCATCATTGCTGAGATGAAGGATACGGTGCGCCGAGCTCACTACCTGCAGAAACTGGCTCCTCTAGTCGGGGTTAGCCTGTCTGTCTTGGAAGATATTCTGAGAAGAGGAAGACCTAGACAGGGGAGGCGTAAGGCTAAAGAGCCAAGCCAAGTACGTGTTACTCAGGCTCTGCATCCACTTTTGTCCAGCCCGGTTGAGGAATATTGCCTTGCCCTGCTACTCCAGCACCCCGAGCTTAAAGGTAGAAATGAGGGGCTTTTGCCGGAATATTTTGAGAATAGCGAAAACCGTGAAATCTTTACTGCCTGGCAGCAAGCTAACGACCTATCATCACTTAAGGATGGGCTTGACTCTGCTATTTGGGAGCATCTTGATTCCCTAATAACCAGGAGTTTACCGGCCAATCAAATAGAGCAGAAATATGCTAATTGTGTCCTCCGCCTACGAGAAAAATTCCTCCGAAGTTTGGAGGTGAAAAGAGCCGGGGTATTAGCCTTAGAAGCCGAGTCAGGAGGTACTGCTGCTGAGCTGGCTAAGCTTGAGGAGCAGGGGATAGAAGTCAGCGTTCAACTGGGGGAAGTTTTTACTCAAAAAAGCCGAGGAAGTCAGGAGCAAAGGAGGTGATAAATGGTCTTAGGAAACAGTGAGGAGTCTACACAGTTCGCGCCTCAAGATAAGGGCGATGGGGAGCTGCTTCCAAATGAAGGGCTAGATGTTAAGCTTAAATCCTCCAAAACTTCCGATTTAGAAATACCAGTAGAACAACTGGAGGAGCAGGCGATAGTAGATGACCCAGTTCGTATGTACCTTCATGAAATTGGTAGAGTGCACCTCCTCACCGCTGTGGATGAAAAGGTCTTAGCCAAAAAGCTGGAGGAAGGTAAACGCATCAATGAGATTGGACAAGGCTACCTACAGAGATATGGAAAGTCCCCTTCAGCAACTGAAATAATACTTACTATGCTCAAAGAGCTGGAGCAGATGTCTACTATCATCCATCTCCTCCAAGAACAGCTTGGTTTAACACCTGCCGCCAGCTTTATAGCGACCATCACCAATGCTAAATTGCGAGATAGCATCAATAATGAGATAAATCAGCAAATAGTCCAGGCTATTGCTAGCCAGATGGATAAGTCCGTACCGGCAACAGAACAGCTTCTTATCAATCTGTCAATAAATATTAACCTGTTGCCCAAGGAAATCCTTGATGCTATTGGAGATAGCGTCTCTCTAGCTAATATAGAGAATCTGGTGGCAGATAATACCTTTATTAATTCCATTCGGATTTATGAAAAACAACTCAAGGCTTATCAAGAGAGTATTGAGCGTGAGGCTGAAAAAGCAAAAAGACATCTCACTGAAGCTAACCTGCGTTTGGTGGTCAGCGTAGCCAAGAAGCATATTGGACGGGGCATGCCCCTCCTCGACCTCGTTCAGGAGGGGAATATCGGGCTAATCAGAGCTGTGGAGAAATTTGATTACCATAGGGGTTATAAATTCAGCACCTATGCTACCTGGTGGATTCGTCAGGCTATTACCCGAGCTATAGCCGACCAATCTCGCACTATTCGCATTCCAGTGCATATGGTTGAGACCATTAATAAACTGCTGAATATAAGTCGCCGCCTGGCTCAGGAGTATGGGCGAGAGCCTACCCCCAAGGAAATCGGTGAGGAAATGGAAATGCCTCCAGAAAAAGTCAGAGGGATAATCAAGTTAGCCCAACTGCCAATATCACTAGAAGCACCTATAGGTGATGAGGAAGACAACCACCTCGGCGACTTTATAGAGGATCGCAATGCTTTGCCACCCCCTGATGCCGCCTCCAAGCAACTCTTAAAGGAGCAAATTGATGGGGTGTTATCTACTCTCACCCCTCGTGAGCAGCGAGTACTCCAGCTCAGATTTGGTCTTGAGGATGGACGGAGCCGGACCCTGGAGGAGGTAGGAAAAGAGTTCAAAGTAACCAGAGAGCGAATTCGCCAAATCGAAGCCAAGGCACTTCGCAAGCTACGCCACCCCAGCCGAAGCCGAAAACTAAAGGATTATCTAGAGTAATAAGAACTTGGTCAACCCTTCCCCTTTATCCCCCTCCCTTATTAAGGGAGGGGGATTGATTATATAAGAGAGGCTTCGCCTCTCTTTGACTCTCCTTTGAAGGAGAGGGGGCTAGGGGGTAAGGTAGATAAATAATACCCCGACTATGCTAAAATAAGTAAAAGGTCGTTATCTGGGGGCTTCAAAAATGATTCCCATTAAGCTAAAGATGCGCAATTTTATGTGCTACCGGGATAATGTGCCGCCGCTCCTCTTTGATGGTATCCATACCACCTGCATCTGTGGTGATAATGGCAACGGTAAGTCAGCTCTGATTGATGCTATGACCTGGGCACTATGGGGACGAACCAGAGCTAAGAGTGATGATGACCTCATCCATTTAGGTCAGACTGAAATGGAGGTAGAGTTTGACTTCGCTGTAGGACAACAACCGTATCGCATCATTCGCAAGCACTCCAAGCCCAAGCGACGAGGGCGCTCAGGACGCACTATCCTGGAATTTCAGATAGCTACCGGGGATGGCTTCAGGTCAATTACAGGCGATAGTATAACCCAGACACAGCAGAAAATTATCGATGTTCTACATATGGACTACCCCACATTCACCAACAGTGCCTTCCTGCGGCAAGGTCACGCTGATGAGTTCACTGTCAAGCGACCAGTCGAGCGCAAGCAAGTGCTAGCTGATATTCTGGGGCTTTCCTTCTACGATGAATTGGAAGAGCGAGCTAAAGACCTGGCTAAGCAGCAGGAAACAGAAAAGGCGCAGCTAGACAGCGCTATCAAAGATATTAGTGATGAATTGGTCCGAAAGCCAGCCTACGAGGCTGAGTTTGAGGAAGCACAAAGTGAGCTCTCCCGGGTAGAAAAAGTAACCAAGGAGCAAGAATCCAGACTAAATGGACTGCGGCAGGAAAAAGAATCGCTGGAAAACAAGAAGGCGCAGCTAATCCAGCTTGAGGAGCACATAAGAGACACTGAAAGAGCCCTGGAGCGCTGGGATGACCAGGTTAAACAGCATCACGCCCAGCTCAAAGAGTATGAAGAGTTGATAGCCCAGCGTTCTACCATAGAAGAAGGCTATACTCAGTTTGTTAAAACTAAGGAATTATGTGATGAGCTTGAACGCAGGTTCAGGCAATCGGTTAATCTGGAGAAGCAGAAGTCGCAACTGGATAGCAAAATAAGGGAAGCTGGGCAAAGCCTAATCACTGACCACGCCCTGGCTCAAAGCAGAATCAAGGAACTAGAAGCTAGCTCGCGAAAACTACCTCAACTTAAAAATGAGCTTTCGTCACTCCAGGTTCAATTACGCCACTTGGCTGAGCTGGATGAAACACTACTCGGCAGAAGACAGGCTACCCAGGAGCTACTAACTCAGGTTCATCACCTGGAATCTAATAAAACCCAGCTAGAACAGGAAATAAAGGAGATACAAGAAAAACTTAATCTCCTGTCAACCCAAACTGAGGCTAAATGTCCCTTGTGTGAACGGGAGCTTGAAGTAGAAGGTCTGAAGCTCATTGAGACAAAATATGCTGACGATAGACATAGCAAATCCAATTCGCTGAAGTTAAATCAGGTTGAGCTAGACAAGAAGAAAACAGAGCTAGAGTCACTAGAAAAAGAAGTATCCCAGCTAGACGCCAGGCTGAAGCAAGATAGAGCCTCAGCCCAAAGTAAAGCCAGTATCCTTAGCCAATCAATTTCTGAGGCTGAGGAGGCTGGTAATAGGCTAAATGAAGAAAGAAAAAGACTGGCTGAAATTGAGGAGCATCTGTCCAGGAAGGATTTCGCCACTATTGAGCAAAGGGCATTGGAGGAGCTTGAGGGGGAACTGGCTAAGCTTGACTACGACCCACAGCGGCACGAGGAGATACGCCAGCGCTTGGTTAACCTCCAGCAGTATGAAGAGCCAAAGCGGAGGCTGGAAGAAGCTGGTAGGCTCATAAATCAAGAAAAGGAGGCTGTTTCCAGAGCCGAGGAAGCTGCCCAGGAACTGCGTCATAGCCTGGAGGCTGATAATCAAAAAAGGCAAAGCCTGGGTGAAGAACTTAATCAACTTCCCCGGCTAGTTGATGATTTAATACAGGCTGAAACCGAATACCAAGCGCTAGCTGCACAGCAAAAACAAGCCCAGGAGATAATGTGGCAAGTAAGGGCAAAGCTACAGCACTGCTCTGAACTGGAGATAAAAAAGAGGGAGAAAGAAAGACTGCTGGCTCAAGCCTCAAGGGAGGAGAAAATCTATAGAGACCTAGCTCAGGCTTTCGGCAAAAAGGGGGTACAAGCCTTGCTCATTGAAATGGCACTTCCCGAAATTGAAGCTGAAGCCGATAGATTGCTGGGACGCATGACTGATAATAGAATGCATGTAAAAATTGAAACTCAGCGGCAAACAAAAAAGGGGGATTTACTGGAAACCCTGGATATCAATATCTCTGATGAGCTGGGAACGCGAAATTACGAGATGTTCAGTGGTGGTGAAGCCTTCCGTATCAACTTTGCCATTCGTATTGCTCTATCCAAGCTACTAGCCAGGCGAGCCGGAGCCCCACTGCCAACCCTGGTCATTGATGAAGGCTTTGGCACTCAAGATAGTGCCGGCATAGAAAAACTGAAAGAGGCGATAAACTCTATTCAAGACGATTTTGACAAGATACTGGTCATCACCCATATTGAGGAGCTTAGAGATGCCTTCCCCACCCGCATTGATGTTATCAAAACCGCTGAAGGCTCAACGCTTGAGATAAGCTAGTTAACTTACAGACCCAAATCAGCAGCGATTGCTTTCATTGCCGCCAGCCCTAACTCAATAAACTGGTCAAACTCAATCCCGATTTCACTGCACAGGGCGATTTGTTGCCTGTTTGCTCCAGCGGCGAAGCCCTTTTGCTTAAACTTCTTGATTACCGACTTAGCTTCAAGACCAGCCAGTTTCTTATCGGGGCGAACCAGGGCGGCGGCAGTGATTAAGCCGGTTAACGGGTCAACACAAAATAGAGCCTCGTCGAGCTTCGTCTCTCGGGGAATACCATGCGCCTCATTATGGCATAGGATAGCGTGAACCACCGCCTCACTGGCTCCTAGCTCCCTGGCTAGGTCAGCCCCCAGTTTACTGTGAGTGTGCATATTCCCCTGGGTGAGTTCCACATCAATATCATGCAAAAGGCCGGTAAGTCCCCATTCCTCCTCATCCTCACCAAGGCGCTTGGCTAGAGCCCGCATAATAGCCTCGGTAGCCAGCATATGCTTGATTAAATTCGCGTTATCAACATTAGCCTTAATGGAGTTAAGTGCTTCTTCTCGGGTCATTTTCTCCTCCTTCATTTATTGTTGATTGGTCTTAAAAGTAAGGATGACATAAGCCCTATGATACTGACACCGGCTAAGATTAGGAAAGCTAGCTGATAGCTATTCATTATATCAAATATGTAACCAGTTACGATAGAACTGGGGGTACTAAGAGTTGCACTAACAAATTCAACACTTCCCATAATTACACTGAGCGACCCTAATCCAAATAGCTTAGCCATCAATGGTGACTCCAAGACCACTAAACCAGAAAAGCCAAAACCAAAGATAACTGCAAACAGGTAAAATGCCCACAACTCTTTGGCTACCAGAAGCCAGAGGAGGCTAACTACCATTAAAGTAAAGCCCATAATAAGAGTTGGCTTATGCCCAATCCTATCGGCAGTGCTACCTATTATAATCCTACCAGCGATACCCGCCCCACCCATAATAGCCAGAATGTTGGCGGCGCTGGCTGGTGAAATTCCCAGGTCAATGGCATGGATGACAATGTGCACCGTGATAGCCATTGAACTAAACCAAAGGCAACCGAATACAGCACAAAGCGTCCAGAATTGCCTGGTGCGAATCGCTTCACGAAGAGGTAAGCTTCTAGCTGGTAAATCTAAACTCTCTGCCTTTACTCCATTCTCACCATCTGGCAACTGCCCTATTTGAGCCGGGTCACGCTTTATAAACTGTGTTGCCGGTATAACGACTATCATGGCTGCGAGACCTATAATAGTGTAGGAGGTACGCCAGCCATAAATGGTAATGAGCCAGGTAGCTAGTGGGGGCATAATTATCGTACCCAAACTTACGCCCGAAAGAACTATGCCCGTCATCATTCCCCGCCTCTTCACAAACCACCTCGATATCGTAGAAATCATGGGAACCCAAAGACCACTCATCCCAACGCCTGTTATCACTCCAAAGACCAGATATAGTTGCCAGATAGTATTAATGCGAGACATTAAGAAAAAACCTAGGCCTAGGAATAAGCTACAGACAGTTACAACTGGCCTCGGCCCGAATTTATCGGTTAGTCTTCCTCCGGCGATGCCTAAAAGAGCCGCTAGAAATATCCGTAGACTGACAGCCCCCGAGAGCGTTGCCCGTGTCCAGCCAAGCTCGGTCAACATTGGCTCAAAAAAAACACCAAAGCTAACCCATATCCCTCCAGCCATCATCATTATACTGAAGGTAGCTAAAATCACCCCATAGCCATAGAAAAACTTGGGCTTCCTATTTTCAATCAAGTATGAATTTTCCCCGTTCAATAAAAAAATCCCTTCTAACTAAACCTAATTCACAGACAAATATAATGAAGGGCAACTATGTATTTCCGTTGGATGCTGCTCGCAGGGATAATCAATTGGTAACAGCATACTCAATATCTCTATGTAATACCCTGGTTAAATACTGCCCGGTGGCTGAAGACCTTTCTTGGGCTATTTCCTCAGGTGTCCCTGTAGCTACAATATAACCACCCCGGTCACCGGCTCCTGGTCCGAGGTCAATTATATAATCGGCATTCTTAATCACATCCAGGTGATGCTCAATGACAATCACCGTGTTACCAGCGTCAACCAGACGCTGTAAGACTCTCAATAAGGCGGCTACATCCTCAAAGGAGAGACCGGTAGTCGGCTCATCAAGGAGGTATAGTGTCTTGCCAGTAGACCGCCGCGATAGCTCAGTAGCCAGCTTCACCCTTTGGGCCTCACCGCCAGAAAGGGTAGGTGCTGGCTGACCGAGACGAATATAGCCTAGCCCCACATCATGCAAGGTCTCCAGTTTAGCCCTTACCTTGGGGAAATGCTCAAAGAAAGCCAGGGCCTGCTCCACGGTCATATCTAATACCTCAGCTATGTTCTTGCCCTTAAATCTAATCTCCAGAGCCTCGCGGTTGTAACGCTTCCCCTTGCATACTTCACAAGGAACAGTTACATCAGGCAAGAACTGCATCTCAATCTGGATAAACCCGGCACCATGACAGGCTTCGCAGCGTCCACCCTTAACATTAAACGAGAACCGACCCGGGGCATAACCTCTCATCCGAGCCTCGGGGATAGTGGCAAAAAGCTGGCGAATAGGGGTAAAGGTGCCGGTATAAGTAGTTGGATTACTGCGGGGGGTACGCCCAATAGGCGACTGGTCAACATTGACTACCTTGTCAATATGCTCCACACCAATGATAGCATCACAATTGCCTGCCCTCTCCCTCGACCTATAAAATATCTGTGCCAGCTTCTTATACATAATTTCATCGATAAGGGTGCTCTTACCACTACCCGAGACCCCGGTGATACAAACAAACTTGCCCAAGGGGATATGAACATCTATGTTTTTCAGGTTATTCTGCTTAGCTCCCTTTATTACTATCTCCTGGGCTGAGCCAGGACGACGCTTTGGTGGTAAAGGAATCTGCTTGGCACCACTAAGATACTGGCCGGTTATTGACTCCTTGCAATTCATAATATCGGACAGAGTCCCTGTAGTCACAATCCAGCCACCATGCTCACCAGCCCCGGGCCCCATATCAATAATGTAGTCGGCGGCTCGCATCATGGCTTCATCATGTTCCACCACCAATATAGTATTACCCAAGTCCCTTAGTCTTTTCAGAGTCTCAATCAAGCGAAAGTTATCAGCTAGGTGCAAACCCACTGTCGGCTCATCACAAATATAAAGCACACCCATGAGCCCGCTGCCAATCTGGGTGGCTAGGCGAATTCGCTGTGCCTCACCCCCACTCAGGGTAGCTGAGGGGCGGCTAAGGGTGAGATAGTCCAGACCTACATCCTTGAGGAAGCCAAGACGGGCTCTAATCTCCTTGAGAATTTGGCGGGCTATCATCTGCTCGCGCTCGATAAGTATAGTCTTCTTACCATCGCTAATAGTAGCTGCCCAATCCAATGCTTGAGTAACTGACATTGAGCTAATGTCAACAATATTTTTCTCTCCAATGGTTATAGCTAATGACTCTGGTTTAAGCCTCCTGCCCTCACAGGTAGGGCACGGCCTGGAGACCATATAGCGCTCTATACCAGCGCGAGAATGCTCAGACTCAGTATCCCAATATAGTCGCTCCAAGTAGGGAATCACCCCTTCATAGCCAGTAAGATGTTGCCTAACCCGACCATAACGATTCCGGTACTTTATCAGCTCTCCCCCTTCCCCATAGAGTATGAGTTTAAGGTGGGGCTTGCTTAGCTCCTTAACCGGGGTATGAAGAGAAAAGCCATAGCGTCTGGCTAGTATTTCTAGCTCATTAGTATGCCAAGAGGACCACCACCCGGGGTGAATTGCCCCTTGAGCTATGGAGAGCTCTTCATTGGGGATAACAAACTCGGGGTCTATCTCCAGCTTAACCCCTAAGCCAGTGCAGGCAGGACAGGCACCATGCGGACTATTAAAGCTAAATGTTCGGGGAGCAATCTCACCCAGGCTAATTCCACAGTGGACGCAGGCAAAGTGCTCTGAGAACAGCAATTCCTCACCATCAATAATAGAAACCAGCACCACCCCTGCCCCCAGCTTGAGGGCAGTTTCTACTGAATCGGCGATGCGGCTTTGGCTGCCGCTTTGCCCAACTACCAATCTATCCACCACCACCTCAATGGAGTGCTTCTTGTTTTTATCAAGTTGGAACTCCTCAGACAGGTCATAGATATGTCCATCGACCCGAACCCTGACATAACCCGCCTTGCGCAAATCATCAAACACTGCCTGATATTCACCCTTGCGGCCTCTAATCAGTGGCGCCAGAATCATAATACGACTACCTTCAGGGGTATTCTGGGTAGCATCCACAATCTGCTGCACTGTCTGCATAGCAATCTCTCGCCCGCACTTGGGGCAATGGGGGTGACCAACTCGGGCAAAAAGCAGACGCAGGTAATCATAGGTCTCGGTTACGGTGCCCACTGTAGACCGTGGATTCCGACTCGGACCCTTCTGGTCAATGGAAATGGCAGGGCTTAAGCCCTCAATATAATCAACCTCAGGCTTTTCCATCCTGCCCAGAAACTGGCGAGCATAGGCAGATAGAGATTCCACATAGCGGCGTTGCCCTTCGGCATAAATGGTATCAAATGCCAGCGAACTCTTGCCCGAACCGGAGACGCCGGTAATAACTACCAGCTTATCGCGAGGGATAACTACATCTATATTTTTGAGGTTATGCTCACGAGCCCCTTTGACAACTATAGCATCTAATGGCATATATTCACCCTGTTGAATTTTAGCACCAGAGATAAAACAAGACAACCAGAGCCCACTCTGTTGACAGTCCAGAGTTATAACTACATTCCGCACGGGCAGAAGAGTATCTCGTTTGAGAGGATTGACAATAGACATCTCCGGTGATAACCTTTCCTTAATATTTCACGAAAGAGGTGCTAACTATGCAACATCGTGACCCTATTATGGTTTTCTTGCTCTCGATTATTACCTTTGGGATATACAGTCTCATTTGGTTAGTTACTACCAAAAATCAAATGAATACTAAAGGAGCTCAGATACCGACTGCTTGGCTACTAATCATTCCGCTTGTCAATATCTGGTGGTATTGGAAGTTCTGTGAGGGTGTGGAGGTAGTTACCAATAAAGGAATGGGGACTGTTGTAGCTTTTCTACTGATATATTTACTTGGGTCAATAGGCGAGGCTATTATCCAAAACGAGTTAAACAAAGTAGCTACATAGTGGCGTTGCATACTAGGGATCCATTTAGGGAATCCCTACTGGCCAGTGTCTATTATTCACCTGTTCATCAACATCTCATTTCGAGTCTTTATGAATCTTCTCTGAGGCATCTATCCACTATGGCTATGGATCGTGCGTCGTCAGCAACATTGGCACAACTGAGCAGCCAAGACCTTATTCAGCTTGTCTAACTACATTCCGTACGGACAGAAGAGTATCTCGTCTGGGAGGATTGACAAACCCTCATTAGAGGACTAACCTAAAATGGAACTACTGTAGTATTGGTTGAGGAGGCTGAGGGGAAGATGACAAGGGCACTGGAACCGCAGAGTAAATGGCGATGGCTGGTGCCTTTTTTAAATTTAAAACTCATAGGAAAGGAGGGCAGAAATGTGGAAGAAAATATTGCCTATGGCTCTGGCGCTGGTTGTGGTTTTTTCCTTCGCAGCGTGTGTGGGAGAACCCTCAGCCCAAGAGATTATCGATGGCGTATTTGAATCGCTGGATGACATCAGCACATACCAGTTTGATATGGATATGACCATGGAGGCAGCTGGCGAGGCTGAGGGTGAGGCATTTGAAATGACTATGACAACGGGTTTCAGCGGCGCACTGGACCTTGAGAATAGGCAGATGAGAGCGGATATAACTATGAGTATGGCACTGCCTGGGGAAGATGAAATGGAAATGGGAATGGAGATGTATATTATAGATGATGTGGGATACGTGATGACGGATATGCTGGGAATGGAGCCCACGTGGATGAAGTCAGAGGTATCAGAGGCAGATTGGGAGGAAGTGAGCGAAGGAATGAGCCAGGCTGAGTCTCAACTAGAACTCCTTCAAGGAGCGCAGGTCGAGGTCATCGGTAGTGAGACGGTAAAAGGTATAGACTGCTATGTGCTCCAACTCACCCCGGATATGGGGCAGCTCTGGCAAACAGTTATGCAGCAGATACAGGTAGCCGGGGAAGAAATACTGCCCGAGGTTGACGAAATATTTCTTGAGGAAGTGTTTCGTAGCTTCTCGGTTAAGCAATGGGTCGCCAAAGATACTTATTTCATAACCAAGGCAGAGATAGTTATGGTTATGGAGTTGACCCCTGAGGCCATGGGTTTCCCAGGGGAAGAAGGGGAAATGACTATGGAAATCGTCATCAGTTTACTCGCCTATGACTATAATAAACCGGTTTCCATTGAGCTACCACCAGAAGCTGAAGAAGCACTGGACGTCACCCAGTAGTAAGGGGGCTAACTATTCCATTACCACCTCCTTCCCCAAAGTCCTAACTACATTCCGCACGGGCACAGGTTTATGATATAGTATAAGCTGAATTATGCTAGCCAAGGTATTAAGCTGTGCTGTAGTCGGACTGGAAGGGGCGATTGTCGAGGTTGAGGTAGACA
>Ga0209991_10000745_pt1 | contig 14544 bp, 29 predicted proteins | sample ChitaG_FD_183167 | JGI IMG/M metagenome (GOLD analysis project Ga0209991, IMG submission 183167) | Deep subsurface microbial communities from South Pacific Ocean to uncover new lineages of life (NeLLi) - Chile_00310 metaG (SPAdes)... | ecosystem: Environmental > Aquatic > Marine > Oceanic >...
ATTAAGATTAGCATGACCATTCCTATAAGGGCCAGCATCTATATAAAAGATGTTGACCTGGTAGAATATCTCAGTAGCATACCACCGAGCAAGCGTAGCTCACACATCAGAGGATTGCTCAGGGAGGATATGAATCGCACTCTTGCTATTGACATTGACCAATCTCAGGAGGAGGAGGAGATTGACCAGGATTTTCGGGAGGAGGAGAGTCAGGGGAGTTCTCCGAATCCCCAGAGTGGAGGATCGGATACTTTGAGGATGCTCTCAAAGCAATCAGACAGCTCATTAAAATCAACAAAACCCTTAAAGACGCAAGAGTCATCGTCATCAGAGACGGACAATACAGTGAAAACTGGGCTGAACTCCTTTCTCGAAAGGCTCCGAGTCACGAAGGAATGATGAGGGGAACCGTTGATGTGGGAAAGTTCAATTCCGGTCTCATTGAGGCGCTTTGCAGGGTTCTCGAAGAGGATCAGCTTGCCATCTATCACCGTCTACCCTCATCTCTTAAATCCAGATTACAGGAAGTTTGTGAGAAAGATGGCATTGGTTCAGAACATCAGTCTGAAACGGAAGTGGATAAGGGAGTGTAACATAATGGATAGGATTGAGCTGGAAAGAGAAAAATACTTTGAATATGGTAAAATTGAGGAAGTAAAATCCAGGTGCATCAGCTACCATAAATGTTCGAGGGGTGAGGTATGTGAATGGCCCGGTTACTCATGCAGCATCAGGGGAACACAGAGAGTGAATGTTCAATGAATGAAAGACTAGGTTTAGAAGAAGAAATTGAGTGGTTAAAGGAGAGGGCTGAAACATCATCAAAAGGAGTGAAGAAAGCCATTAATATCCAGATAGAGGATATGAAAAGAGAGCTGAAAAAATATGAATGAATGGGGTGAATGGGAGACTGTTAAGGGAAATTATTACCTTCTAGTCTGCCCTAAATGCAAGGAACCCTTAAAATGTTATATGGATGAATGGCGTGAATTTCTGGTTTGCAGCAAATGTGAATATGCAAGATGTGAGACGCGATGAGTGAAGAAGAGAAGATGACCGTTCGCGATCTATCCGACAAGGAGCTGGAGGAAGGCTGGACGGAGATAAGAGATGAACGGGGGCGACGCCTCCGCCTCAAGCACCCGTACACCCATGCCTGCATAAGCTGCGGGTTGCAAGTGACAGAGGAAACGCTTTCTAGGATAGAATACTGCAAGTGTGGAGGAACTGATTTCATTCCTTTGAAGGAGGAAGAATGATGGAATGTTCAGACTGTGGCCATAAATTCAATGAGAGATACGCGAGGAGAACCAGAGTGGGAGAAATTCGCTGTCCCAAATGCTTTGGGGTGACCCAGCCTGTCTGAAACATTCACCTGCCCGGAATGTGCCAGAGCTCCTTACAAGACAGAGCAGGGCCTCATAAAACATTTGAAAGCCAAGCATGGTTTAATCATGGATCTAATCAAGCCAGATATACTGGACCTGGGGATGAGTGAGACACCTCCAGGAACGGAGCTGGAGGAGGTAAGCCCTGCGGGTGACCCTGGGCAGGCCATCATTGTGGACCTTCCTGAATCCTCCCTGGCTCCCGAAGATGAGATTATAACCGCCATTATGGCGGATCCCCTCATCGGGCCGGTGTTCGCCACCGTTATGGAGGTACACAGGGAGCTCAACCAGGTCTCAGCGGAGCTGAGAACGTTTAAGGCGGACACCGTGAGCGTGTTCAAGGACCTGAATGATAGCATAGCCTATCTCCAGGCAGTACCCAGCCATGGACAGGACTTGATTGGAGCCTTTGACAGGTTCGTGGAGAAATACGGCTTGCAGGATAATATTAAAGGCATATTCAGCGCGGGACAGACTGCCATGCTGTCCCTTGCAGGAGCAGACCCCGTGGCCAGCAACCTGGGTGCGGAGTTCATGGAGGAGGTTAAGGCGTTGAAGCTGGAGAAGGACCGGGCGGAGATTGAGGCTATGGCCCTGCTCAGGCAGGCGCTGTCACGAGGAGAGAAGGTGTACCTTCTTAGCCCGGAGGAGGAGGAGCAAGCCCGCAAGGAGGGTTTCCTGAAGGAGGGTCCCAGCGAAGCTGGGTCTGAGGAGGTCTTGGGCTGACATGGGAACTAAGGTAAGTAGTATCCCCGATAGAGCAGGGGTGATATGTCCCAAACAAACGGGAAAGATGGATAAGAGAGAGCCCTGTTCTAAATGCGAGCACAATTCAAGGTGTTGGGATGCTATAGCGGGTGTGCTGGGGGCCTCGGGCTGATGAATAAGCATGAGGAGAAAATACTGGTGGAGCGTGTGACCAGGCGATTGCGAAGCTTCACCACCCGATTGTTTCTCAGAGATGTAGCCAAGCAATATTTTGAGATACCGATGATGCTGACGGATGCTGAGGCACTCCGGATCCTGGGTAAGGCCATCAAGGCTGTGGAGGGAGAAATATAGGCATAGAGGAGATAATTGTCAAGACCCCGCGGCCTAGCATATATATTATAATAGGCCGCAGGGGCTCCGGTAAGGACGTGACCGGCGCAGCACTCGTAGATGCACTGCACAAATGGTACAGGCGTCGAAGCATCGACAGACCCGTGATTTCCACCCTCAACCCCGAACATGCCAACCTACCCGAATACTTCAAACCACTGGGACGGGACCGACAGCCCAGCAACAGCATACTCTACCTCAGCGATGTACACCTGAAAGACCTGTACGCCCGCGAGTGGCGGGAGGATGAATCCAACGAGTTCATAAAGTGGCTCAGCATAGTCCGCCACAGGGACACAGACATTATACTGACTAGCCAGCTCACCAAGCTCATAGACGTGCAGGTGGTGGCTACCCTCGATGCCCTCATAATCAAGGAGCCCTCGGCTATGGCCCAGCGCCTGGAGCGCCAGGAAGTTAGGAGCATAATCGAGGAGGCGGCCCCGCACTTCACCGGATCCAGGCTGAAACGGTGGGAGCGGGCCTTCGTGTTCGGGCACGATATCAACGAGCCCACTTTCATAGTGGACGGGATCAAAAAGCCCGGGTGGTGGACCGAGGAGTTGAGCAAGAGCTTCAGCCAGAAACCTCTCATCAAGCGCGGCTTCCTCCGGTACCTGCCAATTTAACATTGGTATGGACACCGTAACCCATTTATAGGTATCCTACCCATAAATGGGTGACTAAAATGACAGAACAGGTAGTTAGTACGCAAAAGATCATAGGCATAGGACCCAGACTACTCAAAGCGGTGGACAGGCTCGCACCTCTCGCAGGCACCGTCAACGGTCTGCTTAAACCCTTCATGTTGAAAGGCGGAGGCAGCGCAGCTGGAGCCGTATCACTCGTAGGCTCCAGCATACGCAGCTTCAAATTCGCCTCCCCCCTTACCACCACAATGGCAGTGCTCAACCAGCCCGCGGTCTACCCTGTGCAGAGCGGGGTAGGCAGCTGGATTGGTGGGATGATTGCGGAGCAGATAGGACAGGAACTTGGCGGACAGGTCGGCGGCTTCCTCAAGACAGGAGGCTCGGCGGCTATGAAGTTCGGTGTCTCCAGCGCGTTCATGGGCATACTATCCGGCTACTTCCTTGAACAGCGCGGCGGAGGCGGACCCCTCGGCACCGTAGCCACTGGCATAACCGGACTCGTTGGCGGTGCAGGGCAGAACTTCCGGCTTGCACAGGACAACCCCGATATAGTGCCCAGCACCATGACCCAAGGCGTAGTCACACCCATGCAGGGGACTGAATACTGATGGCAGCCGTTGAAAAGCAGATAATCGCCCTCCCCACCCGATCCAAAACCGGACACGGGGATGCCATAACCCAGATCACAGAGGCCGTATCTCACGTTACTATAGACATCCCCTCCGGCAAGGGCGGAATACTCTACGCCGTCGAGATAGCCTTGACCTTCGTAGCCGCCACCGTGCTCAACGTGGGCGGAGCCGTCAGGTTCCGGAACAGCTCCGCGGACTGGGATCCTTTCTACCTCCCCACCGGTGTCTACACCGTAGTCACCGAGGGAGGCGACGCACTCAAACCCTTCAAGTTCGATTGCTGGAAGAAGCTTCCAGGGAACAGTACGGTATATGTGGACTACATACCCAACGACAACCTCAGCCAGTACCTGGAGATAACGCTGCACTGGTATATGACCGAGAGGGACCCCGACCTGGAGACCTTCGTCGATATCGTGCATCCCCTCAAGGCGGACGACATATCCGCAACCACCCGGACTCAGGTCACCACCACATGGGCGCACAACGCAGCCGACGTTATACCCATACCCGGCCACAAGGGAGGCACCCTTAAAGCCGTCATACTTCAGGTGTTCGGCACCCTCACCACCGTTGTACTCGGTGGAGGACTCATCGAGTACTTCGTGGACTCCCACGACATAACCCCGATGGAGTTCTATACCACCATGCTCACAGCGGTTGGAGCCTCAGGCGCAAACTGCATCAACCCTCAGGTCATACCTCACAGCCACGAGGTCAAGGCCAACAGCAACTACAGTGCATGGGTGACCAACCGCAACGCCCTGGCACAGACCACCACATTCGGCATAGTATGGGAGCGACCCTACGCGACCAAGAGGTGACATAGGATGGCCGAGCAACCGATCAAGGAGACAGTGAAGGTAACCAAGTCCAAGGCAGGCCACGGAGCCGCCCTGACCCAGGTTGCCCAGGCTGCGAGCCACGTGGTTATAGACATACCCTCTGGTAAGGGCGGGATACTCACCGCAGTATCGCTCAGCATGACCTTCATTGGTACGGATGTGCTCAACGCGGGTGGAGCGGTAAAGCTCATGAATACCATGGCCGATTGGGATCCGTTCTACCTTCCCACCGGGGTGTGGTTCGTGGACACCGAGGGCGGGGATGCCCTCAAGCCCTTCACCTTTAACTGCTGGAAAAAGCTACCCGGTAACAGCCAGGTGCACATAGACTACATACCCTACGATAACACCATAAGCCAGTACCTGGAGGTCATACTGCACTGGGAGATGACGGAGGCAGATCCTTTGATGGAGACCTTCGTGGACATACTGCACCCCCTTGTCGCCGACGTTGTGACCACGGCCAAGCTCCGCGGGCAGATAACCACCAGCTGGACGCACAATGGCGGGGACTTTATACCGATTCCGCAGAAAAAGGGCGGGACATTGAAGGCGATCATACTTCAGCCGTGGGCGATAGTCACCACCATAATTAGAGGTGGGGGCCTGTTTGAGCTGATCTGTGACGCCCAGGATGTCACCCCTAATGAGCTATATACCACGATGCTGAGCATTATCACCACGGGCGCGAACGCATACAACCCGATGGTGGTTCCATCGAACCATGAGGTGAAGGCGACCAGCAACTACATTGGCTACTACACTCCGAGCACCGGCGCGGATCAGACCTGCACCTTTGGACTGGTCTGGGAGAGACTTTACCAGCCTAAGCAATAATCTTAAATCTGTGATCCCTGGAATTTCTTAAGGGATGCAAGACCCCGAGAGGGGCACGGCATAGGACGGTGTGTATATGGCGGTTCACGGAATACAGGACGCCCTTTCAGCGGCAGCGGCAGGAGTCACACAGGCGGCCCTGCGGCTGAGCGGCGTCTGGCACATTCACAGCATCAGCCTCCAGAACGAGGATGTCCCCGCGGGAGAGCCGGGGTTAATCCTTCTCCAGTGGGGCACTGATGTTTATGATGCTGCTCGTACCTGGCATCCGCTGGAGATTGGCACCGTCAGGGCGGGTGCACCCATGATATGGAGTGACAGTTTCACGATGAGAGGCACCTGTCTGATAGTGGGACAGGTTGATCATGTGGCTGCCGTGAGTCATAGAATCACGGTGCTGGCATGGAAGGTGAAAGATAGATGACGGAGGATCAGGGACAGGTCAGGGGCAGGCGACTGCCCAAGGGCGTACATCAGGTTATGGAGTCCACGAGCACCGCAGGTGTCGGCGCTCAGAGGACGGGTTACTATCTATCGGGGGTGTGGAGGCTGAAGGGCGTTTCTATCAAGAATCCGAACAGCGCGGTGCTGGAGGCCAGCCGTCTCATGGTTCAGTTCGGGACTACCACGTTCGACCCTAACAGGGCGTGGTTCCCGTTATCCACGGGGGAGTGCGACCAGGACCTGGAGCACTGGTACGACCCGGAGGATAAGATCCTCAGGTTTGCCACTGTATACGCGGAGGTCATCCACATTGCAGCTGTGAGTCACACCCTGTCGATCATGGCGGATAAGATCGGGGAGGGCGACGAGGGCCTGGAGGCTGCGCCGGTGCCCCGTGATCCCAGGAGCCTCCTGAGCGATGTGCCCCTGAGGAGGCCGCTCCGTTGAGCAGCGTAGGGTGGCGGGACTTGCTCAAGTACCGCAGCGTCACCATGGAAGGGGCGGAGGGCGAGATCCCCCGCTACCTGATTGATAACCTGATCGAGACGCTGAGCCAGGGCACACCCGCGAACCTCAGGTTCCTGCTGGTGCCCACCAACAGTCTGACTGCGAATGAATGGTGCCCCGACCTGGGGTTCCACGGGCTGCCCAGCCAGGTTCAGGTCACCCACGATGTAGACCCCGCGCTCAGGGGCAGCCTGCTGAGCTCGCTGTTCAACGGCACCGATGAGTGGTGGGAGACACCGGACAACGCGCTGCTCAGCGCCGTGTCCGCCGGTGTGGATGTGGCGTTCAGCGTGGGCTGCGCCTTCAAGATATCGGCAGGAGCTGCGACAAACCAACATCTGATCAGTAAGTGGGATGACCAGACACCCAACGTGGAGTGGCGTCTTATGCTGTCAGATGCGGAGTTCCCAGTTTTCATGTTGATGGATGACAATGTGGCGCTTAGCCAGCGTGGGCGGAACTACACCACAGCCATAACGATCAATCGATGGAATATTATCATTGCCACCTATGATGGCCGGGCTGGGCTGACGGCTGAGGAGGGGATCAACATCTACCTGTACGATGCGGTGAACCTGTGGCAGGGGGCCGTGGATGACGCGAACAGCAACGGGGCCGGGGACTACGTGAATATGGAGGACACCGCCCAGCCGGTGATGATCGGGGCGGCAGATATTGTGGCAGGTCCTAATCCCGGGGAGTGGATCAACGCCGAGATTGTGCTGCCGTTCATGACACTCGGGGACCTCAGTAATACCAGGTCTTACAGCGCGTCGGGTGGGGTTATAACGGAGATCACCTACGCGGAGCACGCGGCTGCGATCATGAGGAGGATGCTGGCCCTCCCATGAGCAGCGTGGCGGCCCGCGGTGGGGATATGGTCACCACCGAGGCGTATGATGGATCCGAGGCGGACTACCCCAGGTACTTGCTGGACCGGATCGTGGAGATAGCGGACCCCGATAGCCTGGTATTCTTCATCCCGAACTTTGAGGAGGATCCCTGGAATAATCAACCGGTCACCGACTACGGCCCCCACGCGCTGCCATTCCGGTCCTATGAGGGTGCCGGGAATATCTGGGATAGGCCGCCGACCATCAAGGGATCGGTGCTCCGGTATCACATGAACGGCGTGGACGAGGCGGTGGACTGCGCGGATGATGATCTGTTCAGCATGGGCGCGGATGGCACCGCCCCTAACGAACCTGCTTTCAGTTTGATCATCGCGGCCAAGTTTAATAATGTAATAAACAGCGAATTGATAACACGTTTCGATGGGACAAATCTGGCAGAAAAATGTGAATTTAGGCTGGACTCAGTTCTAGGCGGTGAGCTTCGTTTCCGGATCTATGATAATAATAGCACTAATTATATCGGAAGAATATATAACACTGCATTGGTTGAAAATATATGGTATATAATTATTGCTACTTATAATGGAAACAGAAGTCAGGAAGGTATCCGTTTTTTTATTAATGGTGTCAGAGTTGATGATACAAACAGCAGCGGTGGGGCTTATACAGCAATGCACAATAGGGGGGTGGTTACATCGGTGGGTTACCTTGAGAACGGTGGGGGGGCACTGACTAATTTTCTGGATGGTGACTGGTACGGGGCGCTGTGCACCGCCCGCCAGCTGAGCGATGGCGGGGTGGCGGAGGGTGCGATGGCGGCTGACGGGTCGGACGTGCTCAAGATGACCCAGTGTTACAGGAGGCTGCTCGGAATATGAAGGACCGGACCATAGTGGCGATGTTCGCGATCGCGGCGATTACCTTTCTAACGGCTCTGGGACACAACGGTGCATTGATCGGGTTGCTTGCCATCATACTAGGATTCTACTTTGGACGCGAGACGGGGAACAAGAATGATTGAGAATGTGCTGGATACGGCAACCCTATTACGGGAGATGAAGGACCGGCAGCGCGAGCGGGGCCGCTTCGACTTCCAGCGGGTGGCCGTGGACTCTGCTATGGCCGTGGGCCTGTTGGCGGTGGGCTGGGTAGGTGTCAAGGTGGGCCTGGGCCTGTACGAGTTCACCAAGATGGCCCAGGATCCCGTGGGGGCGGCGGAAGATGTGGCGCGGGGTGTGGCACTGGCGGAAAAGCGGATACGTTTAAAGGCGCTGAAGAAACGGCTGGCGGAGTACCCTGAGATGAGAACGGGTTTGGCCCGTGAGGGCTCGTTCGCGGCGCGGTTCCTCGGTGCTAAGACGGTAGAGTCTGAGATCGAGCAACTGATGGTGCTGGTGGCGGAGGAGGAGGCTGAACTGCTGGAGCTGCGGGCGGAGCAAGCTGAGGTGGATGAGGGGGAGGAGGCCCCGGGGATTCCGATGCTCCGGAACTTTGACCGGTTCCTGGGGAAATACGGGCCGGTGACTCCTGTTGCCATCATGGGAGGAAATATATTGATGGAGGTTCTGAGGATACGGAGGGAGAGGTCGATATGAGTGATCCGTTTGAGGAGGCTGAGCGTAGGAGGCGGGAGGCACAGCGCGCCGAGACAAACAGGGCTGCGGTTGAGGTGAGCGGCAGGAGCGGCTTGCAAGGTTACAGCAAGAGTCACGGGTGGCTGCAGAGCGGGAGCCTGAGGTATTTGAAGTTGCCGAGCAGGTGAAGCGGGAGGCCCAGCGCCCCGAGGCTGGCAGAGCCGCGGTTGAGGCTGCAGAGCGTAGGATCAGGGAGGAACGTGAGCGGGTGGCGTTGCTGGCTGCAGCGCAAGAGAGAACCCGGGTTGCGGCGACGGAGAAACAGCGGGAGATAAATGAGGCATTGCGATCATGGGAGGCAAGTCAGGCAAGATATAAAGCTGCGTTGGCGAGGCAGGCTGAGCAGGCTGAGGATCCGTTTGAGGTTGCCGAGCGATTGAAGGAGGAGGCACAGCGCGCCGAGACAAACAGGGCTGCGGTTGAGGCTGCAGAGCGTAGGATCAGGGAGGAGCGTGAGCGGCAGGAGCGGCTTGCAAGGTTACAGCAAGAGTCACGGGTGGCTGCAGAGCGGGAGCCTGAGGTATTTGAAGTTGCCGAGCAGGTGAAGCGGGAGGCCCAGCGTACTCGTACTATTGTTATAAGGGCTGCGCCAGCGGCTGCGCCGGCTGAGGACCCGTTTGATGTTGCCGAGCGGATGAAGGAGGAGGCCCAGCGCGCCGCCGAGGGCAGGGCCGCGGTTGAGGCTGAGAAACGGCGGCTTGCGGAGGCAGAGGAGAGACGGCTGCAGCTCGAGGAGTTATCGCGGAGGGCTGCGGAGAAGTATAGAGCCGAGGCCACCCTGCTATCCGAGAAGGAGCGGGAACTCCACGAGGAGCGCCGGGTTGACATCGGCGGGCCGGAGCTACGTGAGATAGCGACGGAGGAGCTGCTAGCGGAGGGTTTCACAGAGGAGGAGATAACCAAACCTGGGGGGGTGATGTTGTTGCCTCCAGGTGTGCGGGAGCTTTATGAGGAGCCGGTGATTATTGACGGTGAGGCTATGATGCCTGAGGAGGCGCGGCGGCGTGGGCTGGGCGGGTTCCCGATATTCGGGTACCTCGCGTTCGGCGCGCTGCTGAGCTTTGGATTAACGGTTGCCAAGAGTAGGCGGCGGTAGCCGTGAGCCAGACACATAGGACCGATACAGAATCAGGGGCTCTAGTAACCCTTAATTGGCATGATGAGCTGGTGCACAATGAGAGGATGTGGCACAGCGCTTCCACGCGCATAGTCGTAGCCATAGCGGGGACCACGAATTTTCTGCTGCGGATACCGGCAGCCGTGGCTGATGGATATGCCACGCATTTCTGGTATCGCATCGAGAGCACGGGCCAGATATCCGCGGACCTGTACGAGAACCCTACGATCACGCTGGTGGGTAATGCCAGGCCTCCGGTGAACGTTAATCGGGAGAGCGCGGAGACTACGGCGGTTACCTGTTTCAGCGAGTCCACCATCGGGGTTAACGGCACTTATCTCACGAGCCGGGTGTTCGGGGCGGCGAAAGGTAAGGCGGGAGGCGTGGCGGAGTCAGGTTCGGCGTGGCATGGGTCGGTGGATGAGGATTACCTGCTGGTGGTGACCACCCACGCGAATGACATTGAGATATGCGTGACCTGGAGGTTCCACGAGGAGATATAATATGAGCAGTCCGTTCGTGTATAGGCCTCCCCGGGTGAAGGTTGAGCGGGAGCAGTTCAGGATGGCGGGCAATCCACCCAAGGATATGGTGGAGCCATTCAACTACCCGTACAAGCTGCTGCGGAACTGGCACGTATACGCGGTGCAGGGTAACCTGTGGCGGGTGGTGCTGACGGAGGATCAGGTTATGACGGGCGCGAATGTGGACACATCGGTGGCGGAGGGGAACTTTAACTTTGAGCATGTTATCAGGGATTTCTACTTCTACCAGTATGTCAGGGCCACGGGTGTGCGGGATGATTCACCTATATCATGGGAGTGGAGTCGGCGGATCGGGGAGGATTATTATCCCATCAGGGCGGAGCCTAACCAGGCCGCGATAACTATTGCAATAGAGGAGATTAACTATCGGACTAACTATGATGATTACCGGTGGCGTTTCAACGGGGTGGCAGCTAACAATGTGGCTATGGAGCTGTGGGTGGAGGTATTGAGGATATGAGTGCTCGCGGGCTGATCATCAAGAATGGGCGGCCATATCTTGACGTTGAAACCAGCACCGGCCTCAACCTGATGATAGACCAGATTACTCAAGATGCATATCTGGAGCGCCGTAGCACCGTGGCCAATGATAATGGGGTCGTTGCCCCCGACGCCCCACCCGCCAGCATTGGCATAGCATACCGGGGTAAGTTCTTCACCCGAGGCTGCCGTGGCAAGATAGAGCAGATTCAACTATACTGCATCAGGGCGGCGGGGGGCACCATCCGGCTGGCTTACACTCCGCACCCATGCATCGGACCCATTGGCACAGTCACCATCACGCCCGGGGCGACGTGGGGTTGGGCTGCCGCTGACATCGAGGAGATGTGGAATTATGATAGCCTGTTTATTTATGTGGAGTATTGTGGTCCCGATGTAGATTATGGTTATGATGCCGTGCAGCCCTATGATGGCCATCGGACCACGGATGCCGGGGTAACGTGGGCAGACCAGAATGAGAGGCCCTTTATCAGGGTGGTGTACACCGGGGAGACGGTGGGTGATGTGCCGGTGAGCGGTATAATCAACAATATCCCCATCCCGTCTGTGTCATCTAGGTTACTGGACCTTGATGCACCCGTTGCCGCGGATAGTGAGAGGGCAATGGTGGTTTTGTATGGTGCCGGGTTCTGTGACTACATCGAGGCTGGGGTAGGTGCAGCGGTGAACTCGCATCTGACATATATCCGCGTGGAGTGTGATAATGTTCTGGTTATGGAGCAACAGTTTGGTATATTGAACACCTTGGGGCACATTACATCGACGCCTACAGTGTCTCTGACCACTTTTTTGGAGGATGGTCTATGTTATATGTTGATTCATAAGCGGTTTGAGTTCCGCCGGTCGTTCGCGGTGCTGGCGTATAATCTCCCCAGTCCGGTAATAGTGGGTGTGACCGCTTATCCGACTTTGATGGTGTGATAATGAATTTGAAATGGTTGATTGTGTTGGGCGTGGTCCTGATTTTCATGGCTTCTTGGTTGGACAGTCTGATATTTGAGTTGAGCTGGAAAGCCTATATTTACGGCTGTCTTATGGAGGTTATATGTTTTCTTGCGGGTATATGTGTGGGATATGTTTGGGTGCGTAAGTAAGTGTTGATACAAGGTTTTATATACTTCCTTGATTCCATGTATTCTTAGAATGGTGAAGTTAGAACAGTACCAGAAGTCGGAGTGGGACGCGGATATAGTATCCGTTTCGGAGATACCCCTGGGTGAGCACCTGGGGGAGAGGATGGAGGCCTTCAGGGCTGCCATGCGCAAGCCTGACAGTAAGGCTGTGGCTAAATGGAATAAGCAGGACTTCGAGGATTACAAGACACACAGGCTGGCCAGGAAGGTGCTGGTCATCGCCTACAAGATAGGGGAGCTGGAGCGTGATGAGTGGGTTACGATTCCGCAGACATCGGGTTATGCTAAGAGCAACCTGAAGCTGATTATCAGTAATAACCCTGATCTGCCTGGGGATACGGCTGACTGGCCCGGTCATGTGATTCTGGTGCAGCTGGATAAGAATGGGTACTACGAGCTGGCGAAGTAGATGACACAATCTACAGATAAAAACCCTATATTTGAAATCAACATCAAATATAGTGATGGTCGGATGTTGTTCATCAGCAAGCTTGACCTTGAGAAGATGAGGGCTGCTGCAGAGATGGCTGAGCAGCTTGAGGATGTGAAGAACTTCATCCGTAGCTACAGTTGGCTGGTGAAGTAGATGAGCTGTGCGGATTGTAGGAACTTCGAGCCGAAGGAGCCGAAGAAGCTTACTAATGGAACATGGACGCTAGAGGAACACCATGTCAATTTAAAAGATGATACTGGTCGTTATGTTGGTTCCATTTGGCGAGACACTGGCATACTGACAGCTAGTTTCAAGAAATTCATAAAAAAATAATCCCAATTTTTTTATTTTCAGGGGGTTGAGGGTTAGGTATGGGTCACTACTTGAGGAGCCCGAAAACGGGGAGGTTCTACTATAACCCGACGATCAAGCGGAGTACGCTGCTCAGGGATTATCAGCGGACGGTTCCTATCCGGCATAAGATTGCTGGTGTCAGGCGGAGAACCTGGGAGAAGAAGAAGTGGATGTGGCGGGCTACGGCTGGGATCAACTATGTGGAACATCATGAGTATCGGAGTATGACGGTTCACGGTTACTATGCGTCTGAGGCGGAGGCGAGGGCTGATAAGGATCGGCTGTTCCGGGAGCTGTACCGTGAGATGGCCCGGGAGGTTCACCCTGATTGGCGGGATTGGATTCCTGATGAGCCTAACTGGGGTGTGCAGCGTGTGAGGTGGGAGCGGGGGATGGTGGGGCAAGTGACAGGTGAGCCTTCGACCATGGGTATTGACCGAGACGAATATGTACAGACGATGGCGCGGTTCATGATCAGGACGGGGGCGTGGTTTAAGCAGGCTACGCTGGAGAGGTGGGTGGCGCTGTATCCAGAGCTGGCTGATGTTGTTCCTGAGTAGTCTTGATATTGATTGGAGGAGGCTGGATAATGGGATTGTTTGGTCGAGTGATAAAGTTTTGGAAAAGGTACTTAGTGTGGTTTCTGGCTGCAGCGATAATTCCATGGTTAGTTACCGGCGTAGTCCATCGGGTAATGGGTTTCACGTTCGGTTGTTGTGTGGGGTTAATTGTGACCTGTGCCGGATGGTTTTTGATAGTCCGCTTCGCTGGGGGTTGGACCAGTTGAGGCCGGAGGTGACGCAAGGGGTACTGTGGGATGAGAAGTGGTATTATAAGGGTGGGTCTGGTGTGAGGATGGAGGCTGGGCCGTGGTTTGAGGGAGGTGAGTGAAAGTGAGTGAAAAAGACTATACTAGAGAGAATTGCCCTAATTTGCCTGATTGCGATATTTGTAATCATCCAAATTGCGCAAGTCGGGTGAAAGAACCAATCAGGTGATCGACCCCGCACCGCGCAGTATTGGTTTGAGGGAGGTGAGTGAAAGTGGGAGTAATGCGATGTTGTCCTGAGTGTGGTTATATAGATCGTACTATGTGGCGTCAGAATAAGTGGAGGACTAATGTGGATTTTATACGTGATGAGTATCCAGAATATATACCTGAGAGTGTTATGCAAGACTATCGAGGCGGAGTTGAGATGTACTCAGTAACGAAAGACTATGCTTATCGTTTATCTAAGAAGAATGGTGAAAAGAATGGGATTATCGAGAGGATCCTAATCGAGGAGTGGAACTATGCTGGATCCAGGGGGTTCCATATTCCAAGAGAGAAGCCACCTTGAGACGTTCGTTCCCGCCGCACCGCGCAGCAGTATTGGTTTGAGGGAGGTGAGTGAAAGTGAGAGAAGAATTTAAAATATGCACAAGATGTGGAATTGCTATATCCCCATGGCGCGTGTATTGTAGTGATTGTGAGAGCCAGCTTAAGAAGTTAGGCGAAGAACAATTAAGGCGCCAAGGGTGATCCGTTCCGTCCCCGCACCGCGCAGCAGTACCGCGTGGTGAACA
>Ga0209991_10000746_pt1 | contig 14542 bp, 18 predicted proteins | sample ChitaG_FD_183167 | JGI IMG/M metagenome (GOLD analysis project Ga0209991, IMG submission 183167) | Deep subsurface microbial communities from South Pacific Ocean to uncover new lineages of life (NeLLi) - Chile_00310 metaG (SPAdes)... | ecosystem: Environmental > Aquatic > Marine > Oceanic >...
AATTTGGCATTCTTAATAAGGAACAGTCAAGTTGGATGACAACTCTGGGCATGTCGTTAACCGCTATAGGCGGCGTTGTCCGTGCAATCCAGGTTCTCAGTTCGGTTACTTCCGTCGCTACTGCAATCCAAAACGCCCTTAACATCAGCCATGCAACGTTCCTAGCGCTTACCGGTGTCGGCATAGGCGTGATTATCGCGGCTGCTGCTGCTATGGCATATTTTGCTTCTCAAATGAATGCTGCAACATCTTCTGTGGAGAGATATAACGCGGCTGCAGCGGAGACGCCTGGTTATACTCGGTCGATTCGGCGGGCTGGTGAGGAAGAAGACCTTAGAAGGAGAGGAATTGAATGAGCATAAACATAGATAAAAAGAAACTTCGCAAAGAATTAGACTTTCGTGAGTTATGCAAAGCATATCCTCTTCGATTCCACATAACAGGTGCTACAACAGTAACTTATGATGGGGAATACTTGATTATAACCTCTGCATCAGCAACATACGACTGTATTGGAACTGGTTTTGGTTCTCCATCTTACGAGGCTACCAGAAGCACTTATTATCTAAGTGTAATGGCACGCATAAAAGCTCCAGGTAATGACACAAGCATCTACTTCTTTTTCCTTGAACCACGAAAAGGAGTGTATGCTGATTTTCAAGGTTTTCGACATGACGGTACATACCATTGCTTTGAATTTCGTAATGGAGATGCAGAAGAACAAGATAACATTGCAGACCAGGACTGGACGACTGAACACATTTTTAGAATAGTTCATTATAAAGACCAATCTCTCTGTCAGGGTTATATTGATGGTGCCTTAGTAGCAGAGTGCACTGATAACACGAAGATTTCGGCTCAACCCTTCAGTGTTTATACTATTGAACCAAACGGTGTAGCGAGAACTGTGTATCTAAAGTATCCGCCTGGAATCCATGAATATTCTTATTCATAGGTGATTAACATGACTATCTATAGAAAAATCTACAAAGTCGCAACGGTCGGTAGTCGAGCAGAAGGAAATCTTCGACCTACATGGGCTGACGACATGCCGACTATAATGCCTGGTGTGAGTTTTGTAGTGCATGAATACGATGAGACAGAAGGTTGGTGCATCTGTGAATGCTGGGTTTCCGACCACCCCATAAGGGGAATACCCAGAAACATGAGTGATTTGGAAGTTCTTGAAAGCCATGAATCAGTTATCGAAGTTTTGACGCAGCATCCTCTAAGCCCCGCAGTCTTAGGGATCCTAAGTCTCTCAGGTGGCCATTCTCCCGAATCCGTTGACTTGAAAAAGAAAACTCTGGGTTTCAAAGGTAAAACAATGTCTTTCAAACGTGTAGAAAAGAACAGGAGAACTGACGGACAAGAAGAAGATCTCTATATTTTGGATGAAGGCTAAAGATGGGTAAAGTTTGGCTTGATGACGTAGAAATCGGCACATTCGACCCTCAAACGGAGGGTACATCAGGTAATATTCTGCTTAATTCAACGAACATTGGGTCTTTCACTCTAGCAACGTCTGGTAACGTTTTGCTTGATACTGTTGAGGTTGGAACATATTGGGCTTACAGTTTGAGTGTGGAAATCCCCAAAGCTGCAGTTGTTTTCGGTTCTGTTACTCCTCCTCAAGGAGACATCTTAGAGTTAAGAGTTCACCTAGGCTGCACAAAAGAGGTCTCAGCCTTCGAGTGTCTACTACAGAATTTTGATAAGAAATACACGGTAACAAATCCAATTAACGTTGGTGACAATGGAAGCATAAGCATCGGCAGAGGAGTTAATTGTCCTCTCATTCTAACGGGTCGGGTTGAAGAGATTGAACCTGAGTCCACACCTGTTGAAAATTATATTCGAGTGCGAGGAAGATGCTGTGGCGAGAAGATTTTCCGACGAGTAGTGACCAAAACTTATGAGAATCAAAAAGGAGAGGCCATCGTCAAAGACCTTATTGACAATTATGTGGGTTTAAGCCACGTCCGCAACTCAACCGAGTTAATTGAAGATACAGATACGACATACACGCTCTTGGAATATGAAAACACACCTGTTTTCGATATTCTGAAGTATATTGCTGAGAGCGCTGACAAGGCTGGCGTCATCGGTTTCGACTTCAGAGTTGAGTATGACGGTAAATTCGCCTTCTTTCCTAAAAACAGCAAAACCAGTCCCATAAGCCTCTCTGAGAAAATTGAGCATAGCCGTTATAGCAAGGATATTCACCGCGTAAGGAACAAGATCATCGTCTATGGAGCCGCTGAAAAATGCAACGATTCGTCAAAAGATTTCGGCACGGACATGGCTACTCCGTATAAAGGGTCTAAAGTAGATCAATCAAGCGCCTCTGGCCAGAAGAATCTCTACGTCACAAGTACCACCGACTTTGCAGTTGGAGATAAAATTTGGATTTATATGTATCCAGATTACGAAGAGAATGAAGTGGAAAGCATAGTTGCTGGCGATCATTTAGTTTGCGTAAATAATCTTCAGCATACATACGGAATTAACACAGGGGTTATCGTTTATCCCGGCTGGGGACCCACATCGGCAGGCACAACTATTACAGCTGATGCAGTTAACAAAGAAGTTGGAAGCCGTAGCGTAAAAATAGCTGTTAATGATGGTGGCGGCTGGGGAGGCGCCCTATATCATTGGGATTCACCCATAGACATGAACAAATATGTAAGCCACAACTTTTTCATCGAGTCAAGTGTTACCATAAGCGGAGTTATTTCTCTAAGAGACGCTAACTTCAAGCAGGCTTCTTCAACCAATCTAAACGTTAGCAATGACGGAAATTTCCACTTTGTATCTATTAAAGGAGGAAGAAAAAACCAGGACGCGTGGGGAGTAGAATCTGGTTTTGATTGGAGTAAAATTATAGAAGTAGAAATTCGGATGAACACCAGCGTCTTAGATTACTGGATAGATGGAATGTTTTTTGGTCATAAACGCTGGGAAGCCACGCAAGAGGACTCTTCAAGCCAAAGTGACTTAATTTCTGACGCGGCTTCGGGGCAGAAAGATGTTGTCGTAGTTGATGCCTCAATCTTTAGTGTTGGAGACTTTGTTTGGATCAAAGATGATAATGTTGGAGAATACAATGAAGTTTCAGCAGTTAACACAGTGACAAACACGCTTACGATGGTGAATAATCTTGCGAATACCTACACAGTCGCGGCAAACGGAAAAGTGTGGATTGATCCACGGGAATTAACCGAGACCGACGAGGAGCTTCATAGCGATCATGAATGTGAACTACGAGCGAAGGCCCTTCTCGATCATTTGAGTCAGCCAGCTGAGTCCATAACTGTGCGAAGTACATGCTTGGATTACGGCACAAATAGGCTGTTACCAGGAGACAAAATTCCTGTTGTGCTTCCAAATGAAAACATTGACTCGAACTATCGGATCATAAGCGCTGAATATCATGTGACTGCCAGAGACCAAACCTTAGAGATCACTTTGGAGCTTGGGAAAGAGAAGCCTCTGCTCGCCGACTACTTGTATGGCCTCAGATCTGGAGCAGTCACGTTGGAGAGGTTGACGCGTACGAAAGCGGGAGTGAAATAGATGGCTGAGGTTCCTTGGGGGCAATCTCCAGAAGCATTCAAAACCATTGCTCAAGGCTTGTTATGGGCTGCAATGATCGGTGGTGCCGTAACGAAGGTTACGCGTGAATGGGAAGGAACAGGTGACTCTAAGGTTTTGAAACGTGTAAAATTGTGGTGTGGAACGACTGAGATTTTACGGTTGCGTTATGATTACGACGCCGACGGAGACAACATAACGATTGAAGCGGAGGAGATCAGTTAATGGCTTTTGCGGAGGACATCCACAAACACAAACATAGTAAACTCAAGAATGTAGGACCAGATGATCATCATGTTCCATTTGCAGGTTTTGCTCAAGGTTTTAGGGCTGTTCAGGTTGGTCAACAATCTATTCCCAATGTTACGTTTACTAAATTAGATTGGCACGCAGAAGACTTTGATTTGGCTAATGAGTTTGATTTGGATAATGATCAGTTTGTTCCCAGCGTTAACGGATATTATCTTTTGTGTGGTCATGTCACGTTGATTAATTTGGGTGACGGCAAGAAAATCATTTGTTCTATATTTAGAAACGGGAATCGACAGTCTGAGGGACGCACGACTGTTGGAGGCACTGATTATGTTGGTGTTTTTGTTTCTGACATTCTATATCTAACTACTTCTGACATTATTGAGTTGCGGGTTTATCATAATCATGGTAGTGCAATATGGACTACTGGTTCTGGCCCGGGTAGTGCTTTTGCTGGTTGGAGGTTGAGATAAAACATGGTCACTAAGGTTATTTCCACCTTAAATTTCGGCGATTTAATTGAGATTCATTGGTTGGACGCCTCGGAGGCTACGGGTCAGCTTGAGCATGACAGGTTTGATACGCCGGTGCAGAGTGTAGGCTACTTCCTCGCGGTTAAGGGGCGAAAGACGAAGCATGTTGTTATCGCAAAGGAAATTGTCGACAACAAAAGCTATCACTACAATGTTATTCCAGTGGGTATGATTCAAAACCTCAGGATTATTCAGCGGAACGGTTTGAAACCTTATGTTAAGCGTGTTCTGAAAAAGTTTGCGGCAAAGACGGTGCCTAGGCTTCGTAAAAAGGATGGTTGGGTGTATGCGACTAAAAAACATAATTCGTAAGGCCTTAACAAAGACAGTTGTTGTTCAAGTGGGAGCTCGTAAGAAGCAGAAGCGAGTTCAAGTGCTGCCTAGCGAACAGATTGTTTACCTGGTCTATTTTGCAATTGCAGCGTTCGTAGGCTTAACCGCCTTGGAAATTGTTCACATGATCTTCTTTGGCGTCTGGAACAGCGAAATCTTCTCAGCAATCACTGGCCTCATAGGCACCATATCCGGCATCTTTGTTTCACAACGGGTGTAACCACCATGCATGTTAAAGAGCTCCTCAAAATCACGAAGTTCGCCAAAAAGTTTGACAAGGCTACTGGAAAGTTCACCTTTAACATTCGATACAAAACGCGAACTACGATAACGCCTCGAACCATTAAGGTTGGAGAGGCTTTCGGTCTCGGCGTGGACAAGTTTCAAGAGCATGTGATTTTTGACAATGTTGAATTGAAAATCGGTCCACAAGATATCGTTTATGTTACAGGTGACTCTGGATCCGGTAAGTCCGTTTTGTTAAGGGCATTGAAGAAAGACCTTAGAAGTCAGGCCATCGACATAGCAAGCATTAACGTTAATCCATCTAAGCCACTCATTGATACAGTTGGCAAAACGCTTGAGCAGGGCCTTGAGCTGCTTTCTCGGGTAGGTCTAAATGATGCTTTTCTATTTGTCAGACGTTACGATCAACTTTCAGACGGACAGAAATATCGTTACCGAATCGCCAAGCTCATTGAAACCGGAAAACAGTACTGGATTATGGATGAGTTCTGCAGTACGCTAGATAGAGATACCGCAAAGATTGTTGCTTTTAACGTACAGAAAATCGCGAGACAGGAGGGGAAAGCTGTCTTAGCCGCCACGACGCACACTGACCTCTTCGAGGATTTAAAACCTTCAGTTCATATACACAAACGATTTGGAAGGGAAGTTGCTGTTGAATACTTTCCGAACAAAATCAACAAAACATGTTCTCTTGTACAAGAAATGCGCATCGAGAAGGGAAAAAGACAAGATTACGACAAATTAGCGGGTTTTCACTATCGAAATGCTAAAGGCCTAGTTGCTTACCAAAAAATTTTTGCTTTGAAGCGAGGCGACGAAAACGCCGGCGTAATTGTTTATAGCTCACCGCCCATCGCAGTTTTTGGAAGACGCAAAGCCTTCGGGAGAAAATTAACGATCCAAGAGGTAAATCGTGACCTAACACTGATTTCGCGTGTCATTGTTCATCCAAAATATCGTACCATTGGGCTTGGCGTGAAACTTGTGCGCGAAACGCTTCCTTTAGCTGGAAAGCCTTACGTGGAAACCACTGCAGTTATGGCACGATATAATCCATTTTTCGAACGTGCAGGAATGACAAAAATCGCAGAAAGCACACCCAACCCCAAAATTCTTAGTGCTGTTGAAAAATTAGAAGCCCTCGGATTCAATCCCGTTTTTCTCACCTCAGAAACAACTAATCTACAAAAACTTGGAAAAATGGCTGCTCACGAAGTACAAATGATTAGAAACGCTTTCAAACAGATTCCATCAGGAATCTATGGAAAACGCATCATGAGCGTTCATCAAGCATATCTGAATCGAGAGGAATTTACCGCCCGCGTGAATGCAGCAAACCTTGAAAAGATTGCCAAGATGTTGCGTGTCCTTGGTTTTCTAACACAAACAAAAGTTTACCTGATTTGGAAAAATCCAACAACCTATGTGCAGGTGACGAAATGACTGAGAGAGAAAAACATGAACTTGCTGAGTTGATTGCCAGAACATGGAGCCTTATCGACTACATCGATGAACGGTTGAAATCCTCCACGGTAAATGAGAAAGACAAGATTAGATGGGCAAGTGTTTTAGCGAGCGCCATAGGTGCGTTAGACAAACTGTTTTGCAAAGCGGGAATCGGAGAATTTGACAAAGATGACATGGCGATTCTGCTCTCCAAAATTCCCAAAAAATTCAGTCAAATCGTGAGAAGAAGGATAGAAAAGATTGGAAGACCAAGAAATAAAAGTCGAAAACGATTCTAGGCAAGAGAAGCTCGAAAAAATAAGGGAAGACCCCGTGCTCTTCACCCAAGTCGCGTTAGGGCTGACGCCTTTTCACTATCAAGAGAAGTTGTTACGTGATGACTCGAAGCGGCTTTGTGCTTGTATGGGCCGTCAATCCGGAAAAACCACGACGATAGCGATTAAGGCTGTTCATTTCGCCTTCTGTAACGCAGACGTTACGGTTCTGATCACGGCGCCTTCCCGAAGGCAAAGCATAATTATGTTCTCTAAGATTGCTGGTTTTGTTTTTCGCACAGTCTTGAGGAAAAGCATTGTCCGTGCAACGCAAACAACGATTCAGCTATCTAACGGCAGCGAGATAATAGCGTTGCCATGCTCTCAACATCTTTTACGTGGGTATACGGCCCACATGCTAATCGTGGACGAGGCAGCCTTCATATCCGAAGAAGTTGTCACAAACATTCTCTATCCGATGTTGGCGACGACAAATGGAAGCTTGATTCTGCTAAGCACACCTTGGGGCAAAAACCATTTCTTTTATCGTGCATTCGTAGACCCCGACTTCAGTGTGCACAGAGTTAAGTCAAGCGAGTGTCCGCTGATCTCGGAGAAATTCCTAAAAAAACAGAAGGAGCTCATGACGACTGAGACTTATCGCATGGAATACGAAGCAGAGTTCGTTGAAGCAGCCACTAGCTACTTTCCACAGGACCTTATCCGTTCGTGCATCGATCCAGAGTTGGAGTTGGAACGTGATTTAGAGACGCTTGGGCCTCAAGAAGGTGATTTCTACGCGGGCTGCGACTTGGGCAAACTCCAAGACTACAGCGTTATCGCTGTAACTCAGAAAACTCAAGACCACGTCACACTGGTGTTTCTAAGAGAATTCCCCCTTGAAACACCGTATAGTTCAGTAATCGGCTTCATAGTTCAAGCCAACAAAAAGTTTTGTTTCCGAAAGATTCTGATTGACAAATCAGGTGTCGGAGAAGTTGTTACCGAGGAGATTAAAGCGCAAGGTCTAACAAACGCTGAAGGCAAACCCTTCACAGTGCAGTCGAAGGCTGAGATGCTCGCCAACCTACGTGTTAAAATGGAGCAGGGCACATTCAAGATGCCATATAACCATAGGCTCTGTCACCAGATCAACGAGCAACGCTACGAATACACAAAGTCTGGACAGCTCAGATTCTGGCACCCACCAAACAGCCACGACGATCAACTATGGAGTTTGGCACTCGCGTGTTATGCCAGCAAACAAGAGGAGCCGAGAGAAATCCTAGCCCGAGCGTGGTGACAAAGCTTCACCTATTCAAAACCAACTACCCCCCGTATAGGGAAGCAACACTTAAAGCGGGGTCTCTCCGAGCTTCTTTTCCAACATTGCGAAAATCGCGTCATGATATACAAGAAGATGCTAATTCTTCGTTAATTGAAATAAACTCGTAGTTGGCTCCAAGTATAGAGGAAATGCGTAACTTCCTTTAGCAAACTCGAAAGAGTTGTTCTTATCCTCAAACTATAATTAACCGTTGTCTTTCATAAATTTTCTCTTTCAAAAACAATGTTACATATGCCAAAATCAAATAGCAAGATAAACTTGAACATTTTTTAATTGAGAAGATACCTTTCTTTTAATTTCAGAAAGTTCTTTTTTAGTGTCATTGAGAGCTTCTTTTATATTTTCATATGATTTATCAGCCATTAATTTCTCCAAAACTTCTATTGTCTCATCTAATGACTTGTCTAAATCTATCAAGCAACCTTCAAGACTTGCGAGAGTTAACTTGCTCATTCAAATCATCTCATAAGGGTAGGGGAGTTACTTACTCATAGCGAACTTGATTTTTGACTTGATTTCCATAGTTCTCCTTTCAACCATTTTAAGGAACTCTTTGTTTTCACTTTTTGTCGGTAGCCTATCATGTCGTTCATCTACGAGGGTAAAGAATCTCCCGTATACCGCACCTATAATAAATGTGAGCACATTATTTTCTTTCGGTTCAGCCAAAAATTCCTTTAAAATAACAACTAAACTATCAATGACCTTTGGTTCCAATAAATTATCAATTTCTTTTTCCATGTGTCCTCTCAATATTCTCTCCATAATAATCCCTCAATTCCTCTCTTATTGTAACCTTATATTTTCTGAATCCTAATTAGTTCTTTTGGTTGTGCTTTCCCTATTTTCAAAAAAGTTACATAAGCGGGCGAAGACTCGTAAAAAAATTCTATTTCCTCACATAATTTAAGTAAGCACCGATAAGCACTCCAGCAAAACCAAATCCAACAGTATAAGCATGTTCTAAGGGAACAAAAAGAACGTAATACCCTACATAAAAGGCAAAAAGACCACCAATACCACAACTAACAAACGTAAGAACGCGTCCAATGCTACTTTCTCGAAATATCCTCGTGAATGTTTCCATTCTTCTTGGTGGTGGTTTAGCCTTTTTGTAGCTTGGTTCTGATTCTAACGTTTTATTCATTACCTCTATTTCCGATGAATTAATGCTATTGAGAGCAAGAGCAATTTCTTCTAAATGTTCTTTCTTTACGTTAGAATTAGCTATTGCTGGAAGAACAATTAATTGTAGATTTTCGAGGAAGTGTTCAAATGTTTGGTTTATTTTCGCATATAAATTAACGTCCTTCTTCAATTCTATTCCCTTAAGTATTTTGAAAGCTTTGTTTACACACCGATAAGCCTCTTCATAAGCTATAGGTTCGTTCGATTTCTCAAGTAGTTCTATTGCTCTAGCAATTTTCTGGAAAGCGTAAAATTCTTGTTTTAAAGGTTGATACAAAGTTGGGATCGCACCAAAAACAACATACATCCCTCCAAAGAGAACTATTAAGACTTCAATACCAAAAAGTGCTTGGAGTTGCGGATAAAAATACGGAATTAAATAAAAGGCTACTGCAAGTGTAACAATAATTGAAATATTGCGTGCTGTTTTTTTCCGAGCCTCTTTTCCCTCGATTTCTAGTTCTAAAAGTGCCTTCTCAATTTCTTTTCGCATGAATAAACAGTTGTTTCTATGCGGATAAAAGCGTTTACCCTTTTGATTAAACGGTTTGAGCTAAAACTTTTCCACATTTCTCACATTTTATAGGTTCATAAACTCTAAAAACTTCGTATACGGGAATAAGGGTTACATGGCCACATTCGCATTCGATTTTGACAAACTTTAAGGTTTTCATCTTAGCATGCATGCACATTTAGAAATCCTTTTTTTATGTTGTGGATGTGAAAGGTTCTGGAATAGTAGAATAAAGTTGCTTGTCGAATCTGAAATCATGTGTAGATTTGTCAAATTGAGCAATAATAATGCTTCCTCTTATCGCATATTTACCCTTAATGAATCTTCTTATTTCTTCTGGAATCCTTTTAGGTGAAATAAGCATTCCATGTTTAGCATCAAAAATATCTACATAGAGTTTTGCTCTTGCAATGTTCTTAATTGTTATCTTATCGGTTTTTACTTCAACAGTTATTAGTTCTTTAGAATATTCGGTTTTTTGTAGGAATCCCATTATGTCGGGGGAAAATCTTTCAACCCTTATAATACTCAACGCTTTATCATCAAGTGCTTCCTTTAAATCCTCGGAAAAACGTCCTTTTGCAGTTATTTCTAAATGAACCTTACCCATAAATTGCTCGCCTTTCCTTTCTCTTTCAGAATTCAGATATCTTTCGAGTTCTTTCTGTAAAGCATTTTTTAGAGGTTCATAAAGTCGTTCTTCTTTCTTCTCTTTCACTATTCTCAATGTTCATCCCTTTGTAGCTCATGATCTTCTCGGTTATTACATGCAGTTCAACTATATTAAAGATTTAAGAAAGAAACTTTAACTAATTGAATCCAATTACCATGAGAGTAAATAGAACTAATTTGAAGGTGCTAAACAAAAAATGCTCAGCACATTAGAAAAAGGATATCTGAGACAAGAATTGGACAAACATGGCGAGAGTGGAGTTCGTACATTCTCATACTTTAATTTTGCACGTGAAATTAAGGGAAGAAAAGTCCAGACTAGAGATGACATTGAAAAAGTAATTGGAAAATGGAAGCAAAAGGGATTAAACAATGAACTAATGAAGACTATCGCTAAAATCTTAAGACCTGAAGCATAAGCAAAAATAAATTTCAGAATTTTTGAGAGACCTTACCCGAGACCTTATGGAAAATGGATTTGTGAAAATCAGTAGTTCTCTTTTTGTATCAGTTTTTTAAAGAGTTTGTCGAATTCCTTAGGATTTTCAATTTTAGAATCGTTATTCATCCTCCTATTCCCCCCTAACGGGATACAACGTAACTTCCGCTGTGTAACCGTCTAGACTCTCTTCTTCAGACTCCAAGAACCCCTTTGCTGTAACCTTCGGAACTGTCAGTCTGCCGTCCGTGCCCATGCGACCATAAAAATCTTCATAACGGTGGCCAAGCTTAAGATGCACCTTGAATATTTCCCCAGGCTCCAGCTTGAACCGCCATCTAATCACGACTGGAATATGTATCCTTCGATTCTTCTGAATGACGGCTTTAAAGCTCACAGTTTCAGTTAGAGGCAAACTAGCTCACCTTTCCATATCTTTTCGTATCTTTTCCTATCTTTCTATATCTTTTTGTATCTTTCTGCATCTTTCCCCATCTTTTCCCATCTATTCCTATCGTGACTTAAGCAATATTTAAACGCTGTTCACAAAAAGAAGCTCGCTTCAAGCTTTTCAAAAAAATAGACGGGGATAAAGAGAGAGATACACACAGATAACGTAACAAAACAAAAAACGACAACAAATAAATGATTACCCCCTTGAAGAAAGAGTTACCTATGTTTCATAATTGATCTTATATACGCACACAAGAGGTATTGCTCCCCCATAAGATCTAGGAGAATCACCCGTTTGAGAGAAATACGCTTTCTCAAAATGGTCTAATGTAACGGACTGTGGCTCACCGAAAACCGTTACTTCTTGTCCATACCTCATTAACTTGTAAATAACCGTGTTCAATCCACGCTCGTTCCACCCAACATCTTGAAGAGCACCTGTTTCTGGATCCTCTTCATACCGTCTATACGCCGTGTCGTTTACACCAGTAAGCGGTTCAGAAATTCGAGCCATCCATCTCCACTTTCCCTCGTCAGCCCATCCCACTTCATTAATAAACACCTCTCCAGTATTCTCGTCTTGCTCAGGATAGAATGTTGTAAACACAACAACATGAGTTGCATCGTACTTCCTCAAGATTTCAATAGCTTCAGACTCGGTTGACATAAACATTAATGCAACTTGTCTTATCTGAGTTGAGTTGAATGTACCATTGTCAGTGAGAGTTGTTTTATTTCCAAGAGTTGTGATCCAATATCCATAGTCCCACCAGCTAGCCACCACGGTTGGACCATATGGAGGGCTTAGCGGCAACTCGTCTTGCATCCATTTTAGAGTGTCAATCCAATCGCTCACCGGTTCAGGAGGCTTGATTGGCATGCTTCCGGCGGCAATCGTCGTGGGCGCATACGCATGATCGAACACTCTTGGATATGGTGACAACTGGGTAGGCAACACGAAGGTAAGCGTGAGCAAAAGAAACATAATTATCAAGAAGACTCCACCGAACTCCTTCCCCACATAAGCTTCGAAACGCATTTTACGCCTCGGAATAATCGGGGCTTCCTTTAGGACGGTAGTGAAAGGTTTGATCAATCGAACTAATGCTAAGGCCCAAAGGAGGCAAAAAGCCGGAGCCATAAGCAAAACTAACCGCACCATGGAACCAGCAAAGTAAATGGATGTCAGGCCGAAGATAATTAAGAAAATATTCCGATTCGTGGGAGTCCGCATAGCGAAGAACAAACCAACTGGTACAAAAAAAGCGCCTATCCCAAAGTCATAATAAAACGATCCCCAAGCAGCAGGCCTATGCTCTTGCACAGACTGCACAAGGGGATATAAAAGACGTTCAAAAGGATTCAAGACAGCTGCAAACTTAGTTCCCAAGGGCATAACATACCCATAATGCGAAAGCAAAAGGATCGCAACGCCCAAAAAAGTGATGGAGCCGAGCACAAACAGCGTTTTCATCTTGAACGTTTTGATAAGACGAGAAACTTCGCAGAGGCACAACAACAGAAAGATTCCTGAAACGGCTAAAATGGTAGTTTCAGTCAAATATCTGAGTCCTATCTTAGGCACATTGACTGAGATGAAAAGGGCTATACCAAATGTCGTGCTGTAAGACAGAAGCAAACGAGATGAATATCGGCGGAGCAAAATCAAAATAAAAACAAAAAGAACAGCCATTCCAATAGGATATCGTGAAGCCCCCCAAGAAGCAGAAATATACCCGAGCGATAATCCCGTAGCAACTGCATAAACAAAAGTGTTTTTCAGTGACCTTTCAGGTTCGATGGATCTTAGAAAGAAAAGGATAAACAAAAGGATGGCAAAAATCCCCACCGACTCATCGTCAAAGAAGCCTAGAGAGGTACGACCGATGAAGGAAGGGCTTAAGGCTAGAAAGAACGCGGAAAAAAGACCCACTTGTTTACCACCGATATCCTTGCCCAAAAAGTACATGACTAAACACGTTAACGTGCCCATTATAACTGGAAAGATCACGCAGAAATTGTAAACTGGATCTGAGACAAGCGGATTGGCGAAAAAGTTGAAAGACAAGCCGAGAGCGTTGGCTATTTGGTAGAAAACCGCGGCGGTGAGTGCCAGTCCTGGAAAAGAGGTAGCCGCAACATCACGTCCCCATGGATACCAGCTCATCATGTCACGCGAAGGATCCGCCATTGACCAGCCAGAGGTCCAAGTTAACAGTCCGTTATCAACCATATGCTTGGTTAGGCGATAGTGCCAGTGAGGGTCAAACTCCGAAAGGTAAAAGCCCCAACGGAGGGGAAGCAGTCGGACCATGAAGGCGAGGAAAAGGATGAGAGAAATTAATGAAGCATAAACTAGTGTGGAGTGGGATATTGGAAAGTGAAGGACCTTAAAGCTCTTTAAAATCTCAACAATTTTTTCTCTGCTAAACACTCTCCGGATTTTCAATATGGATGTCCTTCCTTCGTCAAACAATTCAAACAACCCGTTTATTTCTCTTACGGTTATGCATGTATCAATTTATTTGGCCCTTAGACGCATTGTTACAACAGCCATCATTAGCATATACATGGAATCAGTTTATCTTAATATTGAACACCGGTGAAAGTCTTAGCAATCTGTTTGAGGGTTTTTAAGATGAGAAAGAGTCTCAAAGCTGTTCTCGCAAATAGACTTGAACCCTCCGAGCTCAAGCTTCTCTACAGATCCTACGACATCGTCGGCGACATCGCTATCATCAGAGTTCCTGAAACTCAGGAACAGTATAGTGACGATATTGCCGAAGCTATTATGCAAATTCATAAACGTATCAAAACAGTGTTACGCCAAGTTAGTCCAGTTACCAGCGATTATCGGCTACGTGAGCTTGAGTGGGTTACTGGTGAAAGAAAAACCGAGACTATTCACAAAGAGCATGCCTGCATCTTTAAAATCGACTTGAAAAGATGCTATTTTTCGCCCAGACTCGTGTATGAGAGAATGCGAATTGCCCACCAGATTCAACTAGACGAGACGGTTGTCAACATGTTCGCCGGCGTGGGATGTTACTCCATTCTAATTGCTAAACATTCTAGGGCTGAAAGAATCTATTCCATAGACATCAACCCAATAGCTGTCAGGTACATGAGAGAAAACATCAAGCTCAACAAGGTTGGTGAGCAAGTTATCTCTTTTCAGGGAGACGCAAAAAAGGTTGTTGAGGAAAAGTTGCGAAACATTGCTGACCGAGTTCTCATGCCCTTGCC
>Ga0209991_10000747_pt1 | contig 14522 bp, 13 predicted proteins | sample ChitaG_FD_183167 | JGI IMG/M metagenome (GOLD analysis project Ga0209991, IMG submission 183167) | Deep subsurface microbial communities from South Pacific Ocean to uncover new lineages of life (NeLLi) - Chile_00310 metaG (SPAdes)... | ecosystem: Environmental > Aquatic > Marine > Oceanic >...
AAGGCTTTAGCCAACCCACTTCCTTTAGTTTGCCAAATAATCGTTCCCGTTCCATAACTATCCTGGCGACATTGGCACGAAGATACTCTATATCTGCCAGGGAAGCTAGCACCCCAGCCTGGGCTGCGGCGTTGGCGTTATAGGGCTGTTTAATCTTCATCAGGTATTTCGCAATTTCTACGGGAAAAATGCCGTAGCCTATCCTTAAACCAGCCAGCCCGGCCCATTTGCTGAAGGTGCGTAAAACTATCAAGTTAGGGTAACCAGGTACCAAGTTGGCCATGGTCACATTACTAAATTCGAAATAGGCTTCGTCCACGGCAACAATTTTTCCAGTCCCAACAAGCTCCATAACTTCTTTCTCGGTGACGATGCCGCCGGTGGGATTATTGGGCGAGGCGACAAAGATGACTTTCGTTCTCCCGGTCAATGCCCTCTTTATGCCATCCACATCAAGGGTAAAATCTTCGGTCCGGGGCACATCAACCACCCTACCCCCGCAAACATCCGTGCTAAAGGGATACATGCCGAATGTCGGCGGACAATTGATAACCTCGTCTCCGGGCTTGAGGAAAAGCCTGAGGATAAGGTCAATAAGCTCATCGCTGCCCATGCCGCAAACAATGTGCTGGCATCCCAGGCCGGTATATTCTTCTAAAGCCTTCCGCAGCTCTCTTTGCTCCGGGTCAGGGTAATTATGATAATAGGGATAAGTGGCTAGAGCTTGATAGACCTTTGGAGAACAACCATAAGGATTCTCGTTACCATCAAGCTTTATTATTTTACCCGAAGGCAACTCAGCTCTTTGGCTCAAAACTTCCGTAGGCTCGATAGGGGTGTAACCCTTCATGGTCACGAGTTCAGGCCTGATAATCTTCTTTATATCCATCTCAATTAAAACTAAAAATTAAAATGGCAAATTGAAATGTAAACTTTTTATTTTTGCTCTGTATTTTTACCTTTTGCATTTTAATCTTTTATTTCGCTCTCGTCCTTCTTTCCATTGCCTGGGCGTGGGCATCAAGCCCTTCAGCCTTAGCTATCTCCACAGCAGCCTGCGCCAGTTCCCGCATGGCAGGTTCATCCAGGGCGATGATATTGGTAACCTTGAGGAAGTCCATAACACCCAGAGGAGAATTGAAACGAGCGCTGCCCCCGGTGGGCAATACATGGCTGGGACCGGTAACATAATCGCCCAGGACAACAGGCGAGTTCTCGCCAATGAAAATGCAGCCGGCGTTGTGAATTTTGGGGACTAAAGTTGAAGCGTCGGATGTCATAATGGAGAGGTGCTCAGGAGCGAAGAGATTGACCAACTCCACTGCCTGTGCCATGTCATCGACAAGCACAAGCATTCCTGCATCAATAGCCGTTCCAGCGGTGGAGCGCCGCTCTAATTTTCCCAGTTGTATCTCAATTTCCTTGTCTACCTGGTCAGCCAGGCCAGCCGAAGTGGTGATTAAAATTACCGAAGCCAGGGGGTCATGTTCAGCCTGGGCCAGGAGGTCGGCGGCACAAAGGGCGGGGTCGGCTTTCTCATCGGCTAAAATTACTATCTCGCTGGGACCTTCGAGACCATCGAGGTCCACTGCGCCATAAACCATTTTCTTAGCCAGGGTCACAAAGATGTTACCCGGACCGCAAATCTTATCCACTCTGGGTATTGATTCAGTGCCAAAAGCCAGTGCTGCAATCGCCTGAGCGCCGCCAACTTTAAAAATGCGTTTGACCCTGGCAATGTCGGCAGCTACCAACGTGGATGCCGGAATCCTTCCATCCTTACCAGGCGGTGAAACCATAATGATTTCCTTGACACCAGCCACTTTGGCTGGTAAGGCCATCATCAACACTGAGGATGGATAGGCAGCGCTGCCACCAGGTACATATAAACCAACCCTTTGCAAGGGCAGAACCTGTTGGCTTAAGTGCTTGGCGACGGGGATTAGGCCGGTTTTGTGTCCACAGGCAAGATGGAAGTCCCCTATTCTTTTGGCTGCGAATTCGAGGGCCGAGACAAGTTTCTTGTCTATCTGGTCATAGGCGGCAACAACTTCCTGTCTGTCTACTTCCACGGAATCGAGTCGCACTCCATCCAGTTTTTCGGTGTAATCCAAGAGGGCTTTATCACCTTTGCCCCGAATCTCACCGACGATACGGTTGACCACTTCCTGGACTGAAAGCTCTTCGCCAAAGACTTGCTTTATTTGAGCTACTAATCCCGGTGGAGTGGTGAAAGACTCCCAGAAGTTTTCCCTGGTCAGTAATTGTCTTGCTTTATCGAATCCTTTGACTCTTCTCATATCAACTAAAACCAAAAATCAAAATGACAAATCGAAATGCAAAACTTTTTATTTTTTCTGTATTTTTGCCTTTTGCATTTTAATTCTCTATCTACTCTAGCCCCGCTCGTAATTTCTGTGTAAGGAACTCCAGTTTCTCTTTTTTCTGGGAAGACGCTCCGATTGCATCAGAGTTCGCAATTAGACAGGCCCAAGACCGGAAGAGCACATCAATAATCTTTAATTTGTGCTGCTTGAGGGTCTTCCCTGTCTGGACATTATCAATAAGCACATCGGCATCCTCGGGCAAAAAAGCCTCGCTCGCCCCCCAGGTTGGAATTAGCTTGTATGGGTTAATGTGATTGTCCCGCAGGTACTTGTCGGCAATATTTATGTACTCCGAAGCTACTTTCAGGGGAGCCCTGATGTGATCGGGGCTTCCCTGAACAAGAGACCTCAATTCATCAATGTTGGCCACAGGCATTTCCTGGCTCACGGCAGCGACGATTTTGACGGCGCCAAAGCCGAGAGGAAACAACTTCTTCACCGGGCTCGAGGGGAAGCGACAGAGATGTTCCCGCAGCCAATCCTCACCGGTGATGGCTAAGTCGAAATTACCATTAGCCACTTGCAGAGGCATATCCTGGGGCCTGATTACCTTGATGCCAAGCCAGTCCAAATCAGCAGAGGGTCGGCGATTCAATACTCCTTCAGAATACCCCTGAAGGTTAAGCCCAGTTCGTTTCAAAAACTGCGCAGTAGGTGCTTGCTGGTGTCCATCAGGCAAAGCCAGGTTGATTGTCTTTGCCCGCCACAAGGGGCGAGGAACCTTTAGTTCCTCAGAGATGTCAAGCCCATTTTCTATTGATGTCTGCGGCTCAGCGGTAAGCTTGGAGCTAAAACACATCAATATCTGGCTCAAACCCTTGTTCTCCAGGCTTTCTCGATTGGCTATTAGAAAGGCAGTAACGGGGAGTAATCTTTTGAGGGGAATCAAGCCTTGGGTTTCTATATCTGCTCCACTTTTTCCCCAGAGCACCGCCAAATCGGCATTTTCCGGGGGATAAGCCTCAGCAGCTCCCCACACCGGGAAAATCCTGAACCTTCTCATTCTGAGATTTAAGGCAAAAGCCTCAGCCAGATTAGGATACTCAGTTACTATACGATAATCATTTCCCCCGGCTGATAACTCATTGAGATTAGCTATCTCCGCTTCAGCACTGGCCACCACGTGTATACTGCCTTCCCCATAATTCAGACTCGATATTTTTACCACAGCTCCTGCTGGATATTTCACCAGGAATTCTTCAATCCAATCCAAACCACAAATACCCAAATCGTAATTCCCTACAGCCACCTGTATGGAAATATCTTTTTCCTGAAGTACTTTAGCGGAAAGACCGGGAAACCTTGTCGAGCGAAGGCGATATTGCTTTGTTTTATCGTTATAATCCTGAAATCCCAGGCCTATCTCGGCAAGCAAGCTAGCTGTAGGCGATAGAAACCTGCCTTTAGGGAGGGCGAGTTTAATGTAGCCAGTCTGGTAGTCCTTCATACCTCGCTTATCACTTTGAGAATCTCTGCCATAGAAGCGGCATCTCGCCGTCGCCTTCTTATACAATCCGTGAGCATAAACAGAGAGGGCTCCTTTCCAGAAACTAAGATGACCCACCTGTAATTAGATTCTTTCCGACCCGTGAAGTCAAGCTCGACTGGATATCCGGCATCACGAAGCGATTCCGCCACAGCAAAACACGTCTTTACTATTTCCGAAGTCGATTCTTTGCCTTGAACTAAAATTCCAGATTCGCCCTTCTTCTCTTTCTCCAGCGGAAGTAATTTCATCATGGGGTCAACATATAGGGCAAATCCACAGGCGGGGATGTCCTCTCCATTCATAAGGGGCACAAGGCTATCATATCTTCCTCCGCCACCTATGTTTTCCCCAGCAGCCAGGAACTGAAAACAGATTCCAGTATAATACTCGAACCCATGTATCGCTGCGATATCAATTTCATAGCTGCAACCCAGGTTGTCCAGTAATGTGGTAATGTTTATGAGGTCCTCCAGGCTGGACTTAAAGTCCTGCGAAGCTCTGGGGAATGAAGCTCTTACATTATGTAGAAAGCTGCTCGATTTTCCCTTAAGACCCAATAGCGCAGCTATGAGCCTCTCGATTTCGGGGTTAGTGGATTTCGCCTTGGTCAATGCCTGCCAATTTCCTTCCAAGATGCGGTTTATCATCTTAGCTTCCTCACCAGGGCTGAGCTTCAAGTCTTTGAGCAATGCCGCTACTAAGCCAGCATGGGACAATTGCAGTGTAATGTTGCTGAGACCAAGTCTGCGGATAACTTCTCGGGCCAGCAGAATTACCTCCACATCCGGAGCAAATCTGGCACCACCGAAAACCTCAGCACCACACTGCCATCGCTCCCTATTCTCTTTCCCGGTTCCCTCGAAAGCGAAGATGTTAGTCACATAGAAAAGCCTGGCCAATTCTTGTCCACTTAGATTGTCGATGTAGAGTCTGGCTACAGGAATAGTGCCATCTGGCCTCAAGACGACCCGCTCACCACTCCATCCATCCCAATCGAGAAAGGAATATACCTTGCTTAACATGCTTGGGGTGAGTGTTCCCGTAGCTGTAAACAAGTGGAGATATTCTAAGGTTGGCGTCCTCACCTCCCGGTAGCCCCAGTTACGACAACAAGTCCGGAAGACATCTTCAATACGGCGAAAGCGCAACATGTCCTCGGGGAGCAAGTCCTGCATTCCCTTACATTTTTGGTTTTTCATCCTCAGCTTATTCTACACTAAGCTGTGTCCAGCTTCAATGATGAATCTGAAAAATAATAATCACGCGTCATTCCGAGCCGAAGGCGAAGAATCCTTCGCATGGTTCGGGACAGCATCATGAAATTCTTCATCCCACCTCCCCTTCACCTTGTTCAGGGCTTCGGCCCAACCATTCAGAATGACAGTAAAGAAGATGCCCAACCGATACTCTGGAGGGCCAGCGAACGCCTTAAGGTTGTTGCTTTTAATTGCTTAGTCTATAATTAACTTGAGGATAATGCGAGATGCTTAGAATTGGGCTTAAGCTTTTTTTCCTTGCTTTGCTTGTGCTTTCAGTAGCTGCGGGTGTAGGAGGTAGCCTGAGCGCTGCCGCCAGCTCTATTACTGTGGAAGTCCTTACCGTAGATGGCATCATTGTGCCCGTGATAGCTGACTATATTGATCGGGGTATCAGCCAGGCGGAGGAGAATGGCGCTACAGTCTGCATAATTGAGCTAAACACCCCCGGTGGGCTTCTTGACTCAACCGAGAGGATAGTCCAGAGCATTATGAATGCCGACGTGCCCATCGTGGTTTACGTCTCACCCAAAGCTGCCTGGGCTGCCTCAGCGGGAACCTTCATTACTCTATCTGCTCATATAGCGGCGATGACGCCGGGCACGACTATCGGCGCTGCCCATCCTGTAGCTGGTGGAGGAGAGGAAATACCAGAAGACCAAATGAAAAAAATAGTCGAGTTCTCGGCTAAGTGGATGAGGACTATAGCTGAGGACCGTGGCCGCAATATGGAAGAAGCCGAGCTGGCAGTTACGGAAAGCAAATCATTCACCGATGTTGATGCTCTGGGATATAACCTTATCGACCTGCGAGCTGACAATTTGGAAAGCCTTATTTCCCAAATCAATGGCTGGAAAGTCACTTTAGCCAGTGGCCAGGAAATTATCATTGATACCACGGACTATGTTCCAACTAGAAACGAAATGAACACCGTTGAAAAATTCCTGCAAACCATCAGCGACCCCAACATTGCCTACATCCTCTTTACCCTGGCTACCATAGGATTAATTACTGAGATTTCCAACCCGGGGATGGTTTTCCCCGGGGTGGCTGGTGGCATCAGCTTATTCCTGGCGTTTTACTCCCTGGGTGTGCTTGATGCTTACTGGGGAGGCATAGCACTCATTTTACTTGCCATGGGACTTTTTATCGCCGAGTACTTCACCACCAGTTTTGGGTTATTGACAGCCGGAGGTATAATCTCACTGGTTATAGGCTCGCTGATATTGTTCAGCCACAGCCCCGGCATAGAGATAAATAGAGGGCTAATTGCTGGGATTACGGCCGGCGTCACCGCTTTCGCTATCTTCGTCGTCGGCGCCATTGTTCGCGGGCAAAGGCGACGCAAGGCTACCGGGGCTGAGGGAATGATTGGAAAAATAGCCATAGCAAAAACACCCCTCGACCCTACCGGCACGGCCCTGGCCCAGGGAGAATTATGGACGGCGGTATCGGAAGGCGGCAGAGTAGCACCGGGTGAAGAGGTGATAATATCCAGAGTGGCAGAATTGAAATTATGGGTGACAAAGAAATCAAAGGAATAGGAGGGTAGCATTCATGGAACTGACTATGCCCACCATCGAAATGAGCGATCCAATTATTGTTATCAGCATAGTCCTCGCCGTCGCTTTTATCGTTTTCGTTATCTGCGCCGTCGTAAAAGGCCAGAGGCGCAAACTCTCGGCTGGTGTAGAAGATATGATAGGGAAGGAAGCTGTGGTGCGAACAACCCTCAATCCCAAGGGCACGGTTCTGGCTGAGGGAGAGTTATGGACAGCCATAGCTGAAGGTAGTACAATAGAAGCCGGAGAGGAGGTGATAATAACTAAAACAGAAGGATTGAAATTGCGGGTGACTAGAAAATCTAAAGAAAAGGAGGTAATATGAACTGGTTCGTTTATTTTATCATCGCAGTAGTAGTAATAATATTTCTGTCGGCAGCTATCAGAATCGTTCGAGAGTATGAAAGGGGAGGCGTTTTCCGACTGGGCAGGTGGGTTGGCCTTAGAGGACCGGGCCTGGTCTTGATTATACCTTTCATTGAGAATATGCGGAAAGTTGACCTTCGGGTAATCACCATGGACGTTCCCGAACAAGAGTGCATCACCTTGGACAATGTTACTGTCAGGGTTGACGCCGTAATTTACTTTCGGGTGGTCGAGGCCGGAGATGCTATTCTCAAGGTGCTCGACTATATCAAGGCAACCTCGCTGCTTGCCGCTACCACCTTAAGAAATGTTGTCGGACAATCCACGCTGGATGAGTTATTAGGCCAGCGAGACAGGCTCAACGAAAAGATACAGTTGATAGTTGATGAAGGCACTAATCCCTGGGGTATAAAAGTGAGTATGGTGGAGGTTAAGGATGTGCAACTGCCGCAAACAATGCAGAGGGCTATGGCAGCCCAAGCTGAGGCTGAGCGAGACAGGAGAGCCAAGGTGGTTCACGCCGAGGGTGAAGCCCAGGCGGCAACGAAATTGGCCGAGGCTGCCAAAGTTATTTCCAGTCAGCCTTCAGCTCTACAGCTTCGCTATTTGCAGACATTGGCAAGCATTGCCACAGAGAGAAGCAACGTTATTCTGTTTCCTTTGCCCATGGATATGCTGGCTCCCTTTTTGGGCAAGACTAGTGGGTCAGAGAAAAGTAAATAGTATGACATAATCCGTGCCAATGGCACATAGCAAATGTGGGCTGGACTTTTGCCCCGTATTCAATACGGGGTGGCCTATATCGCGATGGGCATGTTGAACTTTCTTCTGCCCAGAGTGAGACTCGGATCTGAGGAGACTCCACTGGGTAAATTTGCTTAACTCAGGGGCAGCTATGGCCAGTATAAAACTAAGCAAGAGCGATACTGATGAGCTCGGTTAGATTTTGAACCCCATTCTGCCTCAGGAAATTTTCTATGCCCTCTAATACATCGAGACCAAGTTGAGGGTTAGTCAAACTGGCTGTGCCAATCTGCACAGCGGTAGCTCCAGCCATAATAAACTCCAGGGCATCCTCAGCACAAGCGATACCGCCACATCCTATCACTGGAATGCGGACCACCCTGGCTGCCTCGAATACCATATAGAGAGCCACAGGCTTGATAGCGGGACCAGAAAATCCGCCTACAATATTCCCCAGGCAAGGCTTTCTCTGGTCTATATCGATTGCCATGCCCTTCAGTGTGTTAATCAGGGATATGGCATCAGCCCCAGCTTCTTCCACGGCTAAAGCGATTTCCTTAATATCGGTTACATTGGGGCTCAACTTAACGATAAGGGGTAAAGTGGTGGCAGCTTTAACTGCTGAGGTTACCCGAGCGGCAAGCTCGGGGCCAACACCAAATTCCATCCCACCTGCGGAAACATTGGGGCAGCTAATATTTAGCTCAACACCGCTGATCCCGGGCACGCCTTCTAATTTGCTGGTCACAGCCACATATTCGTCTATTGTTTCCCCGGCAACGTTAACGATAACCGGAACCCGCCATCCTGCCCATACAGGCGCTTTTTCCCCAATCAGGGCGTCAACACCGATATTCTCCAGGCCTATCGAATTAAGCAGACCACCAGCGGTTTCCACCAGTCGTGGTTGGGCATTGCCTTCTTTAGGCATAAGGGTCGTGCCTTTACAGATAATGGCGCCCAGCTTTTGTATGTCAGCAACTTCACCATATTCTATGCCATAGCCAGCTATGCCAGAGGCTATTATCACAGGATTGGACAGGATTAGTCCCTCAGGATGCCGGGGGGCTAATTGCACACGGAGGTTGGGCGAGTTCTTCATTGCTTAAAACTTTATCACTGCTCAGGGTAAAAGAAAAGCATTATTAGCGATCTTCAGGTTTGGTTGACGCGTAAATTCGAAAACCGCTAAACTCATCAAAGCGAAATTTGGAAGGAGGATGAGCATATATGCCACTAATAACTGTAAAAGCCAAATCTGGGAGAACTATTGAGCAAAAGAGGGGTCTTGTAAAAGACATCACTGAGGCGGTCGTCAAGAATTTCAAAGTTGAACCAGAGGACGTATATGTTGACATTATTGAATATAGCTCAGAGAACCTGGCTAAAGCTGGAAAATTATTTCAGGACCATTAGTGGAGCACGGTTTCCCAGTTCACGAGACGCAAAAACAGTTGAGGCGTAGGCAAGCCCTAACCAAGGGGCACGATTCTCACCCTGCCCCAGACACCCATTTTGTCGCCCACAATAATAACCACTCCACGCAGCCCCTCGATACCCCGGGCTTTTTCAATCGCCCTAGGAATATCATCTGCATGCCTGACCATATTGCCTAGCGCCGTAGCTGCAGCATCGGCTAAAGCTGCCGAGGATGAAAGAGCAATCACGGCATCAGCGCTGCCCAGGCTTAAAGAATGTCCCACGGTTCCTGAAGACGTACCTATGCCCAGTGGTGTTTCTTCAGGCACAATTTCCAGGGCAATTTTTTTGGTCAAAGAGGACCGCCCGGCATAGATGCCCACCAGTCTTTTTTGGGATGTTTTCAGAAAAATATCGCCGCCATTTTCCACAATTATCTCTGATGAGAAAGCAAGTAAATCCCTGCCCACCGCTTCAGCAATAGCGCCAGCTACCGCTGCCATAGGCCCAACACCTGTCAACTGAGATACCCTGGCCATTTCTTTGACGATGGCCGGTGCTTCAGATTCAGCCTGATAAGTGTCTAATGTAGTGAGGAAAAGAGGATGACTCTTAATATATGTCTCCAGAGAGCCACGGTGTTTTAGCACAGAATCAAGGGCTTTATCCTTCACATTGCGCTGAGAGCGGATGTATAGGTCTGTCTGCGCTACCACTACATTAAAGGAAATTAACCCGCTGTCCTTAATCCAGTGGCGGTAGAAACGTGGCTCATGCATGGATTCTTTCCCTCCACAGAATCTGCCCTGTCACTACGAGATCCTTCGCTTCGCTCAGGGCGACAAGAAGCACAGTGGTCAGAGTCAGAAATACAATATCATCGCCCGAAGAGGACAAACCTTAACACACAATCCACACACAACACACTTATTATGGTCAAATAGCACTTCCCTGGTGTGCCGCTCCAAAGAGAACGCCTCTGTAGGGCAAATAGTCAGACAAGCTCCACAATGAGTGCACCTGGATTCGTCGCGGACAACATCCTGGCTTAAGGACTGGATTTCTACTCCGGTCTCAGTGAGGTATTGGATACCCTTGTTGTAGTTTTCCTGTTTACCGCTTAGCTCCATGACCAGCAATCCTTCTTGTCCTAGTGATACTGAAGCTTTAAGGATATTAAAGGTGAGGCCAAAGTCCTTAACCAGGCGGTAAACGACCGGCTGCCCTGTTATATTGGGCGGGAAGTGAAGCACTATTCTTCGGGAGACGTCCACTTTGTTATCACTCCACCACCGGTCTTTCCTTGAGCGGCTTAAAGGTTATACCTGACTCTACTCCAGGCAACGGAGCTACTGGCTCGGTAAGCAAAAACTCGCCCTTTTCTATCCACTTCTTCAAGATGTTGGCAATTTCTACCGCTTTAGGATAGCTGGATAAAGAACCTGTCGGGACATCCTTGCCTTGAACCTTTATACGACCGCTTTTGAGTTCAGCGTAGCTAACCTCTCCCAGGATGTCTGGCTTCATCTGGGGATAAGCCTCAGAATAATCCACAATGGGTGCCAGGATGTCAGCATCAGTTACCATAGTAAAGCGGAGAATTTCCTCGGAAAGTATGGGTATCGGGACACCTATGCCCACAGTTATAGTGCAGCCGTAACCGAGCATGCTTGTCCCTATCAACCACTGCGGTTTCATCTGCTTCAAGTCCCCAATCACAGCCAGTGTCCCCGCCCCCCGCCGCGGCACGCCATTATCCCCTCTGAGAGCAGTGGGATTATGCTGCGTACCATGCCAGGCCACATAACCCATTCCACCACCTAAGAAAATCTTCGTCCCCACACCTATGGTCTTATAGTAGGGGTCATTAAACAACGGCGAGAGTTGCCCTGCATTAGAGTAGTGAGCGTTTCCCAGATTAGGCTTAAGCACCCCCATATAGGTATAGATAACCTTAGCGGAGAGGTTCACCCCCACATTATAGTTCTGGTAGGCATTTCTGATATTAAATAGGATTGCCTCATTGATGTCCTTAATGTTAATTAATGTCTCCAGCTTTTTCCTAGGGTAGCAGTCGGTTCCATAAGCAGTGGCGGCAAGTCTTATATCTTTCCCCGCTACCAGCTCTTCGATTACATGCCCACCGCCATAATTGAACTCCCCGGGGTAGAACTTATTCCTAGGGTCATCATCAGGCATGGCGGTTGCCCCCAGAAAAATATCCACAGCGGCCATTCCGGTATAGACCAGAACATCATTGAGGTAAACCCTGCCGCCGCCGAGTTTTATCCTTGGCCTGGAATGTCCAACATTGAAAAAGGCACCAGACCCACACATGGGGCTGAAGGTACCGGTGGTAACTACATCAATTTCCTCCGCTGCCCTGCTCACGCCTTTTTCCTTAGCGACATTAATCACTTCCTCGGCAGTCACCACGACAGCCTTACCTTTTTTGATTTTCTCGTTGATTTCAGCTATTGTCTTTGTCATAGCAAACTTAACCTTATTTAAGCAACTCCATAGCTACCCTGGCAGCCTTTTTACCGGATAAAAGCATGCCACCAAAAATTGCTCCCATCCTCGGGGAACCATAAACGGCATTCGCTGTCATACCAGCGACTACCAATCCAGGATAGACTTCCCTAGTGTTTTCCAATATTTCTCTTTCCCCCCTCTCAGCCCACATGGACTTCTCCCCTATAACTTCCCCCGTCTTCGTAATTAACTTCGGGCCTATCTTCTTCACCACGAGACGGCAGACTTCAGCCTCATGCCCGGTGGCATCTACAGCCACCTTACACCTTACGGTTAAAGGGTCCACATGGAGCTTCGACCAGGAAACTGCGCTCCAATTCAAAACAAGCCCGGTTATCCTGTCACCCTCCCGAATCATGACATCTTCAACGCTAATCATGTTGAAAATCTTCGCCCCGATTTTTATTGCCCTTGAGCAGATAGTGGAAACAGCCTCCAGCGAATCAGCAACATAATACCCTTTTTTATATTCTACAGCTGAAACTTCAAATTCATCAAATATCCGTTTGCCTTCCTCCTGAAGAACGATGCGGTTAAACATCATCCCTCCCCCAGACATGCCGCCGCCAACACGAAGCTGCCTCTCAAACACCACCACCTTCACTCCCTCTTTTGCCAGGTAGTATGCAGTGACAAGCCCAGACGGCCCTGCCCCAGCTACAGCAACATCCACATCCATCGCCTCCATGAAGTCTTTCATGTAGCTTTCAACAATGGCACGGGAAATAATAACTTCATCCATAATCCTAATATCTAAATCCCAATTCCAAAATTCAAAACCTTCTTGTTTTGGGCATTAGAGTTTTGAGCTTTAGTATTGTTTAGCATTTCGTATTTAATGCTTAGAATTTTCTCCTCTTAGTTGGCCTTCTCTTGACTACCTGAGCGGCGGCTTTGAAACCGTGCCAGTTAGTATATCCCTATTGGCAAGCAATGTCCAGCCACTTAAGATAATCCTCACTACCAGCAATAATAATATTTTTGTAGTTGCCTGATTTATCAGGCCCGGTTTCGAGTTGTGAAGGAATCCCTTCCTTCACAACCATTGCGAGCGAAGCGTGGCAATCCTATTGGCTAAATTCCAAATCCTAAAACCCAAGCTCTAAACTGTTTTGGTCATTGGAATTTTGGGCTTCCCGATCCCTACTCTATCTTGAGCATCTTATCCACGGCAGCTTTCGCCCTGAGCTGAATTCCCTCGGTAACCTTCACCACAGGATTCATCTCTTGCAAAGACCACAAAACTTTCTCCAGGGTAATTAACTTCATGTTGGGGCAGATTGCTTGTTCGGAAACAGGAATAAACCTCTTGCCGGGATTCTCTTTTCTAAGTCGGTGTATTATCCCAACCTCTGTACCCACAATCATCTCTCTGACCTCATCTCGCTGAGCATATCTACACATCCCGCCAGTGCTGAGCACTTCGTCAGCCAGTGCGATGACCTCTGGCCGGCACTCTGGATGAACTACCATCTTAGCTTGAGGATATTCCTGCCTCAACTCCTTCATCCTCTCAGGCTTTATCCTGACATGGGTGGGGCAGAAGCCGGGCCAAAGAATCATCTTTTTGCCCGTCCTGGCCGAGATGTAATGCCCGAGATACTGGTCAGGGACAAATAATATCTCCTGAGCATCCAGGCTTTTTATGACTCCGACCGCATTGGCGGAGGTACAACAGATATCTGATTCCGCCTTGACTTCGGCTGAGGAGTTAATGTAGCAGACCACCACTGCCTGAGGATGTTCCCTTTTCTTCGCCCGTAAGCGTTCAGCGGTAATCATATCTGCCATGGGGCAGCCAGAGTTTATATCAGGAAGCAAGACCACCTTATCAGGGCAGAGGATGGAGGCTGTTTCCGCCATGAAGTGAACTCCGCAGAACACGATTACATCAGCGCCGGTTTCGGCAGCCCTCTGACTCAGTTCCAGGGAATCGCCAACAAAGTCGGCTATATCCTGAACCTCACCCAATTGGTAGTTATGGGCAAGGATAACAGCACCCCTTCTTTTCTTAAGGTCTAAGATTTTCTCTATTAGTTCGGTATCCTTATTTCCCATCCCTCGCTATCCTCCAATCATGGGTATATACATTCATCCTCTTTCCTCGGACAAAGCCCACCAGGGTCACACCCAAATCGTCAGCTAATCTCACCCCTAAGTTAGTGGGGGCGGACTTAGAGACAATTATGGGGACATTTCTTTTGGCTACCTTGAGCAGTATCTCTGAAGACACCCTTCCGCTAGTAATTATTATGTGATCGTCCGTTGCTATATCATTCAAGATGCATTCGCCAAAGATTTTGTCTATAGCATTATGCCTTCCTATATCTTCGCTAAATATTAAAATACCCCTTATATCACACAGGGCAGCACTGTGCACACCACCGGTCGCCTGATAAATCTGGGAGCGATGCTGAAACTCGTTTACTAGAGCTAAGACCTCAAGAGTTGATATTTCAACCTGAGATTCGACCTTCACTCGACCTTGAGCATCAGCGGCGCTGTAGAAAGAGGCTCCCCTCCCACATCCTGAAGTAATGAACCTCTTAAACAAAGCATCACTGGCAAGCTCTTCATCCCCCTCAGTTTCCACCCGCACCACGCCCCTCCGTTCATCAGCTATTATCTTTTTGATCTCATCCTTACTTTTAAGTAACCCCTCGGAGAAAAGAAAACCGACAGCCAAATACCTTAAATTCGTAGGGGAACAGAGCAAGGTTACCAGCTCTTGGTTATTTAAAATGATAGTAAGGGGAAACTCTTT
>Ga0209991_10000752_pt1 | contig 14465 bp, 14 predicted proteins | sample ChitaG_FD_183167 | JGI IMG/M metagenome (GOLD analysis project Ga0209991, IMG submission 183167) | Deep subsurface microbial communities from South Pacific Ocean to uncover new lineages of life (NeLLi) - Chile_00310 metaG (SPAdes)... | ecosystem: Environmental > Aquatic > Marine > Oceanic >...
GATGCGATCGAGGCCATCGCGGCGACCCAGCAGGATGGATGGCATGACCCGCTCCACGACGTCGCGCACGTAGCCGTCCGGCAACAGCCCGTCGTCCAGCGCCGACAACGTCGCCTGAACAGCTCCGCAGCTGTCATGCCCGAGGACGGCGATCAACGGCACCTTCAGGACGGTGACCGCGTACTCGATCGAACCGAGCACCGCCCCGTCGATGACGTGTCCCGCGGTGCGAACCACGAACATGTCGCCGAGCCCTTGGTCGAAGATGATCTCGGCGGCCACCCGGCTGTCAGCGCAACCGAACAGCACCGCGGTGGGCTTCTGCCCCTTGACGAGGCGGGCCCGGAATTCGATGCTCTGGCTGGGATGGGCCGGCTTGCCCGCAACGAATCGCTCGTTACCCTCCTTAAGTGCTTTCCACGCAGTGGCCGGGCTCGTATTGGGCATGGCCGACATTGTGCCGCAGTAGGCGTTGATGATCCATTCCAAACAGCTATTGGCCTGGTATGCAACCGAACAGCGCGACTTGCCGTGGCGACGTCCGGGTGTCTCGGCATGGCAGATCCTGGTCAGTGAATTCATGCTGCAACAAACGCCGGTGTCGCGGGTGGAACCAATCTGGCTGGAATGGATCGCACGCTGGCCCACACCGTCGACAACCGCGACAGCCAGCGCAGCCGACGTCCTGCGGGCATGGGGAAAGCTCGGCTACCCGAGGCGGGCCAAGCGGCTACACGAATGCGCGACGGTGATCGCAGCACAGTACGGCGATGTCGTACCAATGGACGTCGACACACTCCTGTCGCTTCCAGGTGTGGGAACGTACACAGCCCGCGCCGTGGCGTGCTTCGCATACCGGCAACGAGTCCCGGTAGTCGACACCAACGTCCGGCGGGTGGTGGCCAGGGCGGTGCACGGACGCGGGGACGCGGCCTCGCCAACCACGCGTGACCTCGATGATGTCGCCGCCCTGCTACCCGGCGACGCGACTGCCCCGCAGTTCTCGGCTGCACTGATGGAATTAGGCGCGACGGTGTGCACGGCACGCGCGCCCCGATGCGGTTCGTGTCCGTTGCCCCACTGCGCTTGGCGGTTGCTGGGCTTTCCTGCGAGCGCCGGACCGCCTCGCCGAACACAACGCTATGCCGGCACCGATCGTCAGGTGCGGGGTCGGCTGCTCGATGTGTTGCGCGCCAACCCCTTTCCCGTCAGTCGCGGGGCTCTCGACGTCGCGTGGACGGCAGACCCCGCGCAGCGAGACCGCGCCCTGGATTCGCTGCTCGTCGATGGATTGGTGGAGCAGACGGCCGACGGTCGGTTCGCGCTCTGCGGCGAGGGCGGCGAGGGCGGCGAGGGCGGCGAGGGCGGCGAGGGCGGCGATCAAGCAGCAGCCGTCGCATCCGCGCTCAAGAACCCCTGAAGGTCGATAGAAAAGCCTCGACCGCTGCCCGATACTGCACTGGCGCATCGTCGTGGATGAGATGGCCCGCCCCCGGCACCTGCAGGTACGTCGTCGGCAACCCGGAATCGGCCATCGCCCGCATCTGCCCAGGCGGGGTTACGGAGTTTCCGGCTTCCAAGAGCAAGGTGGGCACCGACACCGAGTTCCACTGACTCCAATAGCTGCGAGTTCCCCACTCCGCGGCTATCTCAATCCAGCGATGCGGATCGCCGTGGATGCGCCAACCGGTCGCCGTGCGGTCGAACGCTTCGAGGAAGTACCGACCCGCCACCGGCCCGAACTCGCTGTAAACCTGTTGTGCGGTTGCGAATTCCACGGGAAGTGCGTGTAGCCACGGTTCCCACGGGCCCGTGGTTCGGCCCCGAAAATCCGGAGCCATGTCCTCGACGACGACAGCAGTCACCATCTCGGGTCGCTGCGCGGCCAGACACCACGAGTGCAGCGCACCCATCGAATGACCGACCATGATCGCCGGCGCACCGAGCTTGCTCACCGCGTCGCCGAGGTCGGCGACGAAGCGCTCCGTGGAGACCGGGAATGCGTCGTCCACCCCGCGTCCGCGATGCCAGGGCGCGTCGTAGGTGAAGACCTCCCCCAGCCGGCTGAGCCAGGGAAGCTGGCGCGACCACGTGGAGCCCCGGCCCATCAGTCCGTGCACCAGCACCAGAGGTGTGCCGGTGCCGCCTCGACGGATCAGCAGATTGCTCTCGGTGGAGCCGCCAATCCAACTAGAGCCCCGATCGGAATCCATAGACCCATCATGGGTGATAGCACGCGGTAGCCTGATTGCCATGCCCAGCCAAAACCCTGTGGTGAAGATCAATGCAATCGAGCTTCCGCCCGACGCCGGTCCCGAATTGGAAAAGCGATTCGCGCACCGCGCACATGCCGTCGACAACCAGCCAGGCTTTCTCGGTTTTCAACTGCTGCGCCCGGTCAGGGGCGACAACCGCTACTTCGTGGTGACCAAGTGGGATTCCGAAGAGGCATTTCAGGCATGGGCCACCGGCCCCGCCATCGCCGCGCATGCCGGCGAGCGTGCCAACCCGGTCGCCACGGGGTCGTCGTTGCTGGAGTTCGAGGTTGTACTCGATGTTGCGGGGACCGACGCTCCGGCGTGAGGCAGCCCAGGCTCGACGGGGAGCGGCCAAGCTGGCAGTCGCACTCATCCTCGTCGTAGTCCTGGCCTGCGGATGTGCCACGACCCGTCCCGCAGCCTCCGATGCTGCCTACGGTGCGTCCATCCAGATCAATACACCACCGGGCCTGCGCGCCAAGCAGACCATGGACATGCTCAACAGCGACTGGCCCATCGGCCCGGTCGGTGTGCGCACCCTGGCCGCACCCCAGCTCGTCGAGCACGTCGGTGTCACGCTGGACAGAATTTGGTGGGATCGGCCTTTCACCGTCACCGGAGTCGATATCGGAGCCGGGCAGGCCACCCTGGATGTACTCACCTCCTATGGGGTCGCCCAGATCATCGAGCTGCACACCGACGACGCCGGCATGGTCAACCGCTTCAAGGTGGACCTTGACCCGCCGGTGATCGAGAAGTGGGAAGACATAGACACCCAGCTGACCAGGTCCGGCGCACGCTACTCCTACCAGATCGCGAAGGTCACCCAAGGGCAGTGCGTTCCGGTGGCGGGCACAAACACCGACATGTCCCTGCCGCTGGCGTCGATCTTCAAACTGTATGTGCTGCTGGCCGTTGCACACGCGGTGACGGCGGGGACCCTGGACTGGACCGACATGCTAACCATCACCGAGGAAGCCAAGGCCATCGGCTCCTCGGGGTTCGATGAGCTGCCTCCCGGCGCGCAGGTCTCAGTGCGCGACGCCGCGCAGCAGATGATCTCTGCGAGCGACAACATGGCTACGGATCTGCTGATCGCCCGGCTGGGAACGGGCGCCATCGAGAGCGCGCTGCTAGCCGCGGGCCATCACGATCCCGCGAGCATGACACCGTTTCCGACGATGCACGAACTGTTCTCGGTCGGGTGGGGCCAGCCGGATGTTCGCGAGGAGTGGAAGAAAGCCTCGCCGCAGGGGCGCGCACGGCTGCTCCGACAGACGAATTCGCGGCCCTACGAGCCAGATCCGAAACGCACCCATACACCGGCCTCGGATATCGGCGCCGAATGGTATGGCAGCGCCGCCGACATCTGCCGGTTGCACGCTGCCCTACAGGCGTCCGCGGTGGGCGAGGCGGAGCCGGTAAGGGACATCCTCTCGGCGGTGGCCGGCATCGATCTCGACCGGACCCAGTGGCCCTACATCGGGGCAAAAGCGGGCAACCTGCCTGGTGACCTGACATTCAGCTGGTACGCCGTCGACCGCAGCGGCCAGCCGTGGGTCGTTAGTCTCCAAGCTAACTGGCCGCAGTACCGCAGCCAGACTGCCGCCGGATGGCTGATGACGATCGTCACTCAGGCATTCAGTCTGATCCCAGCCGCCTGAATCAGCGAGAACTCCGCAGCGTCCAAGCGTGCCCACGGAAGTGCATAACGGTGCGGCTGACCGGGGCTACGTCGATGCGCCAGAACGATTTCGGCGGCGCGTCCAGCACGACAAGGATCGCGGCGCGAACTACCGCCGGGTGGGTGACAGCAAGGATGCGGCCACGCTGCGAGGAAAGGGAGCCCATCCAGCCGGCGACGCGGTCGATCAGCTCGACCACCGACTCGCCGCCGTGCGGTGCACACATCGGGTCGGTCAGCCATATGGCCAACTCGGCAGGCAACACCCTGCCGAGCACATCACCGCGCCACCGGCCAAAATCTAGATCAGCGAGCTTCGGCTCGATCAACGCCTGCACGCCAAGCAGTTCTGCCGTCTGACGGGTGCGCGTCTCCGGACCGCAGAACGCCTGATCGACGGAGCCGAGTTCTGTTCCAGCTTCGATCTGCCTGCGACCCGTGGAGCTGAGCGATTCGTCGGCGGGAAACCGTCCGGCAGCCGTCGCATCGGTCATGGCGTGCAGATCGAAGCTGGAACAGAACTCCTCGCTCAACAGGTGAAGCTCACCGGAGCACGATCACCGGGTCGACACCTTCGTGCGCTCGCCCAGCAGCCGGGACACTAGTGCGGCGAACACCAGCCCGATGGTTGCGTAGATAACGATCTGCGTCCCCAGTGAGTACAACCGGAACTCGTAGAGCAGGTCAGCCGGGAACCCACCAAAGATGATGGCGCCAGATTCGTCGACGAGCGGGCCTGGGGTCTCCTCGATGGTCGGCAGGATGAACATCAGCGTCGCGACTGCCAAGACATAGGCACCCGCGGCGGTCACCGTGGCGTTCCACACGCCTAGCCGCGCCACCAGTCGCCGGCCGAGATAGACCGCTCCCACCAACGCCGCCGCCGACAACGCGACCATCAGCAGGTAAAGCAGGGTGCGCTGACGTATCGTCTCGTCCAAGCTGAGCGCCGGCGGGCTGGCCGGGTACTTCAGTGCCGGAACGACATAGAGGCTGATCAACATTCCGCCCGCGACATATAGCGACAAGAGACGAGCCGAGACATCTCCGACGCGACCGTAGGCCACCGCGAACACCACGGCAACGAGAGCACCGATGGCGATACTGAACACGAGCACACCCAGACCCATGCCGATATTCGTCTGAACCGCGCGGCTAAACCCGCTACCTTCCCCGCCATGGCTGTGTGCCGCGACTCCAGAGGCACCAGCCGCCGCATGTGCTGCTTTTTCGCTGGCGTCGTGCGCCGCACCGACGCCATCCTCGTAGCCGATGGCACGGTCGATCTGGGGTTCCACGAACAGCCGTGCGAATAGGAATGCCAGTACGCCGGCGGCGGCACCGGCCAACAGGCCGCGCCAGATAATCTGCCTCTCCATTTTCGATTGTCCTTGCCGGGCGTCAGTGGCAGGGGAAACCCAGCAGATGTCGGCCGTCGTGCAGGAACTCATGAATGTAGGTGGTGTTGCCGAACACCGACGTCGCACCCTGATCCAAGCCGACGAAGTAGAGCACCACAAGCGCCAGGAAGGCCGTCATCGACAGCAACGCCGCCGACTTTGTCGCCGACAGGTCAATGGCGCCTGCCCTGATACTGCTTACCTCAGGAGAAGTCATCTCATGTCCTTTCCGGGATTTCCGCGTCCCAGCTACAGGTGTAATGGACGTCGGGTCTGACTGTATACAGTGGCGCGACCGTTCTGGAGTCTCACCAGATTCCGCTGTCCATCAATTACCCGAGCATCATAAGCCACGTGCTGATGAGCCACACCGGGACATCACGAAGCGGGCGGCCTCCATCGGATAACCGCCCGCTCTCGTGGTGGGGTTACTCAGCCGCGCCCGGCGTACCGGCGGCACTGGCCTGGGCCAGATCCGGCTCGACCACCGGAGCCGGCTTCCGGCTTCCGGCAAAGGTGAATACTGCGTCTTCGCCGGTACCCTCACCGTCCCAGTTCTCGACATCGACGCTTACCAGCTGGCCGGGGCCGATCTCGTCGAAGAGGATCTTCTCCGAGAGAGTGTCCTCGATCTCACGCTGGATTGTCCGGCGCAACGGCCGCGCACCGAGCACCGGGTCGAATCCGCGCTTCGCCAGCAGCGACTTGGCCTTGTCCGTCAGCTCCATCGTCATGTCCTTGCTCTTGAGCTGCGTGGACACCCGTCCGATCATCAGATCAACCATCTTGATGATCTCGTCCTCGGTGAGCTGGTGGAACACAATGATGTCGTCGATACGGTTGAGGAACTCCGGGCGGAAGTGCTTCTTCAGCTCGTCGTTTACCTTCTGCTTCATCCGCTCGTAATTGTTATCACCGCCACTCTGGGTGAACCCGAGACCGACCGCCTTGCTGATGTCCGACGTGCCGAGGTTCGAGGTGAAGATCAGCACGGTGTTCTTGAAGTCGACCGTGCGCCCCTGACCGTCAGTCAGGCGACCATCCTCGAGGACCTGCAACAGGCTGTTGTAGATCTCCTGGTGGGCCTTCTCGATTTCATCGAACAGCACGACGCTGAACGGCTTGCGACGCACCTTCTCGGTGAGCTGACCGCCCTCCTCGTAGCCGACGTAGCCCGGGGGGGCTCCGAACAAACGGGACGCGGTAAAGCGATCGTGGAATTCGCCCATGTCGATCTGGATCAGCGCGTCGTCGTCGCCGAACAGGAAGTTAGCCAGCGCCTTGGACAGCTCGGTCTTCCCGACACCCGAGGGGCCGGCGAAGATGAACGAGCCCGAGGGGCGCTTGGGGTCCTTGAGCCCGGCGCGGGTGCGCCGAATCGCCTTGGATACCGCCTTGACCGCATCCTCTTGCCCAATGATCCGCTTGTGCAGCTCGTCCTCCATGCGCAGCAGCCGAGTGGTCTCCTCCTCGGTCAGCTTGAACACCGGGATGCCGGTCCAGTTGCCCAGCACCTCAGCGATCTCGTTGTCGTCCACCTCAGAAACAACGTCGAGATCACCTGAACGCCACTGCTTTTCACGCTCGGCACGCTGGGCCACCAACTGCTTTTCGCTGTCACGCAGGCTGGCCGCCTTCTCGAAATCTTGCGCGTCGATCGCGGATTCCTTCTCCCGGCGGGCGTCGGCGATCTTCTCGTCGAACTCGCGCAGATCCGGCGGTGCGGTCATCCGGCGGATCCGCATCCGCGCACCGGCCTCGTCGATCAGGTCGATGGCCTTGTCCGGCAGGAAGCGGTCGTTGATGTAGCGGTCGGCAAGTGTGGCCGCGGCCACGACCGCGCCGTCGGTGATCGAGACGCGGTGGTGCGCTTCATAGCGGTCCCGCAGACCCTTCAGAATCTCGATAGTGTGCTCAACCGTTGGCTCGCCCACCTGGACCGGTTGGAAACGACGTTCGAGGGCGGCATCCTTCTCGATGTACTTGCGGTACTCGTCGAGGGTGGTTGCACCGATGGTCTGAAGTTCACCGCGGGCCAGCTTCGGCTTGAGGATCGACGCAGCGTCGATCGCACCCTCGGCGGCACCGGCCCCGACCAGCGTATGCAGCTCGTCGATGAACAGAATGATGTCGCCGCGGGTGTTGATCTCCTTGAGCACCTTCTTGAGGCGTTCCTCGAAGTCACCGCGGTACCGGCTGCCTGCCACCAGTGAACCGAGGTCCAGGGTGTAGAGCTGCTTATCCTTCAGTGTTTCCGGGACATCACCGTGCACGATCGCCTGCGCAAGACCCTCGACAACGGCGGTTTTACCGACACCAGGCTCACCGATCAGCACAGGATTGTTCTTTGTGCGCCGGCTCAGCACCTGCATGACCCGTTCGATTTCCTTCTCACGACCGATCACTGGGTCGAGCTTGCCCTCCATCGCGGCTGCGGTCAGGTTACGACCGAACTGGTCGAGTACCAGAGAGGTGGACGGATTGCCGGCCTCGCCCCCGCGGCCGCCGGTTCCGGCCTCCGCGGTCTCCTTGCCCTGGTAGCCGCTCAGCAGCTGGATGACCTGCTGGCGCACTCGGGTCAGTTCGGCCCCAAGCTTGACAAGCACCTGGGCCGCCACACCCTCGCCCTCGCGAATCAGGCCGAGCAGAATGTGCTCGGTCCCGATGTAGTTGTGGCCGAGCTGCAGCGCCTCGCGCAGGCTGAGCTCAAGCACCTTTTTCGCGCGGGGGGTGAACGGGATGTGACCGGACGGCGCCTGCTGGCCCTGGCCGATGATCTCCTCGACCTGGCTACGCACGCCCTCCAGCGAAATACCCAACGACTCGAGCGACTTGGCAGCTACGCCCTCACCTTCATGAATGAGGCCCAGCAGGATGTGCTCGGTACCGATGTAGTTGTGGTTGAGCATCCTGGCTTCTTCTTGCGCCAACACGACAACCCGACGCGCGCGGTCGGTGAATCTCTCGAACATCCGTGGTTACCTGCTCTCCATCGCATAGGTAGGTACGCAGCGCCTCCCCAAAACTCGGGCAAAACTTCGGCAGTGCTCAGTACTTGCCGTCCACTGTAATGGGCGGCAGCCCCGGGCGCCCCGCCTGGAGGGGCTTCCAAAACACGTCTGGAAGCACCATCTGGCGCGGCAACGGCCCAGTACCCGGCGCTGCTAGTAGCAACGCGGCAAGTCGATGATTCGTTTCCGCAACCCGATCACGGCGAGTTCGCCGCTAGCGAACGTCAGAGCCCCGGGCCGGACGCTGGCAACCTCAGGCTACGTTGCTGCGTGGAACGCGTCGATGACGTCAGCAGGGATCCTGCCGCGCGTGGACACATTGTGACCATTGCGGCGGGCCCACTGCCTGATTGCCGCACTCTGTTCCCGATCAATAGCCGCGCGGCCCTTGCCGGTGCCGGCCGACCGGCCACGGCGTCGGCCACCGACGCGGCGACTGGAATCCACCCACTGCCCGAGATCTGAGCGAAGTTTGGCGGCGTTCTTGGACGACAGGTCTATCTCGTAGCTCACGCCATCGAGCCCGAATTCAACAGTTTCATCCGCGGCGCCCCCACCGTCGAAGTCATCCACCAACGTGACCGTGAACTTCTTAGCCATTAGCCGTCTGTCCTCCTGTACGCATTACGTTTTTCTGAGTTGACACCAATGTGCCACAAAGCAGCTTTTCATTCAACATGAATCGCGACGGTTCAGTTGCCGTGCCGGCGAACAATTGGAAACAGCACCGTCTCCCGAATCGACAGGCCTGTCAGAGCCATCAACAACCGATCGATACCCATTCCAGTGCCAGTCGTCGGGGGCATACCATACTCGAGTGCCGCTAGGAAATCTTCATCCAACGCCATTGCCTCATCGTCACCGGCAGCCGATGCCCGCACCTGGGCTTCAAACCTTTCGCGTTGAATGACTGGATCAATCAACTCCGAGTATCCGGTGGCGAGCTCAATCTGACGAACATATAGATCCCATTTCTCCGTGACTCCCTCGACGGTGCGATGTGAACGTGTCAGAGGGGAGGTTTCCACCGGGAAGTCACGCACGAACGTCGGTGCCCAGAGTTTTGCGCCGACCGCACTTTCCCAAAGTTCCTCGACTAATTTCCCATGCCCGTAGCCGCGATCGCGGGGAATCTCAACACCCAAGGTGCCGGCAATCCGCCAAAGCCGATCCACTTCAGTCTGCGGGGTGATCTCTTCGCCGAGAGCTTCTGACAACGACGGGTACATTTGAATGGTCTCCCATTCACCATCCAGATCGTAGACACTGCCATCGGGCAACGGCACCTCCCGCGTCCCGATGGCCTCGTCGGCAACTTCCTGAATAAGGTCCCGCATGATGACCGCAGAATCGTCGTACGTTCCGTAGGCCTGATATGTCTCCAACATGGCGAATTCCGGTGAATGCGTGGAGTCCGCCCCTTCGTTTCTGAACACGCGATTCAACTCGAAAACCCTGTCGAATCCGCCGACAACGCACCGCTTCAGAAACAGTTCTGGTGCGATGCGCAGGTAGAGGTCGGAATCAAGGGCATTGGAATGTGTGACGAAGGGGCGCGCGGCAGCACCGCCGGCCAACGTCTGCAGGATCGGGGTCTCGACTTCGAGGAATCCCCGACGTTCCAGCGCCGAACGCACCGAACGCACCACCGCCACCCGCTGCCGAGCGATCGTGCGTGCCTCCGGGCGAACGATGAGATCGACGTAGCGTTGTCGGACTCGGGCCTCCTCGTTGAGCTCCTTGTGGGCGACCGGCAACGGCCTCAGCGCCTTGGAAGCAATTTGCCAGGAATCCGCGAGCACAGAGAGCTCCCCACGCCGGGAACTGATTACCTCCCCGTGTACGAACACAATGTCACCCAGGTCGACGTCGGCCTTCCACCTATCGAGGGATTCCTGCCCAATTCGATCGAGGCTGATCATCGCCTGCAGCTGAGCCCCGTCGCCTTCCTGCAGCGTGGCGAAACAGAGCTTGCCCGAATTGCGGGCGAAGATCACCCGGCCAGCGACACCGACCTGCTGGCCGGTTCCGATGTCGGCAGGCAGCTCCGGGTATGTCTGACGCACCGCGGCAAGGCTGTGGGTACGGGCCACCTCGACGGGATAGGGCTCACGCCCCTCGGCGAGCAGCCGCTCACGCTTGGCCTGACGAATCCGGAACTGCTCTGGCACGTCATCGCGGGTCTCGTCGGCCTCTGGGCGGGAATCGGGGGCTGTCACGACGTGCCAGCTTAAATGAACAGATAGCTGTGTCGATCAGCGCGCCGATCAACCGGGGCCGCCCAGTTGCCTAGCGTGCCTGCCGTAGCTTGCTCCGCTGACCATCGCGATTGCGTTCGAATACCAGTCGCAGGCCGTCCAACGTGAGATGGCGGTCGTAGTGCTCGACGCTCTGCACATCGGACAATATGAGCGGCGCACCATGCCCCGTCGCGACGACGGCGACATCATCGCCGCCGAATCCCTCGACATCCTCACGCACCCGCTTCACCAAGCCATCCACCAACCCGGCGAACCCGAACACCGCACCCGCCTGCATGCATTCGACGGTGTTCTTGCCCACGATCGAACGGGGCCTGGTCAGCTCGACGCGGCGCAGCGCAGCCGAACGGGCGGCCGCCGCGTCGGAGGACACCTGTAACCCAGGGGCGATGGCGCCGCCCAGAAATTCACCCTTGGCAGACACCACGTCCACACAGATAGCCGAGCCAAAGTCCACCACGATCGCCGCTGATCCGAACTTTTGATATGCCGCAAGACAATTGACAATCCGGTCGGCACCTACTTCTTTGGGGTTGTCAACCAGCAGCGGGATGCCCGTGCGCACCCCCGGCTCGATCAGGACATGCGGTACCGACGGCCAGTACTGCTCGAGCATGAGGCGGACCTCGTGCAATACCGACGGCACTGTCGATAGGCCGGCAGCGCCAGTGAGCCGCTCGGTGTCTTGGCCAATCAAGCCGTCGATCGTGAGAGCCAATTCGTCGGCGGTCGCCTCGGACTCGGTACGAATCCGCCAGTGCTGGACAACCTTTGCGTGATCACCTGACCCTGATACCAGACCCACGACCGTGTGACTGTTTCGGACGTCTATCGCAAGCAGCACGCCATCACCTCGGCGACATCAGCTGAGGCAAGTCCGCGGGCACGTAAGCCGGATCGGCACCAAGGTCGATTTGCCTGTTTTCCGCATCGACGAAGACCACCCGCGGCTGATAAGTTCGGGCCTCGGCGTCTTCCACCACCCCGTATGCGATGACGATCACCAGATCGCCCGGATGAATCAAATGCGCTGCGGCACCGTTGATGCCGATTATTCCGCTACCACGTTCGCCAGTTATCACATACGTGATCAACCTTGCGCCGTTGTCGATATCGACGACAGTCACCTGCTCACCCTCGAGAAGGTTGGCCGCCTCCATCAGGTCGGCGTCCACGGTCAAGGACCCGACGTAGTGCAGATCTGCCTGCGTGACCGTGGCACGGTGAATCTTCGACTTCAACATCGTTCGTAGCATCAGTTTCTCCAAGGTAATTCATGGCTCTCGCCGGACGTGACTCCCGGATGGCCTTCGAAGCCGCGACCTGCACCGATATCGATATCGATGTTGTCGAGAAGGCGCGTACGCCCCAGCCTCGCCGCGACCAACAACCGGCCCGCCCCTTCCGCGGGCGCCGGACCCAACCTCGCGTCGCGAACCTCCAAATAGTCGACCTCAAGGGCAGGAACCTCTTCAAGCACCGCGCTGGCGGCCTCCAGCGACGACGACGCCCCTGTGGACGCCGCGTACATTCCCGCGAGCAGCGCCGCCGACAACGCCCCAGCCTGCTCGCGCTGCACGGCGTCGAGATAACGGTTCCGGGACGACATGGCTAGTCCGTCGGACTCCCGCACGATCGGTACCCCGACAACCTGGAGGCTGAGGTTCAGATCCGTAACCATCTGCCGGATCAGGGTCAGCTGCTGATAGTCCTTCTCCCCGAGGAAAACACGATCAGGGCGCACGACCTCGCAGAGCTTGAGTACCGCGGTGAGAACACCGGCGAAATGCGTGGGCCGCGAAGCACCTTCGAGTTCAGCACCGAGCGGACCCGGCGCCACCGTGGTGCGGGAGCCCTCGGGGTACATGTCGGCAACTGTCGGGGTAAACGCTATCTCGACACCCTCGGCGCGCAGCGCTGCGAGATCGTCGTCGAGGGTGCGGGGATATGCGTCGAGGTCCTCATCTAGAGCGAACTGCAGCGGGTTGACGAAAATTGACACCACCACGACTGCACCCGGCACGCGCTTGGCCGTTCGGACCAACGTCAGATGCCCTTCGTGGAAAGCTCCCATCGTCGGCACCAGCATGATCCTGCGCCCGGTCGCGCGCAGCGCCTTGGTCACTGCGCAGACCTCGCGCGGTGCGGAGAACATATTGAGCTGTCCCGCGGAGAATGTTGGCGTATCGCCGGCGGTCATGGCTGCCCCGCTTCCACCAACACGTCGAACACCTCACCGGGAGCGTGCGCATGTTGGGCTGTACGCCACGAATTCGTCCGATACGCCTGCGCCAGCTGTGGATTCACTTCGTTCAGTGCCCGCAGATGACCGGCCACCGCCGGCGCATCACCGCGTGCGACCGGACCTGTGAGTGCCGCCTGTCCGCGCTGCAAAGCGTTCTCCAGCGACGCACGCGCCAATGGACCGATGATCCGCTCGCAGATCCCCGCGGGGCCTTCGCCGACGGGATCCTGCCCCAACAGCTCTTGGCCCTGTATTGCTGTGCGCAAGGCCTCGACCGCATCAAGTAGCAAGGTGACGAGATGGTTGCTGGAGTGCGCCAGGGCGGCGTGGTAGAGGATACGGGCATCCTCACGCACACGGAACGGCTCGCCGCCGATCTCGAGGACCAACGACTGCGCGATGGCATACCCGATCTCGTCGGCGGCGGTGATGCCGAAACACGTGCCACGCAGCCGATCGATGTCTTCGTCTGAGCCAGCGAACGTCATCGCCGGGTGGATCGCCAGCACGATGCATCCCTGTTCGGCGAGCGGGGCCAGAACACCGATCCCATTCGCTCCTGACGTGTGCACCACGATGGTGTTTGGTCGCACCACTTCGGTCGCTGCCAGACCCGTCACCAACGCAGGAAGTTCCGCGTCGGGCACGGCTAGCAACAAGAGCTCAGCGCTGCCGGCCACCTCATCGACCGGAAGTAACGGGGTGTCGGGAAGCCACCGCTGCGCACGTTGCCGCGAGGCGCTTGAGACCCCGCTACAGCCGACGACGACGTGCCCGGCGCGTTCCAGTGCAAAACCCAGAGCGCTACCTACCCGACCAGCAGAAATGACGCCGATCGTGAGCCGGGCCGGACGAAGTCCACCGTATTGTGCACTCGCGGCGGCGGGAGACTGCAACATCGCAGACACCTCGCAGATTCTGCTGGGTTCGTTCCAGTCCTGCGCTGCAGGTACCGGACGGTCCCTACGACACTAGCTCAATCCTCGCGACGCCTGCGCCGCCCGCCTCCTGATGGCGTCGCCTGTAGCCGTGCCAACAACTCAGCGACGGACTGACCGCCGACGTGGGCACCGCCCTCGTCATCCTCGGCGGCATCCAGGTCAGCGGCCGACGCAGCCGGGGGCTCCGGCGCGGGTACGTCAGGTTCGTCGGCCTGCTCGTGGGCGGGCCCCAGGGAGGCGCCCTCGTGCCTCCCTCTCGGCTGGTCGTCTGGCGCCCGCCGCCTGCCCACATATTCATCTTCATCGTGGGTACCGCCTCCGTCGGATGAAGGCACCCAGTGACTTCCCGGTTCGCCGGGCGGAATCCACTCTCCATCCGCGGGCGCTGGTTCCCATTGGGCATTCGTCGGAACGCCCGGTTCGGGTGTTTGCGGCTCGGGCCGCGCAGCCTGCGGCGTCGGCGGGGGCAGCCACGGGTACAGCGGCTCGGGCGCGGACTCGGGCTCGGGTGCAGGCGCAGGAAGCGGGGCGGCCGGTGGCGGTGGCGGTGGCGGCACAAACTGCCGCTCAGCACTCCCCTCGGTGCGTTGCGCAATTACCTGGTCGTCCTCCGCGAACCTGCGGTGAGCACCCCCTGGGTCAGCGGGCGGCGCCGGCTCGACCTC
>Ga0209991_10000753_pt1 | contig 14464 bp, 15 predicted proteins | sample ChitaG_FD_183167 | JGI IMG/M metagenome (GOLD analysis project Ga0209991, IMG submission 183167) | Deep subsurface microbial communities from South Pacific Ocean to uncover new lineages of life (NeLLi) - Chile_00310 metaG (SPAdes)... | ecosystem: Environmental > Aquatic > Marine > Oceanic >...
TCAATCTGCAGTTTTTGAGGTTATTTCACATGTTGGAGCTTGAGTTTAGCCCTAACTTGTATATTTGTCAATATACCAAAGAATCGAGACGTTCATAGTAGTCAACCAAATTAGACAGTGCTATCGCCACTCTCTCCAGCGTGGGGCAAACTGGTATGCCTTCGCCTGCACTTAGCATATAATGAAGACAGGACTAGCAGAAATTGACCTAGAGGTTAACGGTACTCATAGGTGATGAGAAATGGCGTCAGACTTGGGTCAGAGAATTAAGACATTAGCCCGCTGGATGTTTGAATCAAAGCACCTGGTGGTGTTCACTGGTGCCGGCATACAATAGATAGTTACAACCTTTGTCCCTCTATACTCAAACCTATTCCAAACAAACCACTGTTTGGTGCGACTATCCTCCCTGACTTGGAAAAATATTAACTAAATTTATTTACCTAGAAATTGCAAAGAGCATTGACAAGTTGTCCATGATATGATATTCTAGACTATGTCGATAGAATTAGTATACAAAGGAGTGAAGTCAATGAAGCTTTCTACTAGAGGACGGTATGGAACCAGGATACTCCTAGATCTAGCACTCCACCGCGATGAGGAACCGGTTCTACTAAAAGACATTGCTCAAAGGCAGCAGATTTCACTACGGTATGTGGAGCATCTAATCACCCCTCTCATAACCGGGGGTATAGTGTGGAGCACTCGGGGCCCCAAAGGTGGGGTCTCGCTAGCCAAGCATCCCGAAGAGATAAGATTAGACGAAGTCATCCAACTTTTTGAAGGCTCAATTGCTCCGGTAGAGTGTGTTAATAACCCCAATGTATGCATCCGCTCCGGATTCTGTGTTACCCGTGATATTTGGAGCGAACTGAAAAGGGTAATGAGCGAAGTTCTAGAGTCAACAACTTTGCAAGAGTTGGTAGAGCGGCAAAAAAAGAAAGCGCAGCCTGAAGAGGCGATGTACTACATATAGGTTTACTAGATTTATAGAAACGAGGTATGTAAAAAGGGGAAATCAAGATGGCAGACATAATTCAAAAAGTGGAGAAACTTCAGTATAAGACAATAGAGATACCGAAGCTAACCAGAGGCATAGCCAAGGACTCCACCGAGCTAATCGGGAATACACCACTGGTCAGATTGAACCGAATAACCGAGGGAGTAAAGGCAGAGGTGGTAGCCAAGCTCGAGTCCTTTAACCCCGTAGGGAATGTGAAGGACAGGATTGGGGCATCAATGATTCTTGATGCCGAAGAGAAAGGACTCATTAATAAGGAGACGGTAATCGTTGAGCCTACCAGTGGTAACACCGGCATTGCTCTAGCCTTTGTCTGCGCTGCCAGGGGATACAGGCTCATTCTCACCATGCCGGACACTATGTCCCTCGAGCGGAGACAGCTCCTAGTTGTCTTCGGTGCCGAACTGGTGCTAACTCCTGGGTCAGAGGGGATGTCGGGGGCAGTGCGAAAAGCCGAGCAATTGGTATCAGAGAACCCCAACTACTTTATGCCCCAGCAGTTTAAAAACCCGTCGAATCCAGAGGTGCACCGTCTGACAACAGCCGAGGAAATCTGGAGAGATACCAATGGCAAGATAGATATCCTGGTCTCTGGTGTGGGAACTGGGGGGACAATTACCGGGGTGGCTGAGGTAATAAAGCCCAGGAGACCGCAGTTTAAAGCCATTGCTGTTGAGCCTGTTGATTCTCCAGTTCTGTCCGGGGGGAAGCCAGGAGCCCACAAGATTCAGGGTATCGGGGCTGGCTTTGTCCCAGATGTCTTGCGAATGGATTTGGTTGACGAAATTATTAAGGTCACCAATGAAGATGCCGCAATAATAACTAGAAGGTTAGCTAAAGAGGAAGGGATATTAGCAGGCATATCTTCGGGGGCGGCAACCTGGGCAGCTCTGGAGGTGGGCAAAAGGCCAGAAAATGGGGGGAAGCTTATTGTAGTGGTTTTACCTGATACTGGTGAGCGCTACCTTTCTACCTGGCTTTTTCAGGAGCTTTACCGGACTGAGCAAGGTATATAAAAAGACGCCTTATAGTAGACAAGCGGAGAAATTTAACAAAAATCGTAAGGAAGGGAGGTAAAAAGGATGGTACGAATAAGCCAATACTTGGCAATAATGGTGCTGCTTGCAGGGGTGGTAGGTGTGGTTATAGGGTCAGTGTTCATCACTCAGGCCGTTGAGAAGAACAACTGGATGAAGGAGGCGATGCGGGTAGAGCAAGTGACTTTCAGCCTTGCCGAGGAACAGATTGCGGAAGGCGAGGTAATCGATACTGCCGAAGAAGCTCAAGTTGCCGGTGATACCATAAAAGAGCATCGCCGAAATATAGCCTCAACCTACGAAGACCTGCTGGGTGGTGGGCGCTTTGACCCTACCAACCTCAAGCAGTTGAGCTACGCCCAGGCTTTGAACATGGAGAACTACTTGTATCTTGCCGTTCTCGGCTTCGGTGTTACCACGGTGATTATTGGCACCGGTGCTTTTATGATTATTATGGGAATCGCCCTTGGTGCGACTGGAGTAGTGCTGCTTAGGTTGACAAAAACAACACCCTAGATGGCTCAGGGACAACCCCGATGGTGAGAGAAAAGAGGACGTATCTTCTGTGTACAAGAAGAGAGCTAGGAAACATGCTCAAGCAGGAGGCTGAACGTAATCTAGAATACAAGATAATGTGAAGCAGGAAGTAGTGAAGGGACGCGGGATAGTATAAATCTCAAAAGGGGGTAACAGTGATGAAGGTGGCGAAGCGAGTGGAGGCTGTGTTTCTAGCACTGCTGGCTGGCATTTTCGTACCGCTGTTGGTGTGGGTAGCGGTTATTATCACTTTCTGGCAGATATTTGCCGAGTGGCGGGCCATCAGAGTTGGGCTTTTAGTCGGTAATCTCATCTGCAGTGTTAATGCAGATTGTCCTCCTGACTATGAATGCGTGGGTGGTAGGTGCTTGCTCAGACCATCCTGATAGCAAAGACCTTTGTAACTTGATGAGCACTACCTTTCTACCTGGCTTTTTCAGGGGCTTTATCGGATTGAACAGGGTATATAAAGAAAGGAACACTGCCTTGTTGAAGACCTTAAAAGAAGACATTCAAACAGTTTTCGCTAAAGACCCGGCGGCGAGAAGCGTACTTGAGGTTATCTTCTGCTATCCAGGGCTACATGCCCTGTGGTTTCATCGCTTGGCTCATTTTCTCTGGTGCCATAAACTTCAGTTTCCGGCTCGTTTCCTCTCACATATCAGTCGCTTCCTAACCGATATCGAAATCCACCCCGGAGCCAAAATCGGCAGGAGGTTCTTTATTGACCACGGTGCTGGAGTGGTTATCGGAGAGACAGCTGAGGTTGGAGATGATGTGCTGATATATCAGGGAGTCGTACTAGGTGGAACCACCTTGAAGAAGGAGAAACGCCATCCTACTATCGGCAATAATGTGATAATGGGAGCTAGGGCAGTAGCTCTGGGTGCCATCGTCATAGAAGACGGAGCCAGGATTGGTTCAGGCTCAGTAGTCATAAAATCAGTCCCGCCTGGGGCTACAGTGGTGGGAGTGCCGGGAAGAGTAGTGGAGGACCGCCATAAGCCACTCTTGGACTTGGAGCATGGGAAGTTGCCTGACCCTGTCAGTGAAACGCTTAAGCTAATCATAGAGGAACAGGATAAGTTAAAACAGCGCCTAAGACAATTAGAGACCTCAAGGGAATCTGCGCTCACTGCAGGTGGACTAGAGGAACAGGAAAGAGGGTTGGGCGAAGGGAGGTGGTGGTAATGCTATGGATTATGTATTGCCCGAAAGGGCTAAGAGAAGTAAGAAGATTAAAATTTAAGAAGGTGACGTATGGCGAAAACAATCGCTGAAATTAACGAAAAAATTCGTAAAGGGCAGGCGGTGGTAGTGACCGCCGAAGAAATAATCGAAGTTGTTGAGAAGAAAGGTGTAGAGAAGGCAACCAAAGAGGTAGATGTGGTAACTACAGGCACTTTTGGCCCTATGTGTTCTTCCGGCGCCTATTTCAACATCGGACACTCCAAGCCAAGAATAAAACTTGGCGGTGGCAAGGTTTACCTTAACGATGTGCTAACCTACACTGGGCTGGCCGCGGTAGACCTTTTCCTTGGGGTAACCGCCCTTCCTGAAGATGACCCTAGAAATAAGATCTATCCCGGTGAGTTCAGTTATGGCGGCGGGCATGTAATCGAGGACCTAGTAGCTGGGAAGGATGTCAGGCTGGTAGCCACTGCCTATGGGACAGACTGCTATCCCAGGAAAAAGCTAGAAACCCTGATTAGCATAAATGACATCAACGAAGCGGTGCTGTTCAATATCAGGAATGCCTACCAGAACTACAACGTGGCAGTGAACCTCTCCGATAGGACTATTTATACCTATATGGGGGTGCTTAAGCCAAGTCTAGGAAGTGCTAACTACTGTAGCGCTGGACAGCTTTCACCACTCCTCAATGACCCTTACTATAAGACTATAGGTATAGGGACAAAGATTTTCCTAGGAGGAGGAATTGGCCATATTGCCTGGCAGGGCACACAGCATAACCCCAATGCCCTCCGTGGAGATAATGGTGTGCCGAGGCGACCAGCAGGAACACTGGCGGTAATTGGCGACTTAAAACAGATGAAGCCTGAGTGGCTCCGTGGGACAAGCATGTTGGGTTATGGCTGTACCACAACGGTGGGCATCGGTGTTCCCATACCGATACTCTCTGAGGAAATTCTTCACCATACAGCAGTGAAGGATGCCGACATTTTCGCCCCTATCGTGGACTATTCCGAAAGCTACCCGCAGAGGAAGCCGGACATTCTGGGAGAGGTTAGCTATGCCCAACTCAAGAGTGGGAAGATAGAAGTCCGCGGGAAGAAAGTGCCTACCGCCTCTCTATCCAGCTATCCTAAGGCAGTGGAAATTGCTAATATCTTGAAAAGCTGGATACAGAAAGATAAATTCCTCTTGGCTGAGCCAGTGGCACCACTGCCTGGGGTAGAATCAGGCATAACATTCAAGAACCTTGAGGAACGCTCGATACAAGAGCCTTAGACGAAGAGAAGGTAAAAGCAGTTCGTAGAGGGCAGTGCATCAAGGCCTGCCCTCTACGGGCAATGGTGACAAGGTTTTAGGCGTTCAGGAACACTAAAGATAAAGAATCTATGGACCCACACTGCGACAGGCGGAGATTGTGGATGTGGATAATGCCACAGAGCAAAAGGTAAAACCTCGACTTTAAGAAGAAGCGTTTAAGAGATATACTAATAGGATAAAGATAGAGAAGGTATGACCGGTAGAGGGTTAAGTAATGAAAAGGATATACCTTGATTATGCTGCCACTACGCCGACACATCCCGATGTGGTGAAGGCAATGTTGCCTTATTTTACAGATGCCTTTGGTAACCCCTCGAGCCTCTATTCCTACGGGCAGGAGGCAAAAGGGGCTATTGAGGAAGCAAGGGTTAAGGTGGCTAACCTTATTGGTGCCCGTGACGAGGAAATCATATTTACCGGCGGTGGGACTGAGGCAGATAACTTCGCCCTAAAGGGTGTGGCTTTCGCCAACGAGAAGAGAGGAAACCACATTATTACTAGCTCTGTTGAGCACCATGCGGTGATGGAGGCATGTAAGTTTTTAGAGAGAAGGAGATATAGGGTAACCTATCTGCCAGTGGATGAGTATGGTCTGGTTGACCCCAGCGATGTCAAAAAGGCTATCACTGATAAAACCATCCTCATTTCGATGATACACGCTAACAACGAGATAGGCACCATAGAGCCGCTAGTCGAGATAAGTAGGATTGCCCAGGAAGCGGGGGTCTATTTTCATACCGACGCGGTGCAAACGACAGGGCATATCCCAGTAGATGTGACTGAACTTGGAGTAGATTTACTCTCTATCTCAGCACACAAACTCTACGGCCCCAAGGGGGTTGGGGCGCTATATATCAGAAAAGGGACAAAACTAGTCCCATTAATGCATGGAGGTGAGCAGGAGAGAAGGCGGCGGGCAAGCACCGAGAATGTCCCCGGAATTGTGGGCTTCGGTCGGGCAGTAGAACTTGCCAAGCAGGAGATGAACGAAGAAGCAGAGCGGCTGACTCATCTTCGTGACCAGCTTATTCAAGGTCTTCTGGAACGGCTTGACCATAGCCGCTTAAACGGTCATACCCTAAAGAGGCTGCCGAACAATGTCAATATAAGTGTTGATTTCGTCGAAGGGGAGTCTATGCTTCTAAATCTTGACCTGGAGGGTATTTGTGCTTCTACCGGCTCGGCCTGCAGTTCATCAAGCCTTGAACCATCTCACGTGCTTTTGGCAATAGGGCTTTCCCATGAGCAAGCGCACGGTTCGTTGAGGTTTAGTCTAGGGAAGGAGACCACTGAGGGGGAGATAGGGCAGGTTTTAGACGTCCTGCCCAAAATTGTCGCCAAGCTCAGAGCTATGTCACCACTTTTGAAAAGCCGCAGATAAGAGAGAGAATGATGCGTGATGTCTGGTCACTATATAGCGAAAAGGTGATGGAGCACTTCAAGAACCCTAGGAATGTAGGGGAGATAGAAAATCCCGATGGCATCGGGCATGTAGGAAACCCGGTGTGCGGCGATATAATGGAGCTTTACATCAAGGTAAATGATAGCACCATTGTTGACGCCAAATTCAAGACCTTCGGTTGCGGAGCTGCCATTGCCACTAGCTCTATGGTGACCGAGATGGTAAAAGGGAAGAGCATAAGTGAGGCACTGGAAATCTCCAATAGGGCGGTAGCTGAAGCCTTAGACGGACTGCCCCCGATTAAGATGCACTGCTCTGTTCTGGCTGAAGAAGCTCTCAAATCCGCCATCGATGATTACCTAAATAACTTCAGAAGAAAGGATAGTAGAAGTGAATGAAATACCTGAAATTGGTAAAATCTCCCCCGGGGTCTTTAATGAGCTGATATTTCCCCGCCTGGGAGCTAATAGTGAAAAGGTTTTGGTAGGACCACAGCATGGGGTTGATGTGGGGATAGTAGAAATCGGGGACAAGGCAGTCTCATTTACCTGTGACCCGGTATTCATCGTGCCCGAGTATGGCTGGGAGAGGGCAGCCTGGTTTGCGGTTCACATACTTACCTCAGACTCGGTGACTAGTGGACTAAAGCCCAAGTTCCTATCCATAGATTTGAACCTCCCTATGGAGATGACCAAGGAGCAACTGGAGATAGTGTGGGATACTATGCATGAGGAATGTGAGAGGCTTGGAATCTCAGTCATCTGTGGTCATACTGCTAGATATGAAAACTGCCATTATCCCATGGTGGGTGGAGCTACCGTGGTTGGTATCGGTGACAAGGATGAATATGTTACTCCTAGGATGGCGAGCGCTGGAGATAAGATAATCATTACCAAGGGGCCAGCTATTGAGGCAAGCGGAATCTTCGCTGCCATGTTCCCGCAACTTATTGAGAAGGAGTTTGGGCATGACTTCCGTCTGAGGGCAGACCAGATATTCTGTAAGATGTCAGTGGTGGAGGATGCTATGACCGCAATAAGCGTCGGGGTGAGAGAGAATGGGGTCACGGCTATGCATGATGCCACTGAGTGCGGGATATGGGGCGGTTTGTATGAGATCGCTCAAGCTGCAGACCTAGGAGTGAGAATTGAGAAGGAACAGATCGTGGTCGAAGACTGCGTGAAGAAGATATGCAACTATTTCGACATCGATCCCTATGCCTCTATCAGTGAGGGAACACTAATTATCGCCTGTCGGGAGCATAAAGCCCGGGAAGTAGTAGAGGCTCTGACTCAAAAGAGTATCAAGTCCTCCGTCGTCGGAGAGCTGACAGAGCCAGAGAAGGGAATGGTTCTAATCAGAGCAGGAGGAGAGGAAAAGCTCGAACATCCTATCGTTGACCCCTTCTGGAAGGCTTTCTACGGTGCCCTTGAGAAGCATAAATGATCCCAGCTCCATCACCATACCAATAGATGCAGTGGCACCGGCCAGCACTCTGAAAAGGCGGATTAGTGGAGGTAGCGGACAAAGTAAGAGCATTAGAGGTTAAGGATGATTAACAGTATAGAGACGTTTCCCATACAGCGTGTTACCAAGGAAGGTAAGGAGGATACTGAGGACATAGTAACCAGGGAACTGCCCCTCACTATCATCTTAAATAACCAAGAGCTGGTAACTCTACTCTGCTCTCCTACAGATCTAAAATACTTAGCTATCGGTTTCCTAGCCTCCGAAGGGTTACTTAAAAGTAAAGATGAAATCAGGAAGATAATGGTTGACGACCTTAGAGGCTTGGTACGTGTGGAAACCGAAGGAGACAATGAGCATGCTAGTGAGCTTCTATTCAAACGACTGATAACTTCGGGCTGTGGAAGAGGGGCTTCTTTTTACAGCGCTGCTGATGCCACTGGCCAAAAAGTAGAGTCCCAGATGGAAATATCAGCTGACGAAATTTTTGCCCTGGTAAACGAATTCCAACACGGCTCCCAGCTTTATTTGGCAACTCATGGTGTTCACAGTGCTGCCTTGTGTGATAGGAAAAGCATATTGGTCTTTAACGAGGATATAGGCAGGCATAATGCTATTGATAAAATCTTTGGGAGATGCCTCTTGGAGGATATACCTACTGATAACCGGATAGTAATAACTAGCGGAAGAATTACCTCAGAGATATTGCATAAAGTAGCTAAAAGAGGTATTCCCATCATCATCTCCATCTCAGCACCTACTAACCTGGGAGTGAGGATTGCTGATAGCTTGGGCATCACTCTAATCGCCTCCGTCAGGGGGAAGAAGATGAAAGTCTATACCTACGGATGGAGGGTAGCGGTTGATGGAGAATAGGGATGCCAAACTGACTGAGAAAATTATTACCCTTAAGAAAAGTAGGAGGGCAGTTATCCTTGCCCACAACTATCAACTGGGTGAGGTTCAGGACATAGCTGACTTTGTCGGTGATTCCTTAGAGTTGAGTCAAAACGCAGCCAGAACAGATGCCGAGGTGATAGTCTTCTGTGGGGTTCATTTTATGGCGGAAACCGCCTCTATCCTTTGCCCGGATAAGATAGTCTTACTCCCAGACATACATGCTGGCTGTCCTATGGCAGATATGGTTACTGCTGAAAGGCTGAGGCAGAGGAAAAGAGAACTTCTAGGAGCCACTGTAGTCTGCTATATCAACTCTTCGGCAGAGGTGAAAGCAGAGTCTGATGTTTGCTGCACCTCAGCCAATGCAGTCAAGGTCATAGAAAGTCTAGATGCCGAGGAGATACTCTTTGTTCCTGACCAGTATCTGGGTCATTATATTTCCACCAAGACTGACAAAAAGATAATACTCTGGCCGGGCTTTTGCCCTACTCACATTAGAATACAGCCGCAGTATATCACTGAACTCAGGGAGGAGTATCCTCAAGCCAAAGTAGCCGTTCACCCGGAGTGTACGGCAGAGGTCATCGCTCTCGCTGATGAGGTATTGAGTACGGGAGGGATTTGCCGATATGCGAGACGAGAAGATGTCAGCCAAATGATTGTGGGGACAGAAGTAGGTATAATACACCGGCTTAGAAAGGAGAACCCGGGCAAGAAGTTCGTCCCTGCCTCTGAACAAGCAGTCTGCCCTAGAATGAAGTTAACCACTTTGGAGAGTGTATTATGGTCTTTGCAGGAGATGACCCCTCAGGTTAAAGTTCCTGAAGAGATCCGCCTTAAGGCAAAGGCAGCCGTGGACAGGATGTTACTATTCCGGATGTAGGCACAGGGGCAAGGGAAATACTTTTTACCATTACTCTTTCTGAGAAAAAACCAAGGAGAATAATTGTTATTGACGCTCTAGACTGTCGGAAGAAGCCCGGTGAGATTTTTACCATACCCATTGACAATCTCCCGGAGAAGAAAAATGATGATTTTTCCCTTCACCAACTGCCTACCTCAAATTTATTGAAAGAACTGAAAGATTTGTGTAATATAGAGGTGATTTTGCTTGCTGCCCAGCCAGAATACGTCCCGGAAACGGTGAAACCGGGGCTGTCTAAAAAGCTTCAATCTGCTGTTCCCAAGGTTAGTAAATATATAGTAAAAAACTACTTCTGACTTCAATGCACGAATGGCATATAGTTAGGGAAGCAGTGTTAGAAATAAAGTCGTCGCGGGGAATGCCTTGACACTGGTATCTTTCGAGGGGGAGCAAGTACCTCCATAAGCCGAGAAATCTGGGGGGACGTGATGAAAAGTGCTGTCGAGAGAGCAAAGACAGGTTCACCTATGGTAATGTGCCAGGCAGAGGCTATAGGTATTGAGCTGGCTAGAGCCAGGATTATTGTGCGGGGTATAGTGCAAGGCGTTGGTTTCCGACCTTTCATTTACCGCCTTGCCAATGACCATGAACTCAAGGGATGGGTGCTCAACTCTACTGAGGGAGTAGTCATAGAGGTCGAAGGCCCCACAAAAAGGTTAGAGGAATTCATTGCAGGTATCACACTCAAAGCACCACCGCTGGCGGTAATCGAAAAGGTCGAGGCCAGTTTCCTTCCTCCTGTTGGCTACCAGTCGTTTATTATTCAGGCTAGCCAGGAACAGGAAGATAAGTTCGTATTAATCTCGCCCGACATTTGTATTTGTCCAGATTGCCTCAGGGAGCTTTTCGACCCCCTAGATCGACGTTACCGCTACCCTTTCATTAACTGCACGAATTGTGGACCCCGTTTTACTATCATTAAGGATATTCCCTACGATAGACCAAAAACCACAATGGCGGCATTTCAAATGTGCCCTAGCTGTGAAGAGGAATACCACAACCCGAGCAACCGTCGCTTTCACGCCCAGCCTAATGGCTGCCCTGCTTGCGGTCCCCGAGTTTGGCTAGTGAACGGAAGAACCACCAATGATAGCTTCGCCAAGGGTGAAGCAGCTGTTACCATGACGCGATACCTGCTTAGTAGAGGCGACATCGTGGCCGTGAAGGGAGTCGGGGGTTTTCACTTAGCCTGTGATGCCACCAACAGTGCAGCGATATCTCTTCTTCGAGAGCGTAAGTGCCGGGTGAACAAACCCTTCGCCATCATGTCTCTTGATTGTCAGGCTGTAGAAAAATACTGCCATGTCAGTGATGGAGAGAGGCAGCTTCTTGAGTCGCCCCAGCGACCCATTGTGCTGTTGCGTCGTAGAGCAGACTCGCCCATTCCAGCTTTGGTCGCCCCCGGTAACTCCTACCTGGGCGTCATGCTACCTTACACCCCTCTACATTACCTGCTTCTTGAGGAGAGAGGAGATGAGGCGGACACCCTGGCGCTGGTTATGACTAGCGGCAATATGAGCGAGGAGCCCATCGCTATAGGGAATGAGGAGGCATTGGAATGTCTTGGACCGCTGGCTGACGCTTTCCTGCTCCATGACCGTGATATCCACATTCGTTGCGATGACTCAGTAACCCGGGTATTCGACGGCAAGGAGGCGGTTATTCGCCGCTCGCGGGGCTATGCTCCCTTCCCAGTGAGACTCAACTTCGAAATGAGACAGGTTCTCGCTTGTGGGGCTGAATTAAAGAACGCCTTCTGTGTTACCAAGGAAAATTATGTCTTCCTTAGCCAGCATATCGGCGATATGGAAAACCTAGAGACTCTAAGCTCCTTTGAATCGGGGATCGAGCACTTTAAGAGGCTTTTCCGTGTCTCACCAGAGGTGATTGCCTATGACCTCCATCCTGAATATCTTTCTACAAAGCATGTTCTCGAATTAAGACGCAGCGGTGCTGAGCAATTGTCAAGCAGAGTGGAATTTGTACCCGTACAACACCATCACGCCCATATTGCCAGTTGCATGGCAGAGAACGGAGTGCAGGAACCGATAATAGGCGTTGCCTTTGATGGAACGGGCTACGGAGAAGATGGGCAAATCTGGGGGGGTGAGTTTTTGGTGTGTGATTTCCAACACTTTGAGCGTCGCGCCCATCTGAAATATGTTGTGCTGCCCGGTGGCGAGGCAGCAATTAGAAAGCCATATCGCATGGCTATCAGCTATCTATACAATCTTCCAAGCGCTCTAACCGGTGGGCTTACCTTGCTTGACCGGATCGACCCTGTCGAACTTGAGATTGTCAGAAGGCAAATTAAGGGGAGGATTAACTCTCCTCTCACCTCCAGCTGCGGCAGGCTTTTTGATGCAGTTTCTTCTGTATTAGGCGTATGTGACGTCATCACCTACGAAGGACAAGCGGCAATTGAACTGGAAATGCTCGCTGACGACAGCGTTGAGGATGGGTACCACTGGCCCCTCCCCAGAGGCAAGTTTCCTATCGCCATCAATCAGAAGCCCCTCCTTTGTGGTATTATTGACGATTTAAAGGCTGGCGTTCCAATCGCAGTTATTTCTGCCAAATTCCATAATGCTGTAGCTGAGATGGTCTCTGAGATGTGCTGTCTAATTCGGGAGCGAGACGGCCTAAGCAAAGTTGCACTCAGTGGGGGTGTCTTTCAGAATCTTTACCTCCTTAAACGAACGCTGAGTCAGCTTCAAAGAAAGGGCTTTACACCATATATTCATCACCAAGTGCCCTGTAACGATGGAGGTATTGCTTTGGGTCAGGCGGTGATTGCCAACGCCAAAGTTACCAGCCTCAAGTTAAGAAGGAGGAGTATCTATGTGCTTGGCGGTGCCGGTTAGAGTAATACAAATAGATGGCCTAAAGGCATTGGTGGAGCTTGGCGGGCTCACCCGCCAGGCAAGCATAATGCTTGTGCCTGATACCCAGGTGGGCGATTATGTCCTACTGCACGCCGGGTTTGCTATCCAGAAGCTGGATGAGAAGGAAGCAGAGGAAACGATACGCCTCTTTGCTGAGATTGCTGAAAGGGTGACCGATTAGCCCAAATCTATTCAAGGTGAAACCGAGTGAGATTTATTGATGAGTTTCGCAACTCCACCGTAGCTGAGCGTGTTGCGTTGAGAATACAAGAAAGGAAAACGCGTCCCGTTAATCTAATGGAGGTGTGTGGTACCCATACCGTCGCCATCTTTAAGCACGGCATCCGCCAATTCTTGCCGGAGAAGGTTAACATGCTTTCGGGTCCCGGCTGCCCAGTATGTGTAACCCCTAACGCCGATATCGATAAAGCTATCGCTCTCGCTCAAAATGCCGGAGTGATTCTAACCACTTTCGGTGATATGATGAAAGTGCCAGGAAGTTACTCCAGCCTTCACCAAGTTAAGGCCGCAGGTGCTGACATCAGGGTGGTCTATTCTGTTCTGGATGCCCTGAGGATTGCCGAAAACAATCCCCATAAATCGGTGGTCTTTTTTGGCGTCGGCTTTGAAACGACAGCCCCGACTACTGCTAGCGCTATTCTCGAGGCAGAGCAACTGGGTATCGATAATTTCTTCTTTCACTCTGTCCATAAGTTGATCCCACCGGCTATGAGGGCTCTGCTTGATTCCAACGAAGTACACATTGATGGCTTTATTTGTCCCGGGCATGTGAGTACTATCATCGGCTCACAGCCATATGAATTCATTCCTCGAGAATATGGCATCCCCTGTGTTATTACTGGCTTTGAACCATTAGACATACTGCAAGCGATTGATATGCTATTGGAACAGATCAGTACCGAAGAACCACGAGTGGACATTCAATACCGTCGCGCCGTCCGCAAAGAGGGGAATCCCATAGCCCTAAAGTATCTGAGTACGGTCTTCGAGGTTATCGATACTTGCTGGCGGGGAATTGGCATCATCCCTGGAAGCGGTTTGAAGTTAGGCCAACGATACAAACGATTGGATGCCGAGCGTACCTTTAAAATTGTTCCCGGGCCTCCCAAGGAAGCGGCAGGCTGCCGCTGCGGTGATATACTACGTGGCGTGTCTAGGCCGCAGGAGTGTCGTCTTTTTGCCAAAGCCTGCACCCCTGAACATCCAGTAGGCCCTTGTATGGTTTCAACTGAGGGGACTTGCTCTGCCTGGTATCTATACGGAGAGGAAAGCAAGGCTCTGTCACCACCAGGAGAGCCGTAGCGAACAATATGCCGTCTTAAACCAATTGAGGGAGTAAGGGCATGCCAAAGGCCAGAATAATCCTGGGTCATGGTAGTGGTGGTAAGCTCAGTCACGACTTAATTAAGTCATTGTTTATGCCTCCGTTTATCAATCCGATCCTAGAGGCCGGCGATGACTCTGCTGTCTTTCCTTTGACCCACAGCGACAAGATTCCCCAAGGGCAACAGCTATCCAAAGAAGACATAGCTTTTACCACCGATTCGTATGTAGTGAAACCTATCTTTTGGCCAGGAGGGGACATTGGCAAACTGGCTGTCTGTGGCACTGTCAATGACCTGGCCATGGTCGGTGCTATTCCTCTGTATCTATCGGCTGCCTTCGTCATAGAAGAAGGACTCCCAATCTCAAGTCTGCGCCGAATTGTGACCTCAATGAAAAGAGCGGCAAAGGAGGCTAGAGTAAAGATTGTGG
>Ga0209991_10000755_pt1 | contig 14452 bp, 15 predicted proteins | sample ChitaG_FD_183167 | JGI IMG/M metagenome (GOLD analysis project Ga0209991, IMG submission 183167) | Deep subsurface microbial communities from South Pacific Ocean to uncover new lineages of life (NeLLi) - Chile_00310 metaG (SPAdes)... | ecosystem: Environmental > Aquatic > Marine > Oceanic >...
TGAACAGTACAAAGACCTGATCGATGCCATGTATTCCGATAAAAAAGAATTAGCGGTTACAGGTAAGGTAAAGTATCGGGATGGACACGTTGGTACTATCGAAACTACTGTTAGGATACTTAAAGTTTAAATCGTTAATCGTTATACATTAATCATTATTAGTGGACTACCAAGCTCATTATATGCAAGAAAGAAAAATAATTTTTTCAGAAAATCAAATAATAACGTAATAGTTAAGCCACAAAGACACTAAGACACTAAGATTATTATATAATTCTTTGAATATCATTTTTAATAAGAGACATAATCATTTCTTCGTGCCTTGGTGGCTGAACTAATAACAAATAACGAATAACCATTAACAAGTAACCAAATTACGGAGCCCTTTTATGGAATTTTTCTTTCAAATACTGATAAATGGACTATCCCTTGGTTTTCTTTATGCCCTTGCCGCCCTGGGCTTTGTCATGATTTTTAAGTCCAGCAGTGTGCTTAACTTTGCCCATGGTGAATTAATGGCAATCGGGGCCTTTCTGTTCCTTGTGCTTTCAGCATGGGCAAAGCTACCTATTGTATTAGCCTTTTTCCTGGCCCTGGCAGGCTCCTTCTCTCTTGGCTTTATAATAGAGCGTTTTTTCTTGCGGCCCTTGATTGGTGAGGCCCTTATTGAAGTCATTATGCTGACCGTTGGACTGGCCATCATGTTCAAAGGATTGATGTTGTTTGTCTTCGGGGGGGATATACATAGCTACCCGGAATTTCTGCCACAAGCACTTACCTTACATTGGGGAGCTGTTGAAGTTCCAGGGGTAAATGTAGCTACATTTATTGTAGGTCTGGTTTTCCTTGGTCTATTCGGATTTTTCTTTAAATACTCCTCTCAGGGAATCTACATGAGGTCAGTTGCTGATAACCAGCCTGCTGCCATGGCCTTAGGAGTTCATGTAAGGAGAGTCTTTGCCATGTCATGGGCCATCGCAGCCTTAGTCTGTGCTATGAGCGGGATTGTTATTGGTATTATCAATGGAATCAATGTACACGAAGTAAGTGCAATAGGCCTCAAGGTCTTTCCGGTGGTCATCTTAGGAGGTCTTGATAGCATAGGTGGTGCCATCCTTGGTGGACTTATCATCGGCCTGCTTGAAACCTTTACAGGCGGATATATCTCAACTGGTCTAAGAGAAGTTGTTCCCTATATTGTCCTTATCATGATATTAATGGTTAAACCTTATGGGCTCTTTGGCCTTGTAGAAATTGAAAGGGTGTAGCTAATAGTAATTGAAAATTGATAATCGAAAATTGTCAATCGTCAATCTAAAATTGAAAATTGAAATGGTTTAAGAGATGCGAAAACTGCAATTTCATCCCTGTGGTAATTTTAATGAAACCTACGAGCGGGAGCTTACCATATTTGAGACAGATTTCGGCAGGCTGTCCATGCTAATTGGGCTCTTTCTCCTCTTTGCGGTTATTCCCTTCATAACCAGTGAATATATCCTCTATATTATAAATATAATCGGGATCTATGCCATTGCTGCCATCGGGCTAAACCTCCTCATTGGATATACTGGCCAGATTAGTCTTGGTCACGGAGCCTTTTTCGGTGTAGGGGCTTATGCCGCTGCTATTCTGGCTACTAAAGCAAGCTGCCCATTCTTGATTGCCATCCCTGCTGCAGGCCTGATCACAGCACTTGTAGGCATGTTCTTTGGTCTTCCTTCGGCCAGGCTGAAGCATCTTTATCTGTGCATTGCCACCCTTGCAGGCCAGTTCATTATTGAATATGTTCTTGTACAATGGGAAAGCCTAACCGAAGGAGCAGAAGGTATAAGTATTCCGGCGGCCACCATTTTTGGGATTGATTTGGGCAATGATAGAGTCTTTTTCTATGTGATATTTATCTGTTTCGCGGTGATGACCTGGATGGCCGTAAATCTCATCAGGACAAGGTACGGTAGGGCCTTTATTGCTATCAGGGATAATGATCAGGCTGCTGAGGGAATGGGCATACCTATCTTTCCTTACAAGCTCCTGTCTTTTGCCATAAGCTCTTTCTATGCAGGGTTTGCTGGCGCACTTTTTGCCTATTACATGATAAGTATTACGCCAGAGCCATTTAATCTATGGTTATCCATAGAATACATTGCGATGATCATAATTGGGGGGCTGGGAAGTATACCCGGTTCTGTTTTTGGCACTATTTTCATAGTTACATTGAGTGAAATATTAAGTCATACCACACAGTTTCTCATGAACATTAGTCCATCCATCGGGGGTGCCATTACAATAGCACCCCTCAGGGAGTTCGTATTTGGATTGGCTATTATTTTATTTATCATCTTTGAGCCAAAAGGGCTGGCAGAGGTTTGGAGAATCGTCCGGTCAAGTTTTAGGCTTTGGCCATTTTCCTATTAGTGTTTATTAGGTTTGTCGGGTTTATTGAGTTTATAGGGTTTAACACAATAAACACAATTAAACCCCTTTAGGATAAAGAAAGTCATGGAAAATAATGTGTTATTACAAATCAACAATATCAGCGTTGTTTATTCAGATGTAATCCAGATCCTTAAGGCAGTCTCCCTGGATGTAAAAAAGGGCAAGATTGTATCTTTACTGGGGAGCAATGGCGCGGGTAAGACTACTACCTTAAAGTCGATTTCAGGGCTACTTAGGCCAGAGAATGGCAAGGTTACTGAGGGCACAATAGATTATGAAGGCCATAATATCCAGAATTCAGCACCGGAGATAGTCACCAGGCTGGGCATCATTCAGGTCATGGAAGGAAGACAGCCATTCAAAAACCTTACTGTTGAGGAAAACCTGAGGGTAGGAACTGCTACCAGGTGGGGTAAGCCTTACAAGAAAGACCTGGAATTAGTTTACCATTATTTCGCTCCCCTCGTTGCGAGAAAACATAGCCTTGCAGGATATTGTAGTGGAGGGGAGCTGCAGATGCTGGTAATGGGTAGGGCATTAATGGCGCAACCAAGGCTTTTGTTATTAGATGAACCTTCCTTGGGTCTGGCGCCCTTGCTGGTAAAAGAGATCTTTGAGATTATCAAAAGGATAAATCAAGAGCAAGGCACAACCCTGATGTTAGTGGAACAAAATGCTAATATGGCCCTGCAGATCGCCGACTTTGGATATGTAATGGAAAATGGAAAGATCGTTCTCGAAGGTGATGCAAAAGATCTGAGAGAAAATCCTGATGTCAAGGAATTTTATCTGGGAGTAGCCGCAACAGGTACAATTAAAACATATAAAGATGTTAAGTCATACAAACGCAGGAAAAGGTGGCTTTAGAAATTTTCGATTTTCAATTGACAATTTAAAATTTCTTTCTTTTCAATTGTCAATTTGCAATTGTCAATCATCAATTAACAGCTAGTATACATCCCCATTCTTATCTAATCTATCTTGATTTTAATTACCACTGACCCAATATCTCTGCCTTCAAAATAAGTGAAAAAATTGATGATCCTTTCGATATATATCTCAGCGATATATAGGGTTTGTTGTGTTCATTGAGAAAGGGAATGGATTTTTTCCTTGATAGTAATTAAAAAAAGGTATACATAAAACAAACATTTTAAATCTACACTGTTATTTAAAAAAGCGAGTTATTCTTTATCAAGCCTTAGAAAAAGTGAACTAAAAGGAGGATTATTTTTATGCTCGAAATTAGTATGAAGCTTCTATTAGAAGCAGGGGTTCATTTTGGACATCAGACTAGAAAATGGAACCCTAAAATGAAACCCTACATCTTTGGGGCAAGAAATGGAATCTATATTATAGACCTGCAAAACACAGCTAAATTATTAAAAAAGGCCCATACCTTTATTGTGAGGACAGTTTCAGAAGGTGGTAGCGTTCTTTTTGTGGGCACAAAAAAACAGGCTCAGGATTCCATCGTGGAAGAGGCCGAGCGATGTGGTATGTTTCACGTGTGCAATAGATGGCTGGGTGGTACACTCACTAATTTTCAAACAATGACAAAAAGTATTAATCGACTCAAAGAGCTTGAAGAGATGAAAAAAGATGGAAGCTTCAGCCGTTATACAAAAAAAGAAATAATAAGAATGGAAAAAGAGTTGACAAAGTTAGAAAGAAACTTGGGCGGCATTAAAAATATGGACGAACCTCCCTCAGCACTTTTTCTTGTGGATACAAAGAAGGAAAAAATCGCATTAAATGAAGGGAAAAGATTAGGAATTCCTCTTATTGCCATTGTAGATACAAATGGGGACCCCGAAGATATTAATTTTATTATCCCCGGAAACGATGATGCTATAAGATCCATCAGGCTATTGACCTCCATTATTGCTGATGCCTGCATTGAAGGACATAAAGAGAGAGAGGAAAAACTGAGGGCTGAAGAAGAGCTTGAGATAAAGAAAGAAACCGAATTAGAAGAAATCAGGGAAGAGGAAATTACACCTACTGAAGACAGAGAGGAAGGACCCGAAGTTATAGTAGTAACTAAGAAACATAAGGCTGTTAAGTCCTCCAAGGTCAAAGAGCCTGAGGACATTCAAACACAAACAGAACAGTAAACCCCCTTAGATTTCACATGCAGCATCATATCCCGTGTGAAAAATCAGATAATATTTTGAATGTCATACTCATATTTCTTCACCCCGTTAAATAAACGCTTTATATATGACATCTCTAATTAGTGAACATATTTAACTGGACAAACGGGCATTTCTAAAACGGTATAAAAAGGAGAATACAAATTGAAAATATCAACTCAGTCGGTAAAAGAACTCAGAGAAAAGACCGGTGTAGGCATAATGGATTGCAAAAATGCCCTTCAGGAGGCAGGTGGAGATAATAACAAGGCTATTGAGATATTAAGAAAAAAGGGTATAGCAAAGGCCCAAAAGCGAGAAGGCAGGATTGCTTCAGAGGGCCAAATTCAATCCTATGTGCATATAGGAGGAAAAATCGGCGTTCTTGTAGAGGCAAATTGTGAAACTGATTTCAGCTCCAAAACAGAAGTTTTTACAAATTTCACAAAAAATCTGGCCATGCACATAGCAGCAACAAATCCAATCGCTATCTCTCCTGAGAATCTACCCTTAGAGATAGTGGAAAAAGAGAAAGAAATATATAAGGATCAAGCCCTTCAATCAGGTAAGCCAGAAAAGGTTGTGGAAAAAATTGTTGAGGGAAAATTAAGGAAATTCTTCTCTGAAGTCTGTCTCCTAAATCAAGCCTATATAAAAGATCCTGATATAACTATTCAAGACCTTCTTAATGAGCTGAAGGCTAAAACTGGTGAAAACATTATTATAAAAAGATTCATCAGGTTTAAGCTCGGGGAAACTAACGATAAAACATAACATATTTGGGAATAAACAAAAAAAATATTATGCCAGGCTCCCAACTTTTCAATAGGATCCTACTAAAATTAAGTGGTGAATCCCTGATGGGAGATAAAAAGAGTGGTATAGATCCCCAGACCCTCAAGGATATCGCCTCTGAAATCCATTCAACTAATAAGCTTGGCGTACAGATAGCCATTGTTATAGGTGGTGGTAATATTTTCAGGGGAATGAGATCCTCTGAATATAGTATTGGAAGAGTAACATCTGATTATATGGGAATGTTGGCTACTGTTATAAATGCACTTGCCTTAAATGAAGCTCTAAACGCTGTTGGTTCTCCATCTACTGTTATGACCGCTCTAGAAATAGAAAGGGTGGTAGAGTCATATACTCGAGAAAGAGCGCTTAGACATTTAGATGAAGGAAGGATTGTAATTTTTGCAGGAGGGACTGGAAACCCTTACTTCACTACAGATACTGCAGCCACCTTACGGGCTATGGAAACCAATGCTCAAGTTATCCTTAAGGCTACTCAGGTCGATGGTGTATATGATCAGGATCCATCCAAAGAACCAGCTGCAAAGCTATTTAGCAAGATCAGTTATGAGGATGTATTAAGAAATAAGCTTAGGGTAATTGACTTAACCGCCATATCTATGGCTATGGAACAGCAAATCCCGATTATTGTTTTTAATATAGGCAAAAGAGGAAATATAGAAAAGATTGTTTCCGGGCATAAGGTGGGAACCCTAATAGCAGGAGAAGGCGATGAAAGATGAGATCTTATCAGAGATGAGCCAAAAAATGGAAAAAACCGCTGAGTCCCTGAATCAAGAATTCAAGAAGATGAGAACAGGGAGGGCTTCCGCCTCCATTCTTGAGGGTATAAAAGTTGAATGTTACGGAACCCAGATGCGACTGAATCAAATAGCCTCTATTAGTATCCCTGAAAGCAGACTATTAACTATCCAGCCCTGGGATCAATCCATCATAGGAGATATTGAGAAAAGCATACTAAAATCCGGACTTGGCCTCACGCCTATGAACGATGGAAAACTGATTAGGATCTCAATACCTCCATTGACAGAGGAGAGGAGAAAAGAACTGGCCAAGCTGGCCAAAAAAATGGCCGAGGAGAGTAAGGTAAGTATAAGGAACCACCGCCGTGAGACAAATGAGATGCTAAAAGAGTTAAAAAAGGAAAGTGAAATATCAGAAGACGAGATGTATAACTATCAGGATAAAGTGCAAAAGGTTACTGATGAATTCATTGAAAAAATAGATGAAATCAGAAAAGAAAAAGAGCAGGAAATACTCGAATTTTGATTCTAACTATCCTTTTTTGATTGACGATTTTCGATTGACGATTGTAAAACAAAATCTTCAATTGTCAATCTTCAGTGAAATAATTCAATTAACCTCTCACATTTTAAATCTAAGAATAATGTTTGTTGTCTGTTGTCTTTTGTAACGGACAGCTGACTTCTGGTTGTCCATTGTGAGCATAACAAACCCAAAGAACACAAAAACTCAATAAGCTACTTAATGAATCCCTTCAAATGGAACAATTAAACCCAGATAAATTACCTCAGCATGTTGCCATTATAATGGATGGTAACGGTCGATGGGCAAAGAAAAGAGGCCTTACCAGGATTGTTGGTCATCGAAAGGGTATAGAATCTGTAAGGGATATTGTCAGAACCAGCCGGGAACTAGGCATAAAATGGCTTACTCTTTATGCCTTTAGTGAAGAAAACTGGATAAGACCTAAATATGAGATCAATGCCTTGATGAAGCTTCTGACCCGCTATCTGAAGATTGAATTAAAGGAGATGCTCGATAATGGGATCAGGCTATTATCAATTGGGCAAACAGAAAAACTTCCCCCAGAGGTTCAGGGAACCCTGTGGCGAACAATAGAAAAAACTGCCCACAATAAGGAAATGACCCTGATCCTTGCCTTGAGCTACGGAGGAAGACAGGAAATTGTATGGGCTGTAAAAAATATGCTCAAAGACATTGAAAAGGGTATATTGAATGTTAAGCAGATTACGGAAGAACGGTTATCTAACTATCTATATACCTCAAATATCCCAGATCCAGATTTAATTATAAGAACAAGTGGGGAATATAGGATAAGTAACTTTCTCCTGTGGCAGATAGCCTATACAGAGATCTTCACTACCCCTACCTTATGGCCAGATTTCCACAGGGAACGATATCTGGAAGCCCTTCTTGATTATCAGAAACGGGAAAGACGTTTCGGCTCTACTGGAAAACAGATAATTCCACATAAGAAAAAAGGATAGAAAATGACAATGCATATGAAGAGGGTAATAACAGCCTTCATAGCCATCCTTTTTCTGATTGGAGTCATAAAGTATGCCCCTTCCTGGGTCTTTATCATTCTAATCCTGCTTGCAGCGTTAACAAGTTTGAACGAGTTTTATGCACTGATGAAACCTAAGATAGCAGAAAAGACTGTCTTCTTTAATTATGTTTTAACTGCTATCCTATTCTTCTTTATCTTGGTTAACAGGGACTTCTATATAGCAATATTTTCCCTTTTTGTTATTTTTCCATTAGCCTTTTTTATATTCACCTATCCAAAAAGTCACTACAAAATAGGCGATATTGGACAGATTATTATGGGGCCTTTCTATATCTGTCTACCTCTGACCTTTCTTGCAATAATCACTAGGCTTCCTCAGGGCCACATGTGGATCTTTTTCATTCTGGCTGTTATCTTTGCTGGCGATACTGGTTCCTTCTATTGTGGAAAATTTTTTGGAAAACATAAACTAACCCAGATCAGTCCTGGAAAAACCTGGGAAGGTGCCATAGGAGGTCTTATAGCAAATGTAGCTTGTGCTACTCTATTTGGTTATGTGTTCTTTACTTCTTTATCTGTTATCTCTATTATGGTATTAGGTATAGCAATAGGAATCAGTGGACAGATTGGCGACGTGGCAGAATCAATGCTAAAAAGGATATCAAATATAAAGGATAGCGGTAAGATTTTACCAGGACATGGAGGAATGCTAGACAGAATAGACAGTTTACTTTTTGCAATCCCTGTTCTGTACATATATTTAAGATATCAGCAAATGTAGTAAGACCAAAACTATAGTGGACATCATAAATAAGATGACATAAAAGGTAAAATTTTAAACACTAAACTCTAAACCCTGGCCCAGACCCGCCTGCCACCCGCCTGCCGGATGTCGGGCAGGGATGGAGGGCAGGCCTGGCTTATAGAATTAAGAGGCTGATTTTAACATTCAGCGCCCTATAGATTTAGAAGGCTGATTCGAGCACTTAGCGCCAGGGCGGGCAATCTCAAATACTTCCGAGTTCCGTATTCCGAAACTCGGAATTCGGAAATAAAATTCAAAATACAAAACATTACCAAGTTCACGGTTTAGAACATTTGAATTTAGGATTTATCACTCGTACTTAAACTGAGTTCACCTAATTTAGATATAGAGAGAGCTTCTTTGCCTTGAAAAATATATGCCTGCTGGGCTCAACTGGTTATATAGGGACTAACGCACTCAAGATTATTAAGGAGAATCCGGAAAGATACCAGATTATTGCGCTTGGTGGAGGAAGAAATATAGATCTCCTCTTTAACCAAATAAAGGAATTTAAACCACTTTTTGCAGTAGTTATTAATTCAGATCTCGCCAATGAGCTGAAAAGCAAACTAAGCAATACAACAAACACAGAAATCTTATACGGAACCAAAGGCTATATTGAAATAGCCACCCTTTCAGATGTAAATATGGCTATAGCAGCAATGACAGGGTCCTCTGGTCTGCTTCCAACATTTTCCGCCATAACTGCTGGTAAGGATGTGGCTCTAGCCAATAAAGAAACATTGGTAATGGCAGGATCTTTGCTAATAAATGAATCAAAAAAGTTGGGTGTAAATATATACCCTATTGACAGTGAACACAGTGCAATACAACAATCTATCCAAGGACACAGTAGAGAAGACCTAAAAAAGATTATCCTAACAGGATCTGGTGGACCATTCAAGGACTTCTCTATAGAAGAATTATCCAAGGTTACTCCTGAAGAGGCATTAAAGCATCCGAAATGGAAAATGGGTCGGAAAATAACTATAGATTCAGCGACTATGATGAATAAGGGAATGGAGGCAATCGAGGCAAAATGGCTTTTTAATGTAAAGATAGATCAAATAGAAATCCTTCTCCATCCCCAAAGCATTATTCATTCCATGGTTGAGTATATGGATGGCTCTATTATCGCACAACTGGCCCCCACAGACATGAGAATACCAATATCTTACGCCCTCTCTTACCCCAGGCATCTTAAAGTGGATCTGCCATCATTAAACCTATTAGATATAGAAAAATTGAGCTTTGGAAAACCTGATAAAAAGAGATTTAGATGTCTGGACCTAGCCCTTGCTGCAGGAAAAACAGGGGAAAGCATGCCAGCTGTATTAAATGGAGCCAATGAAATTGGTGTTAATGCCTTTTTAGAAGGAAAGATAGGTTTTTTGGAAATACCTCAACTTATTGAAAAAACAATGGAGAAACACGAGACCTTTGCTATAAATAGCATCCATAAAGTAATTGAAGCAGATCAATGGGCTAAATCAATGGCCAAAAAGATTTTAAATAAGATGGTGGGGAAATAAACGTCTGGAAATTCCTACAACTCTTTGATATTAGTAGTTTTTTTGAAGCTTTAGTCTATTGGCCACATATGGAGTAATGGAGTATTGGAATGTTGTAAAAGAAAATTTCTTTTGGCCCAATACTCCATCATTCCAGTATTCCATCATTCCCATTGCGGAGCAAAGCGGAGCTAAGTTTAAATCATGAGTACTATTTTATATTATATAATTCCATTTATCATTGTCCTTGGTATCTTGATCTTCTTCCATGAGTTTGGACACTTTTCAATAGCCAAATTATGCAATGTTAAGGTCCTTAAATTTTCTCTTGGCTTTGGCCCCAAACTGATGGGTAAAAAAATTGGAGAAACCGAATATGTAATCTCAGTCTTTCCTCTTGGTGGCTATGTTAAAATGTTGGGTGAAGAGAATGATGAAGAAATGATCCCAGAAGAGGCCCATAGATGTTTTTCTAGACAGCCTGTATTAGCTAGGATCGCTATTGCAGCAGCTGGTCCTATCTTTAACTTTCTCTTGGCCTTTCTTCTTTTTAGTGGCATTTTCCTGATATCAGGTTACCCTATCATGACCGCCGAAGTTGGCCAAGTAAGGCCTAACTCTCCTGCCGATAAGGCCAGAATATTGAAAGGTGATATTATCGAATATATTGATGGCAAAAAAATCAATAAATGGGTTGATATAAAAAAATTCGTAGAAAAGAGTCCTGACAAGGGTCTAAACATGGTAATCATAAGAGGTGATAAAAGGATCTCAACAATTGTTTTCCCTGAAGAGGAAATTGTTAAAAACATCTTTGGTGAAGAGATTAAATCAGCATTGATAGGAATTGTGGCTAGTGGAAACATAAAGGAATTAAAATTAGGTCCCTTGCGAGCACTTAAGGAGGGAGGTAAGAAGACCTGGGAATTGACAGCCCTAACAGTCTTGACAGTTGTAAAGCTATTCCAAGGAGTTATTCCTCTTAAAACACTTGGAGGGCCTATCATGATCGGACAGTTAACAGGAGAAATAGCAAGGGAAAATTTAGGTTATCTTTTCCCATTTATGGCTGTTATAAGTATCAATCTCGCTATCCTAAATCTTCTTCCAGTACCAGTCCTGGATGGCGGTCTAATTCTCTTCTTGTTGATAGAAATTGTAACAAGGAAACCTTTAAGTATCAAAAAAAGGGAAATGGCCCAGAAGATAGGTTTTTTCCTTCTTATCCTACTAATGGCCGTCGTCTTTTACAATGATCTGGTAAGAATAATCACCAATCATAATTGAAGATTGAACATTGAAAATTGAGAATTTACAATAGAAAATAGTCCCCGATTCCGGGACTCGGAAGCAATCGAAAATTGAATATCCTTTCCATAAATACCTCAACCAAACAGTACAGTCTGGCAGTAATGAAGGATGAAATTCTTTTAGGTGAATACATTTTGCCTTCAGGTCCAAGTCACTTTAGCAATCTAATGCCCTCCATTGATGACCTACTTATTAAGGTTGGCCTTGAGCCTCAAAAATTAGACGGATTAATTGTTGCCTTAGGGCCAGGGAGCTTTACCGGTATTAGAATAGGCCTGTCTGTTGTGAAAGGACTCTCTCAATGCCTTAATATACCAATAATTGGTGTTCCCACCTTAGTAGCCATGGCTAGCCAACTTCCTTACTTAAATGAAGATATCTGCCCTCTTGTAACTTCACGGAAAGGAGAGGTGTTTACCGCTCTTTTCCGATGGGGTGCAAATGGGCAATTATCGAGGCTTATAGAAGACACATGTCTAAAAATTAATGACCTTAGTTCCATAACAGGAAACAAAGCAATTTTTATCGGAAACGACTTTAATAACCAAGGACCAATCTTAAAACAACAATTTGGGGAAAAAAAGATATTAGCACCTGCAAATTTATGGAACCTTAAGGCCTCATCTTTAGGGATTCTGGGATTAAAAAAACTTAAAAAAGGCCACTCAGACAGTTTAAGCGAGCTTGTTCCCATCTATCTCAGAGAAGTAGATATTCGCTTGCCAAAGGAAGTAAGCTAAAGGTAAAAGTTATATTTAAATGTGATATTGACAAATACTCAAATTTATACTAAACGCTAAAATCAAAAAGAGGGCACTTAATTTTACAGGGGTTAGATTAATTGGGCCACAAAAGGATAAACAATAAGCTACCAATTGCCTGGGAAGGAATTCCCTTTATAATTACAGGGATAGGATTGACATTTATAGTCATAATTCTTAATTGGGATTCATTAACTATTCCTCTGGCAGTATTAACCTTGTTCACCATCTATTTCTTTCGAGATCCAGAAAGAACACATGTAAATGACGAAAGGGCAGTTTTTACTCCGGCAGATGGAAAGGTTCTATCAATAGAGAATCTGCATAATGGAGACTATCGCTTGAAAGATAAGGCAATAAAGATAAGTATATTCATGTCTATCTTTAACGCCCATATTAACAGGGTCCCTATTAAGGGGAAAATCGCCCAACTATCCTATCACCCGGGAAAATTCTTTTCAGCTAATAGGGATAAGGCATCTCTCTACAATGAACATAATATTGTAACACTAGAAACAGATAATAAGAAAAAGATTATCTTTGTTCAGATCGCTGGTCTTATTGCCAGAAGGATCGCTTGTTGGGTTAAAAAAGGAGATTATGTAGAGACGGGTCAGAGGTTTGGCCTCATCAGGTTCGGCTCACGTCTTGAAGTCTATCTTCCACCTGATAGCGAAATCAAGGTCAAAAAAGGTGAGAAAGTTAAGGCTGGTCAAACAATTATAGGATATCTTAGTGAGGCTGAAAACAAAAAATAGATCAAAAAAGAGAAATAAAAAAGGTATATACATTCTCCCTAACCTATTTACCTCCTGTAGTCTATTTGGCGGGGTCTATGCTATTATTGCTGCTATCCAAGGTAGATATGATGCTGCAGCCATTGCTATACTTATCTCTTCTATATTCGATGGGTTAGATGGTAAAATTGCTCGCCTTACTAATACAACCAGTCAATTTGGTACCGAGTATGATTCTCTATCAGATCTGGTTGCATTTGGAGTTGCTCCCGGATTATTGGCCTTTGAGTGGTCCCTGAAATCATTTGGAAGATTTGGTTGGCTGGCTGTTTTTCTGTATGTTATCTGCGGTGCCTTGAGGCTTGCCAGGTTCAATATTCAAAAAAACAATCTCGAATCTCATCGTTTCAAAGGATTACCTATTCCTGGGGCAGCTATCTTTATTGCTACCCTCGTACTTTTCATAAATTCCATAAGTGGTATAACTGAAAACAGGCATATTATTATTATAAGCACTATTTATCTCCTATCATTTCTTATGGTTAGCACAATCGATTATCTCAGTTTTAAGGAGCTCGAGCTTTTTAAGAAAAAACCTTTCAATGTTCTGGTAGCCACCATCCTCCTCTTTATTGTTGTGGCTTATAAACCAGCCTTAATGTTGTTTCTTTTCTCTACTATTTATGTTATCTCAGGTCCATCAATAATGCTCTATCATCTCACTCGTAGATCTAAAAAGACAGCTCACTCTATGATTGATTCCTCTCTTGAGAAAAGCGAAAAGAGTATAAAAAACGGACTATGAAAATTTCGGCAATGTCAGTAGATTGTTGTCCTCAAACTTGCTTTAGCTCATTTTAGGCAATAGTAACTTTAGAATATCATGAGAATAACTGGCGGCATGATCAGGGGTCGCCGGCTGGCAAAAATTAAAGGATTTAATATACGGCCCACCTCAGATACGGTGAGAGGCTCTATATTCAACATATTGGGCCAGACATTAACTGATCTTAGCATACTGGATCTATTTGCTGGCACAGGTAGTTTGGGGATAGAATCCCTAAGCAGAGGTGCCAAAAATGCTGTGTTTGTAGATAAATCAAGCAGGGCCCTTGCTATAATAAAAAAAAATCTCACCATCTGCGGCTATGATGGACTTTCAATGATTATAAGAGAGAAGTTACCAAATGGTTTGGACCATATACAGAATCTTGGATGCGGTCAATTTGATTTGGTATTTATTGATCCTCCCTATGGAAAGGGGTATATCAGGCCCACGATTTATAAATTAATAGAGATAAAGCTATTGGCTAAAGATAGCAGGATAATTGTTGAATCATCAACAAATGCCAACGATCCATCCCCCTTAAATCTTTACAGCCTTCAGCTAAAACTAACCAAATCTTATGGCTCAACAGTAATAAGTTTATACTCTCATCATGAGGAAAGATAAAATGGGGAAAATGGCCATTTATCCCGGCTCCTTTGATCCTATAACCAACGGGCATCTTAGTATCATAAGAAGGGCGCTTACCATGTTTGATTCTATTACCATTGCCGTTGCCTCCAGCCCTATGAAAAAAACCCTTTTTACCCTGGGTGAGAGGATGGAACTGATACAGAAATCAATTAAAAACGATGATAGAGTCTTTGTTGACTCCTTTA
>Ga0209991_10000756_pt1 | contig 14451 bp, 12 predicted proteins | sample ChitaG_FD_183167 | JGI IMG/M metagenome (GOLD analysis project Ga0209991, IMG submission 183167) | Deep subsurface microbial communities from South Pacific Ocean to uncover new lineages of life (NeLLi) - Chile_00310 metaG (SPAdes)... | ecosystem: Environmental > Aquatic > Marine > Oceanic >...
ACAAACCGTGCCAGAGAGTTAGGAGCTAAAATGGCCCATGTAAATATAGCGGAGGATAACGTGGTTGCCGGAAGAGTGCTATCCAGGCTGGGCTTCAGCCTTGTCCGACGGTTTCTTGAATTGAGGCTAGATATTGCTGATGTTGGGGGGTTAGATATTGACCCGGCGGCTACTGGCTGTCGCTATCTACAGCTCGGTGAAGAAAACAAGCTGACTCAGCTTCAGAACCGTGCCTTTGCTTGCACCTGGGGGTACAATCCCAATGCTGTAGAAGAAATAGCCTTTCGGACCAGTATAAGTAACTGTTCTCTGGATGACATAATCCTATTCTACGAAGGAGATAAAGCCATCAGCTACTGCTGGACAGGGATAAGCTGTGAAGAGGGAGTTCCCAGTGCAAGAATGGGGCGAATCCTTATGCTCGGAGTGGCCCCAGATTACAGGGGTAAAGGAGTAGGCAAAAAATTGGTGATGGCCGGGTTAGCCCGTCTCAAAAGTAAAGGTTTACAGGTTGCGGAGTTGACTGTGGACAGCAAGAACAAAGCAGCTTGTGCTCTTTACAAATCCCTTGGTTTTGAGATTCAGAGCAGCACTTTCTGGTATGAAAAGACAATAAACTAAGACACAGGGGAACAGTAGCTGGCTAATACCACTTGGCAATCCCTGATAATCGCTTCAGCAATATCCGACCAGCTAAATTTGCTTACTGTTGCCCGGATTAACCGGGCAGATTTTGTATCTGTGTTTGGCCGGGAGAGAAGCAAGGCTATTTTATCTGCAAGACGATGAGGAGCATTATCTTTTAGCACATATCCCGTCTTGCCCTGTCGAATAATGCTTTTAAGGTTGCCTACATCAGTAGCCACTACCGGTGTGCCGCAGGCCAGGGATTCCAGAGCCACTAACCCAAAACTTTCGTAATAAGAAGGAACCACACAAACGTCAGCCGCGCTGTAGAAATAGGGTAACTGCTCATGCTTTGCCAAACCCAGAAAAGTAACTGCCTCCTGTATTTTAAAGTCACAGGCTAGTTTACGTAATCGTTCTATTTCATGCTGGCTGTGTTCACCACCACCGATTACCACCAGCCTTAATCCTTGAATATGCCGTAGATAGGGTAAAGCCTCTATCAGCTTATCTAAGCCCTTTAAGGGGTCAATTCTACCTACAAACAGAATAATCTTATCATTATTCCTTTGGCTTCCCCTGTATTTCATATGGGGCGGACAGGCAAAGCCCAGATACTGCCTGGCCTGTGTTTTGTCCAAGGCCTTGAACTGCTCCAGGTTTACACCACAGGGCACCACGCTTATTTTCTCCGACGATGCGCCATAGTGCCGAATAAGCTCTGTCTTTTCCCTCTCCGTGGGAGCGACAATGTGATGGCACTTTTGAACCAAGTCCCTTTCTGTCTCAATACGAAGTTCGGGTTCACTTTCGCCCGGTACCAAACAATCTCTTTCCTTAATTGCATTCTTAACTGCACCTAATGTATGGAACATAATGATATGAGGAACATGCCACCATTGCTGTAAATATATTCCTGCCAGTGCGGAAAGCCAGTAGTGGCTGAATATTAAATCGTACTGAAGGTTGTTCTGCTTCCTGAAATTCTCCAGGTTGCTGACAAATTCAGGAAGATGGAAATACACAGCTAGCTTCTGTATCTCCTCGTCTTCCCCCGCCCTGAGATGAATGAGCCGTGCATTCTGATTGAGTTCATAGATTTGGCGGTCTTTGGGGTCATGAACACGAGTATAGACATCTACTAAATGTCCCTGCTTGCCCAATTCGCGAGCAAGCTCTCGGATATAGACACTCATACCCCCGGTGTCTTTTGTCCCTAGTTTGCCCACAGGGCAACTATGAGCACTGAGCATAGCTATTCTCAGTTGACTACTCGGCATCAGAGTGTGCGCCTCCTCATTGTTGTCAGGTGATGATTATCTGGCAACTGTACAGGGGCACTTCCTGACCACCGAGTTGATATTTGTACGGTTCGCCACCTTTTAAAAAGTTCCATTTCTTTCTGCCTTTCTCGATGCTCTCCTTGAGGCAAAGGATTTTGCAGAGCAATCCCACGCTTAAATGGTTGAATTGGGGGTCATAGGCACTATTATAGAGGTAGTGCGAGCCATTGTAGTCAAAACCCATAGTCATCGCCGCCGGTACCTTGTCCAGCTGTAGGATACCCATCCTCAATAGCCCAATCTCAGCCATAGCTTTAGCCAGTGACCTGAAGAACGATTCCATCTTAGGATTCATGAAGCTGGCTTTTTCATCCCGGCTCAGTGAAAAGAGCTGCAAAAAAATATCCAGATAATCTTCAACTTCCCGACCGATTTCAACACAGCGATGTTCCGCACTGCCAGCCTCCCATAACCGCCTTAACTTGCGCCTGACTTCGTGGCGTTGCTTTGCCTTCAATATTGCCAGGTACTCATTCCAGGTAGGAGGCAAATCTAGCTCCAGAGAAACATCCTCAGGATGGCAGAGCACTTCATATCCTTGGTTCTGGGCAATACTTACCAGTTGAGTGAACGCTGTAGAATCGTATCGCAAAGGTCTCAGGTCCAGCTTCTTTATACCTTTCCCTCTTAAGTCATCAAGCAATGCCTTGAAGAAGTCCTGCTCTCTTCCCGGGGCAATAGCAAAATCCAAATAGTCGCAGACGTCAGCGCTGCCGATGAAAGAAGCCGTTTCCTTAGTCACTTGAAGTGGGGCAAAGCCGATGGCTTTCTTTCCCTGCTGCAGCGTCCGTAAATACAATTCAGCCTCCCCACCAAATGCTTCCCACCAGACCTTCAGCCAGGCAGGTAAAACGAAAACAGAGCCCCACTTTAAGCAGTGACGCAACTTGTCCCAGGAAGAAATAACACTGTCAAAACTCTCGATGGTGAGGGTGTAACTCATTGGTGTTTACCATAGTATAACGATTAGTCATATCTGAAAGCAACCACCTTACTTGTAGAGGAAGCACACGGAGTAGTGCTATATGTTATACTTATTGCATACTCATAATCATCGCGTTGGTGCTATGCACAGTTTCCCCCAGATAATCTTAATGGCTACGAGCACAAATGATAAAGTAGGACGTAGAATAATTATTCAGGGCATTGAATGAGTTACGTTTATTATAAAGACGCCCAGGGCGAGGTTTCCATAAGAATCCCTAAGGAAAACTATATTGGTTGTATCCGGTGTAATGCGCCAAGAGAGATACAGTGGCCTGTAGAATACTTACGAGCTTTAAGAAATCCGCACGGGGTTGCAAGATTAAAGGACATAGCCCGGGGAAGAAAAAGGGTGGTTATTCTGGTCAGTGATTACACTCGGGCTGTTCCAGCAAAAATGCTGTTACTCCCTCTTGTGGATGAGCTTCATCAAGCGGGAATAAGCGAAAGCCAGATTACAATCATTATCGCCGGTGGGCTACACAGACCAAGTACACGGGAGGAAATAGCACGAATCGTTGGTAACGATTGGGATAAGCGGCTTACAGTTGTTAATCACAATGCTCTAGATTCAGACAGATTGACTTTCTTGGGGAAAACAAAAAGAGGTACTCCTGTTTGGATAAATAGCTTAGTCTCAGAAAGTGATTTGTGTATAGCATTGGGGCAAATTGAACCGCACGAATATGCTGGCTTCACCGGAGGCCGAAAAAGCATATTGCCTGGCGTCTCTGGTGAAGAAACCATAAGATTTAACCACTCACCGGAGATGATAGAACATCCATTGGCCAAGCCCGGGATGTTGGAAGGGAATCCTGTTCATGAAGACATGGTCGAGTGTGCCTTAATGGCAGGCATTGATTTCATCGTCAATGTCGTCCTTAATAGAGACCTAAAAACTATAGGAGTCTTCGCCGGAGACATGCTTGAGGCTCATAGCAAGGGAGTGGATTTCGTTAATTCGTTCTCCAGGGTAGAAATACCGACTCAGCCAGACATTATTATTACTACCCCTGGCAAACCTTTGGATGTTGACTTCTACCAATCGCTAAAAGCATTGATAGCAGTAGATGCTATCGCATCCCCGGAGACTATCGTTGTTTTCTACTCGAGTTGCCAAGATGGTTTAGGTTCGATGGGGAGGGAAATGTTAAAAGCGTTTCGGGGCGTTGTCACACCAGAGGAAGTAGAGACAAGGGTGAGGAGCAATCATAGAGTTCAGATGGACCATGCCTTTCTTCTATCTAAAATTATGCAAAAGGGTATAAAGATTATTGCTTATTCACCCAATGTGCCATTAAACGTTATAAAGGAGATGATGATACCAGCAGGTTCCGTTCAAGAGGGCTTAGACATGGCTTTGCAACTCTCTAAGAAAAAGACACCCCGTGTTCTGGTTTATCCTGAAGCCCAGAGGACGCTACCTTTTTTAGCAAAGGATGCATCAAACTCATTATAAATTCAAAACTAGGAGGAGACACTATGGCGAATAAATTTGAAATTACAACAGTGAAAGGACGGGAGATTCTTGACTGCCGGAGCTACCCGACGTTACAGGTAGACGTCTGGGTGAATAATGCGGTTCTTGGGCAAGCTGACTTTTTTTGTATGTCCTTTTGCATGTCGGAATAGCCGTTGTAGCCCAGCATGCGCGCAAAACGGATGATGGTGGTGGTGCTGACGCCTATCTTCATTGCAACGTCCTCAAGGGTACAAAAAGCAAAGGTATCGGAATGCTCCATAAAATAGACTGCTACCGTTTTTTGTGAACGGGTCAGATTATCGAAGCATTCGTTTATTTTACTTGCGAAGTCAGGCATTGCAATTTCTCCTTTTAGGCGGATCCTATTTCTTATGTAATATCATAAATAATTTATCATTACCAGTTTACCGTCAATTCCAATAGTTACGGTAAACGAATCCCTTAAAAACGGACGATACCTGTGATATCGGCCATATGGCAGCCCTGGGTCAGATCGCACGCACGCATCAGGAAATTAAGTTTGTCGATACGCTCACCGGAACGCGGCGCACCGTTTTTAATGAAGCCTACTTCCAATCCTACTGCTAAATCCATGATCACATCGCCTACAACACCGCCAGCACGGCCGGAAGGAACGGAGAACATACCGCGCTTCTTGCTGTAGTAATGCGCGTCCAATGCCTCAGTAAGCGTACCTACTTGATTGGGCTTCAAAACAAAGCCGTCCACAGCGCGGGTTTCGTACGCCCTGCGCAGTCGTTCGGGATTGGATGCGATCAGGTCGTCGCCTATGATGATGGAGCGCTTGATCATCTCCACCGCTTTAGGGTAGTTTTCCCAGTCATTCTCATCCAGTATATCTTCTATAAACACCAGGGGGAACTGCTCACTTAAAGCCCTTACATAATCAATCAGTTCCAGCGACGAAACACATCCGTCTTTTAAGAAATATTTATTTCTTTTTACGTCGTACATCTCGCTGGAGGCGCAATCCAATGCAAAGGCTACTTTTTCGTGATAGCCGCATGCATCAACCACTTCCTGTAGCAAGCCTAAAACGACGATGGGATCGTTTGACGGTGCAGCCCAGCCGTAAGAGCGTGCTACCTCCGGCGTTTTGCCCAGATATTTTTGCAGTATGTCGCCTAATTTCTGAAAGCACTTGACCGCGATTTCCACAGCTTCATAGATGCTGTCCGCTTTATAGGGAACGATATGGAATTCATTGAATGACAAAACAATATCGCCGTACCTGCCACCGTTTACCACATTAAAACAAGGCACGGGTATGGTCTTGATGCTGCGCCCGCAAAGATATTCATAAGCCGGTTTATTCGCGGTTTCCGCCGCCGCGCGGAAAGCTGCAATGGAGGTGCTGTAAATGGCGTTGCCGCCTAAATTGCTTTTATTGGGCGTGCCATCGAGTTCAATCATTTTTTGGTCGATTGCACGCTGGTCACACACATCCATGCCAATGAGTTCCGGCGCAATGATCTTCAAGACATTGTCCACAGCTTTGTGGACGCTCATTCCATTGTATTCGCCGGTATCGTTATCACGCAGAACATAGGATTCGTGCATGCCGACCGAACTGCCGGTAGGGGCGGCGCCGCGGCCCAATTCGCCGTTGTCCGTAATAATGTCCACTTCTACCAAGGGGCGGCATTTGCAGTCTAAAAGCTGCCGTGCTGTCACATGTTTTATTTTTGTCATGTTATATACTCTCCTGAATTACTTGATTTTCGGCACGTACATGATATTAAAATCGCAAAGGTTAGTACCGGTATTTCCTGTAAAAACCACATCGTCCATGGCTGATAGCGCCTCATAGCATGCATGGCCGCGCAGTGCCGCAAAAACGTCTATGCCTTTGCTGCGTGCCGCTTTCAGGCTTTGCGAATCCGTAATACCTCCCGCAACGGGAGTCGTGCCGTCTGTTCCTTCGGAGTCTATTGAGAGCAGGCATACGCCTTTGGCTTTGTCCGCAGTAAAAGCGAAACTCAAGGTTTCTTCCTGGGAAGGGCCGCCGTGCCCTGTTATTTCGCTGTTGTCCAGTATTTTTGTCGTCGCTTCTCCCGATGCGAGCACCATGCAGGGGGCAGACACGGGATTGCCGTACGCCTGTATTTCACGCGCGATGGAAGCGAAGACGGTGCCGACATCACGGCTTTCTCCCTCGAGATAGGAGGTGAGTATCACGGCATGGATGCCCATTTCTTCCGCAAACCGCTTTGCATAGATACAGGAATCGGGCAGCGTATTGATCAGATAATAGGTATTGTTGGGGAAAGCTTTGGGCGTTTCGCCTTCAGGGCCTACATTCATAAGATAATCCACTACGTTTTTGGGCAGGCGGTCGGCTACATTATAATCGCGGATCACACGCCGCGCGTCTTCCAAGGTGGTGGTATCCGGACCCATGGGCGTGCTTTTATATGCAGCATAGGGGATGCGTATATCGCCGGTTGCGGGCGAGCCCATGCCATCGCTGATACCGAAGCCGATCAGCTCCGCGCCGCGTGCTTCGATGCGCTTAGCCAGCATTCCGCCGTTGAATTGGGATATATGCCGCCGGATTGCGTTGATCTCATAAATATTGGCGCCGGATTTGAGCATGACGTCTGTTACGACGATCTCATCCTCTAAAGAGACGCCTTCGATTGGGCAGCTCATAAGAGCCGAGCTTCCGCCGCTGATGACGACGATAAAAAGGTCGTCTGTCCCGGCGTTGTCTACGAGTTCCAGCATTTTCAGGCAGGCGCGGTAGCCCTCTTTGTTGGGGAGCGGATGTCCGCCGACATATACTTCTGTTTTATTGAATACGTCTGTTTCTTCGGCAATCTTTACAATGGCTATCCCGCGCGTCAGGCGGTTGCCCAATATCTCGTCTACTGCCATCGCCATATGGTTGCAGGCTTTTCCCGCGCCCAGTAGATAAACATTACGTTTTTTTGAAAGGTCCCAGCTTTTGACGCCGATATGCAGCATGTCACCATCGAGCCGCATGATACTTTTGATTCTTCCCCGTGCGTCCAGCTTTTGCAATGTTTTTTCCGTGATATCGAGTACGATCCGGCGGGATTCCACGTCGCCGTGCGATAAAATCTGGTCTCTATTGCGAATTTTCTGGTTCATTTTAATCTCCTGCAGATGTTCATCCTTTACATTAGATATAAAACGTCTCTCAAGTACAGATAAAGAGTAAAAGTAAATGTATTAATTGTATCTAAAAGTATATTTTACTACATTCCAATTGACCGGGGAAATGTAGTATGATATTCTTTTTGTATTAAACATAACAGCAAATGATTTATACGTTTCTCTACTTTAAACAGTTTTTTAACTACATTTTATTATTAAGGTTATTATTAAGGAGCGTGAATGCGCAATGAGCGGCAAAAGAACAGACTTTTTATATCTATCCGAGCCGGATATGATCGAAGCTGGCGTTTTGGATATGTCACGCTGTGTTGACGTAACCGAAGAGGTATTTTCTATATTGAGCACAGGTGATTACCTTATGGGCGGCCCCAAACACAACAGCCACGGCATGGGCATTGTGTTTCCTAAGGAGACACCTTTCCCCAATATGCCGGTAGCCGGCCCCGACCGCCGTTTTGTAGCAATGCCCGCTTATTTAGGTGGACGGTTTGACGTTTGCGGAGTAAAATGGTATGGTTCAAACGCTGCGAATCCCCCTAAAGGATTGCCCCGTTCGGTGCTGACGGTTCTTTTGAATGATAAGGATACGGGCGAACCGCTTTGCTTTATGTCCGCCAACCTGATCAGCTCTATGCGTACCGGTGCCGTACCCGGTGTTGGAACGCGCTATCTGAGCCGTAAAGATTCCGAAGCCTGTTCGGTTATAGGCTGCGGGCCGATAAACCAATCCTGCTTCCACGGCGTCATGTCGCAGATGAAAGGCATAAAAAAAGTCCTTTGCTACGATCTTTACGAAGAAAAATCCAAAGCCTTTGCAGAATTGGCAGCCAAAGAATTTGGCGTAGAAGCTTATGCCGCCGCCACACTGGAAGAGGCTATGCGCGCAGGCGATGTGATTACCATCGCGGCTTCGCGTTTGAAACCGCTGATACTCGATTCAACATGGCTCAAAAAAGGCGTCACCATATTGCTTTCCGGCCCTGTAAGGGGCGACGACGCACTTTGGATCAACAGCCGCCTCGTATACGACCATGTGCAACTGCATGAAGCGTATGTGGAAGAAGCCATCGCTTCCGGCAACAAAGCCGAATATTATGCCGGTGTAATCGGCGGCCAGATCTATACGCTGATCGACGAGGGCAAAATTCAGCCCCTGGAAGACTCCGTAAGCCTTGGCGATATAGTAAACGGAAAAAACCCCGGCCGTCAAAATGGCGAAGAAAATATTATCCTTATCGCATGCGGCATGGCGGTTTATGACGTTGCCTGGGGCTACGACCTCTATAAATACTCCCTTGAAAAGGGCATCGGAACAAAGCTCAACCTTTGGAATGAACCGCTCTGGAAATAAATCTTTATAATATTAGTCGGGACATGCCAAGGGGTAGTAGCTGACTAAAAGATCACCTAAAGAGAGGGGAAAACATCTAGTTTTAGTCCACCCGTTATAATGATTGGAGCGACGTCATACAAGTTAGGTCTATAGTAATGATGCTACTTTCCATTCACCGAACTCGTCGAGACAAACTTCGACTCGTTCCTCCTGTTTACGCTCGTCGCCTATCAGATACACCTTTACAGGCCAATATGTGTATTCTCCCACCATACTGCTTATGGTATACGATCTACCAATGGCAATAACCTCAACTTCCCGTACCCACTTGTAACTGGTAAATTCGCTTTCTGCTATGCCTTTAAGTATTGCTTCCTCAATATCTTCACTTGTAGGTATCGTTTCCCTTAAATCATCACTTGTAGGTATTGTTCCTCCTACATCCTCATTTGTGGGACTAGCGGGGTCAACGGCACATCCTTGCAATATAATAATTTGCTGCTGGCCAGCGGCGCTACGATAAGAGAAATTAACGCTGTTAGGAAGCATCTTTCTGCTATTAAAGGAGGAAGGCTTGCTCTTTCTATCTTCCCCGCTGAGATAATTAACCTGACAGTCTCGGATGTTATTGAGGACCCTTTGGATTACATAACTGACCCGACTGTTCCTGATACTTCGACTTTCCCAGATGCAATTCGTGCCTTGGAAAAGTATGATTTGTGGGACAAGTTTCCCGAATCCGCTATACATTACTTACAGAGTGCCACATCGGAAATGGAAACACCCAAGAATTTTGGAGAATTTGAATCCAAGGTTCATTCTTTCATTTTGGTCAAGAGTCAAGTGGTATGTGACGCAGCGGCTGAAAAGGCAGGAGAACAGGGCTTTAAGCCCTTGATACTAACCACAGCACTCGAGGGAGAAAGTAGAGAAGCAGGTATAGTATTTGCCGGAATTGCCAAGGAGATTGTATGTAATAATAGACCACTACCACCCCCTTGTGCCATTATTGCCTGTGGCGAAACCACTGTTAGAATTGACAATGGATATGGGCAAGGCGGACCAAATCAGGAGTTTGCTCTAAGTGCTGCTTTGCAAATTACTTCTTATGATAAAGTCACTGTAGCCGCTGTTGATACAGATGGAACGGATGGGCCAACCGATATTGCTGGAGGGCTCACAGATAGTTCCACTATAAGCAGAGCCAAAACAAACAACTTCGATGTATTCAAACATTTGCATGAGCATGATGCTTCCACAGTTTTACTATCAACGGGCGATGCTATTGTAACTGGTCATACGGGGACTAACGTCAGCGATCTAAAAATGGTGTTGATAGGCGATATATAGCTCACAGTTCGCCTAGGGACTTTTCTATGATGGCGACAGCTTCATCAAGCTGGTCATCGGTGATGACAAGGGGGGGTTGTATTCTCAAGACGTTTGTCCAGGCGCCCCCAATCCCTATAAGAAGCCCTTTTGCCAGGCAAGCGTTACGAACAGCTACAGCTTCATCAACGGCCGGCGTCCTTGTCTTATCCTTAACCAGTTCTATACCTATCATAAGACCCTTGCCGCGTACATCGCCTATTATGGGATATTTCCTCTTTAATTCCTCCAGCTTTCCCATAAGCAATTTCCCTTTTTCCCTTACCTGGCTGGCAATTCCCTCCCGTTCCAGAAAGTTAATGGTAGCCAGTGATGCTGCACAGCTGACAGGGTTGCCTCCAAAGGTGCTTAGATGCTCACCGGGCTGGAATGTATTGGCGATCTCGTCACGCGCAATGAAACCGCCTAAAGGTAAACCGTTGGCAATCCCTTTAGCCATTGTCATGATATCTGGTTCTACACCGTAATGCTCTATGGCAAACATCTTGCCTGTCCGGGCGAAGCCGCTCTGGACTTCGTCAACAAATAGCAGGATGTCATGGTGGGCGAGGACTTCCTTCACCCTTTTGAAATAAGGCTCGGGTGGGGCGATAATACCACCTTCACCTAAAACAGGTTCGGCGATGAAGGCAGCAACATCATTAGAAGTATCAAATTTGATAATATCCTCTACATATTCGGCACAACGCATGCCACAGGTTTCAGGATTGAGATTAAAGGCACAGCGATAACAATACGGGGATGGAGCGAAACTGACTCCCGACATATAAGGTCCGCCTCTTTTTTTGCGGGCGAAATTACCAGTTATGCTCAGGGTAGCGTAAGTGCGACCGTGAAACGATGCCTGCAGCGCAATGAATTCGCGCTTTCCCGTATATGTCTTAGCCATTCTCATGGCTCCTTCTATGGCCTCCGCTCCACTACTGGCAAAGAAGGTTTTTTTCAGTCTCCCTGGGGTAATTTGGGCTAATTTTTCTGCCAGGTCGGCTGTGGGTTTATTGTAATAGACGTAAGAACAGCAATGGATATATTTATCGAGCTGAGCTTTGGCAGCTTCAACCACCTCGGGATTGCTATGTCCAGCATTGGTAACGGCAATCCCAGCGAAGCAATCTATGTATTTATGCCCATTTTCATCGAATACCAGCGCACCCTCGGCGCGTTCAAATGTCACTGGTACGATACCACTGAGCATGCTGGTGTTCACATATTCACCATATTTTTCCATCGTATTCATAGCGCCATCCTCCGAAAAAGTATTCAAGTTTCTTAATCAGAATGAAAGAGATGCCTCTGGGCTGAGGACCTGCTTCGTATAGACAGTGATATGCATCATCTTACCCCTTGCTTATTCCCATCATTTTCCATGTTTTGCCCAGTAATCTCCAAATAATTCCTCGTCTGTAGGGATAACCGGTTTTATTGGTCTTGCCACCAGAGTAACATTCAAAAAGTGTTTCATTTGGGTATTTTCGGAGCTAGTGTTATTGCCCCAAGTGCCGCAACCTATGCTTAAGGAAAACGGCATACCGTTACACCAATCACCACTATTTGCATAGCTTTGGGGTTGGCGCACTATGACGCGCCCGGTTTTTGTTTGTAATGCTAATCTGTCAATTCGTTCATCATCGAAAGAATGAATGCCACAAGAGTGACCCAAACCCATATATCCTGTTAGTTTGTTTACTAGAGCGATAGCATTGTCAAATCCTTCATACTTATATGCCGTTAAAACTACTGAAAGCTTTTCACCAGAAAAAGGGTAATTTTCTCCCACTCCTTGTTCTTCAACCATCAAAAAGGTGCGGTCTTCGGGGATGTTAAATCCGGCGAGTTCAGCAATTTTTGTTGCCGGTTGAGCAATTATGGCGCGATTTAGCACCTTAGAAGCAGTCCACATAGTTTTTTGTAAGGCATTTTTTTCTTCCGCGCTTGCCAGATATCCGCCCTCGGCTTGTAAAGCTTCTAATACCTTGTCATAAATACTTTCTTCCACGATAATAGAATTTTCGGCGGAACAACTGGTAGCCCAATCGAATGTTTTGCCCAGCATTATCTTGTGAGCGGCATCTTTAATGTCAGCTGTCTCATCCACTATAACGCATGCGTTACCTACTCCTACGCCATAGGCTGGTTTCCCAGAGGAATAAGCAGAGTGCACCATAGCTCCCCCCCCGGTAGCTGCAATTAGGTCGCACTGCCGCATAAGTTCTTCACTAAGTTCTACTGTGGGTTCGGCTATACATTGTATTAAATCAGCAGGAGCGCCTAGTTTTTCTATTGTTTGACGCATATATTCACAAATTTTAAAGGCGCATTTTTTGCCACGGGGGTGTGGTCCTATTATGACAGCATTTCCACCTTTGATAGAAAACATAGCTTTAATGACTGGTGTCGCTTCGGGATTAGTAATCGGAGTGATTGCACCAACTACCCCAACGGGTTTGGCAATTTTGGTTATTCCTGTTTGGGGGTTGACTTCTACAATACCTACGGTCTTTTCATGTTTTATGTCCCTCAAACACCCGCGGATCTTTTTCTGTAATTTGATAATTTTGTGGTCAAGCCTACCTAACCCTGTTTCTCCTTGAGTAAGCTGAGCTATCTCATCCGCGTTCTTGATAATGACCCAAGCCACAGCAGTCACTAATTCGTTAACTTTTTCCTGGGAATAGGTCTCGGCGATTCGCTGAGCTTTCCTGGCTCTGGTTATATATTCTCTTATTTGTTCTTGGACATTGACCTCTGTCTCCTGCGTGTTTCCCATAGGAATCCTCCTTTCTAAAACCTTGTATGTTTAGACATTTTTACTGAAGGTGGCTGTCTGACTTCCCTTGAAGCACAACAAATTCCTTGAAGGTGATCTATAGATATTATAATGATGCGGTCCACTACCCAATTGGTTTCTTCTCTTTCTTATAGTTTTGTACTTTCCGCTTTATGGTTATTTGCAAAGGTAAGCATAGTCAAGGAGAAGAAGTTTGTCAATTCAGTGTGCTGGAGTTCTACGATTTTGCCACCATCTCCTTTATAAAAGGAAAGGTAACCTCTCTTGCCACTAGCTCGCCATAGAAGGGATTGCTATATATGTGGAATATTTCCTCGTCTATCCAGGCCAGGGCATGTATGCCCTCCCAGCCTACCATGCGTTGATAGGCTAAACCAACCCACAGCAGGAAAGCGATACATATTGCTGCATTAAGTATTTGCGCCTTGAATATATTTGTCCTCGGGCTCTTAACTTCACCGCCAATGAAGGTGATAATGTAACCGTATACAGCAATCCAACTGATGGGTAACATCAATCCAAGTGTTGCTTTCCAGTTCCAGGTTTCTGGTATTCCTCCCATCTCGGCTGCAGCGGCACTGACGGTAGCACCCCAATTCAAAGACCCGGTCTGTGCTGCCCAACTGTTCCACATTGATACGAATTCTGCATGTGAGGTAGTGCTGATTATGATACCGGCTATGGCGGCGCCGATAAGTGACCATGGAACGAATACTTTTTGCACTCTGAAATAAAACGTCATGCCAGCTGGGACGGCCAGGAAGGCTGTATAATTCGCAAATTATACACATAGCTTCCACCACTTCGGGGCATCGAGCCTCCTAGCACTCCCCATACTAAGGCCAAGCCATAGCCAACAAGAAACAAAGTAATTGCGGAAGCCGGTCCAAGATGTGCCCCGGGAAGCCAGGCGAATGAAGCAAGAACAAACCATAAGCAAACGGGTACGGCGTTATTCATAATGCCAAAGGAAGAATGACAAAGACCTAGGGGTTCAATAATGACAATTAGGCGAGGGAGCCAGGTTCAGAGTGGCAAGAGGTGAAGGATGCGTATGATAAAGAGGCGGTGTGAATCAATCTCAAGTATCTAAGGGTGATTTTCCTCAGCAAGCAGTGGTATAATGAGTATGGGAGAAAAATCCAGGCGCATTTTCAGAGGAAGCATGGCAGTTTTACAGATTCGCACCTTGCCCGACTCTGTCTTGCGGCAAAAGGCCAAAAGAGTAACCAAAGTCGATGACTCCATTCAAAAATTAATTGACGATATGATTGATATGTTACGGGCAAACTCGGGTGTGGGCTTGGCTGCGCCGCAAATAGGAATACCGCTGCGCATAGCA
>Ga0209991_10000757_pt1 | contig 14425 bp, 10 predicted proteins | sample ChitaG_FD_183167 | JGI IMG/M metagenome (GOLD analysis project Ga0209991, IMG submission 183167) | Deep subsurface microbial communities from South Pacific Ocean to uncover new lineages of life (NeLLi) - Chile_00310 metaG (SPAdes)... | ecosystem: Environmental > Aquatic > Marine > Oceanic >...
GTAGACATCCATCAGGTCAATGGAGAAGCCGAAGATGAAGAGGGGCTGCTCGAAGAAGCGGCTGATGCCCTCGACGATGTTCTGGAAGTGCACGTTTATGCTCATCACCTGCTGGATGAGGCCAGGAACGAAGGACACGAGCACCAGGCTCAGGATGGCGATGAGGGCCATGGCCGCCGCGCGACGCCTCGGCTAGATCTCAGCGCCTGGCTGAGCCTGTGCCGAGGCCCTCCCACCACCCGCCAAAAAGGACCGCAGGATCGAAGCAGGTCGCAGGCCCAGGGCCCACAGCCCGACCCCACCCAGCGAGACGATCACGACGCTCATCAGCGCGTGGTTCAGGAGCACAGCACTGGCAGCCAGTTCAGTTCCGATCCCCAGGCTGGTGAAGACGAGCGAGCCGAAGGCCTCGGTGCTTCCGATGTAGCCGGGGGCTGCAGGGATGAGGTAGGTGAGGGTGAGCAGCGCAAAGCCGGTAGCGATGACGGCGAAGGTCGCTGGCGGGCCCAAGGAGAGGAAAAGCAGGTAAAGGCCGGTGGCGTCCACAATGATGGCCACAAGGGACAGGAGAACCATGAGCGCCAGGTCTCCGGGTCGCTGCGCGGCAGTAGAGAAGCCGAGGAGAAACGCCTCCCCTGTCTCCACAATCCGCCCGCGGAGGGAGTCACCCAATCGCCTGGGCAGAATCTCGGCCAGGACGGTGAGCAATCCGGACCTCCCCCGGATCGCCACCCCGACGAAGGCGACGAACCCCAGGAGCAGCACACCTCCCGCCAGGATGACCAGGGAGAGCCGGTCATCAAGAGGAACGCCAAGCAGTGCCCCCGCTGCTCCGAGCGCAAGCACGGCGGCCAGATCGAAGGCCCGGTCGACCGCCACCGTGGGCAGCGAGGCGGCAAACGGCACTTGATGGCGCTGCTTCAGGAGCAGGCTCTTTGCTACCTCGCCGGTGCGCAACGGAACGACAAAGTTAACCAGGTTCGCCACGGCACCGATCATCCACAGTTCCAGAAAGGGGACGTGAGAGATCGGGCGGAGTACGATCCCCCACCGCAGGGCGCGCATCGCCCCGGTACCGATCCAAAGCCCCAGAGCCAGGAGAGCAAGGGGCCATTTGGCCTGGCCCAGAATCCTCCCCACCGCCTTCAGGTCAACCACCCGCAGCCAGGCAGCTAAGAGCGCGGCCCCTAGCAGCGTCTGGCCGATCAGGAGTCCAGCCCGCCGGATCGTCATCGCCTTACCGTTCCCACTTTGGGGTCATCAAGCCAAATTCTCGCCACTACCAACTTCGTCTCCGACTTCGCACGGGCTCGAAGTCCCAGGGTCTCTCTCGGCAGATGCCGCGTCCGCATCATCCGCGGCTTGAAGGGCGTCAGACTCAGGTTGAGCTTCTTGTATGGTCGTCAGATCGGGCAGCCACGCCACCGATCCCTGCGGAAGGGGGCGCCTCCTGGAGAGACGAAGCCGACCCAAGAGCGATGGCCACAGCGTGGGAGATACCGCTCCGGCGATCAGCCCGATCACTGTCAAGAGGGAGACAAGTGCTGCGGTTCTTTCGATGAGGGGTGTCTTCCACACCAGCTCCACGGAGACATTCCCCGAGGCGGCCTCGATCGGCATCAGCATGAAGCCGGACCCAGCACGATAGATCGGCAGTTCCTGGGGCGCGCCCCCCGCTGTGTTCAGATAGGCATGCCAGGCAGACTATAAGCTTCGGGCCAATGCAGCGCTGTACTTTCCCCCGCAGGAAGATCCATACGGAATTTGACCCGATCCGGATGGTCCCGCGTCACGATCGCCAGATAGTCCTCGGTGCCTTTTTCAGCAATCAACCAAGCGCCCAAGTTGTGGGGTAGACGAACCTCCTCGTTGTTCTTGTCTTTTGCATGGGCCACCAGGTTCATTGTCCCCATCATGTCACCCCGAAAATCCCCCAGTCAACTAAGTCCAACTCTTACCGAATTCTTTCACTTTGACGACTTCTATTTTGGCTTCCCTACCTCGACGCTTTGTTCGCTCAAGATCGGTCATCAGTCCGTAAAGAAGCCCAAAGGCATAACTCAAATGAGCAACCAGGAAAAGCGCGGGCAAGAAAATTGCCAGGTAAGGTTTTCTCCTTCTGGTGGCAAATCCCAAAGCCGAGCCAAAACCCATAGCAAAATATAAGATTAAAGGCAGAAAGGCAAACCAAGGATGATAAAAGAAAAGTCCTATCAGATAGACAAAAAGGGCTAATGGGGCTAAGAGAGGCAAACTTTGCCAAACTCCCCCAACTCTCATCTGCTCCATCCGTCCCCGACCATAAGAAAAAAAGGCCCCTAAAATCTTTTCCAAACTTTCTCTTCTTGGACGATAAACAAAGATTCCCGGATGATAAATTGAATCAAAACCCCCTCGTGAAAGTCGATTCAAAAATTCATTCTCTTCATTGGGATAAAGTTCCTCTCTAAATCCCCCAAGAGCGTTAAATATCTTCCTTTTAACCGCCATGTTACAAAGAATAAGCTCTTTTTCGCCTGCCCGTCGAAAATCTCCAATTGGCCGATAACGGCTGCTCATTTCCCAGTGGGCAAAGAAAGATTCCAAGATGATCCCCGCCATTGCAGACCAGAAAGATTCTTTTCTTTCCCAAATGTTCGGACCCCCAACGGCTCCAATTTCTCCTCTTGCCTTGTTACCTGAGAAGAAGGTTTTTTCAATTGAGCGACAGACAGGAGAAGGCAGGAAAGAAAAACCCCTCATTTTCTCAGGAGGCTTACCGAGTTTTTCTCCTTCAAATGCCCTCACGACTCTTACGAAAGCTTTTTGATGAACCTCTGAGTCGTTATCAAGAAAATATAACATCTCTCCCCGGGCTATTTTCGCCGCCTCATTCCGCTGTCTTGATGGGGAAAAACCATAGGCAACAAGAACCTCGATAAGCTCCGGAGGATAATCCGCTTTTCCTAGAGCCCTCACTGCTGCGACTACCTTATCATTAGGTCTAACCGGAATAATAACGCTGATTCTAGATAATCTCATAGTTTTACTGCTTCAAAGCAAAAGCTGGCTCCATTCTCTACCTCGCCAAATTCTATTCTTCGGCGCAAGAATCTTGCCAAAAGTTCATTCAAGAACCTGGGTCGCACAGTATAATACCGTCCGAATATCCTTTTAGTCAAAAATGAGAAAGCAGACAATGGATAAAAATAATCAAGCAGGGCAATAGCTTCTTGGTCAGCAAAGGTTAAGATCTGCTTCACCCTAAATCCATGTTCTTCTAGTCTATTCATCCAATAATTCCTGTCTTCTAAAGTTTTATGCTGCCACAAAAAGTTTTTGAAATTTGTATACCAGCTTCCCAAAAACCTTGTTAAGGTCCAAAACTGGACTGTTTTTTCCCCGGGAACAGCAAAAACAAGCCTTCCCCCTTTCTTTAGAACCCGATTAATTTCTGCCAGAATCGGATCAATATCTTTAATGTGCTCAAAAACACTATTCGAAATAACGGTTTGGAAAGAAGAGTTCTTAAAAGAAAGTGTTTCTTTCTCCGAAAGAAAAACCTGTTTATAGGCTCCGGATCTTGGGGCGAATCTTATGTTTTGGGAAGAAATATCAACCCCCACATCAATTTTCTGTTTACCATAACAAATTCTGGCAAATATTCCATCAGCGCAGCCAAAATCCAAAGACGGGGCGGTTAGTTTAAACTGACTTAAAACACTGGCCTCCAGGCTTCTGGCGAGTGCGTGAGCCACGGAATATTTTTCTAAAAAACAAAACAACAAATCTTTCATTTTTCTGCTTTTACAAGAATATCAGCCGGCATTAATTGGGAGAGAAAAAAGTTTGCCTTCTTTCCAAACCGACCAATTGCATTAGTATAAATAACCTCCTTTACTTGAAAATCTTTTTCTATCAGTGGGAGTAGCTCTTTTTTCGTTAATTCTTTTTGGTGGGTCGGGTCATGAATCATGAGTTTAGTATATAAACTGTTCCTCTCCGGCGTGGAAAGAATTAAAATACCCTTATCTTTTAAAACTCTTTCTGTTTCGATTAAAGCGTCCTTTTGTTCCTCTTCTTCAAGATGCTCAATCAGATTAACCATCAAAACGCAGTCAAAAAACCTGTTTTTAAAAGGTAAGTTGGTGGCTTTTCCCAGGGAAATTCTTATACCCGGATAGAGTTTTGGGGCTCGGTTTATAGCCTCTTTTGATGAATCAATTCCCCACCCTTTAGAACCCGCTTTGCGACATAACCAAGACAGCAAATAACCGATGCCACAGCCAACATCTAGAATCTTGATCGGTTTGTCTTGACTTACCCACTCCCAAATTTTGGCGAAAAGAGGGATCTCGGCAAGGTCCCGACTCAGATAATGAGAATAACGCCTAAAATAGTGCTTGTCGTAAGGATTTTTACTCATAATCTTTAGTGTGCCCAAAATGGGAAGCAGCGCCGCGCAGCAAAAACTTAATATCCTCGATTGAGCGGATGGAAAGACCAGTTTTGGCCAAAAAGACTGAATTGAGATGAAGGTTCCAAATTTTCTTGCACCAAGCGGCGGTGTCAATTTCAGTTTTCAGAACCGGCTGGCTCATATCGTATTTTTCGTAATCACTGGGCTTGATAATAAACCAGCCTTTTTTCTTGGCTTGTTGCCACAAAGGTGTTCCCGGATAAGGAACAACAACCGACGCCTGAACCGAATCCCCTACTCTGGTTTTGCACAAAAGCAGTTCTTTCATCAGCTCAAAAGTGTTTTGAACATCTCTCTCTTGCTCCCAGGGATAGCCAACCATGGCCGAAAGATGAACAATCAAGCCCGCATCTTTGGCATTTTTAACACCTCTTCTGATCTTCTCAACCGTCTCACCTTTGGCAATTCTTTTTAAGGTCTTGTTTGTCCCGGCCTCAATGCCAACCTTGAGCATTCTAAAACCACATTGTTTTAGAAGCTTGCAAGTTTTTTTGTCCAAAATGTCAGCCCGGGAATTGGTGGAAAAAGAAATTCTGCCCAGAATATCCTCTTTTTTCAAAAGCTGATAAAATCTGCCAAGCCACTCATAATCATAATGCGCGCCTCCATCGGTATCATCAAAAGTCTCTCTGATTTGATATTTTCTGACTAAATATTTAATTTCGGCCACAACATGCTCAGGTGAGCGAAGCCGCGGTTTTAAGTCCCATAAACAATGTTGCCAGATACAAAAAGTGCAAGCTCCCGGTTTCCCCCCTACCCCACCACAGCCTCGACCAAACATCATGTAAGCACAGGGGTTGAGGACATCGGCTTCTCCATAAAGCCAAAAGTGGGTTAAATCTCGATCGATAATTGGGGTTTGGTCAAGATCATGATCTAGTCTAAACCTCCCGGTGTTTTTAACCTTTCTGTTATCCCTAAAATAGATTCCGGGTTCAAGCTTTTTGCCTTTTTCAAGATGCTCAACCAAATTGGCCAGCAAAAAATCGTAATCTCCCCCAGTTAAAATAAAGTCAATTTGAGAATTTTTGAATGATTCCTCAGGGAAATAAGTGACATGATCACCCACCAAAACCACTTTCAGACTTTCGTTCTTAGTTTTTAGTTGATTGATAAATTTCCAGCTTTTCCTGATCACGGGTGCTTTGGTCTCGGTGACCACCAAGTCAGGCCTAAAATCAAAAAGCCGGCGCCAAAATTCACCGGAAGTCAAGCCCTCGCTTATCCCGTCAAGCCAAAAAACAGTATGCCCCGCCTTTCGAAGCATCGTTGCCGCCGTGGCCATCACGACTGGATAAAGCTTCACCTCTCTTGAAGAGGAATAGATAAACTGCCGATTCTGGGGTAAAAAAGCAACTCTTTGTCCTTTCTTATAGGGCGGGTAACAAATTGCAATTCTCATCTTTCAACCCTCCTCATCTTCCCTCTCCCACCAACCACTTATTTTCCTAAAATACCTTTCTGGATCAAAAAACTTGCCTATTCGAGACAGTCTCAATCTTTTAGTCAAAAAGCCACTAGTAATTATGTCTATCGTCACTAGGATAGAGGAGACGATGGAAACAAAGAATAAGAACCAATATAACCAGGGCCCCTGGTAAGTAATAGACACCTTCACTGGTTTATCCCCTAATTCTCTGGGTAAGGGCACAAACATAAAGTCAGGTCCGGCGGCATAAATCTTCAAGTTCTCTTTCTTGCCATTGACATTTACCCAAGCTCTCCACCCAGGCAGGTGGTTTTCTTTGAAAACAACCCCAGAAAAGCGATCTCCCTCAACAGTTATTTTCTCAGGCTTTTCTCTGGTTACTCTCACCTCAATAGGCGGATAATAAGCGGTCTCAAGCAATTTCTTCAGTAAAACCTCTAAAACCTGAACTTCAGCCATCCCGTTCTCTTTAAACTCCCAGGGGCGATACCAACTGTTCAAACCCGACCAAATAATTCTTCCTTGCCCTATCTGGCGTTCAACTACCACCGGTTTCCCTGCTTGGGTAAGTAAAACCTTACTCCTTTCCCTTATAAACCTTGTATCTGGCACATAGGAAACTTTCCAAGGCTCACCCTGATAAACTAGAGGCTCAAGTTTTTCAAAATCAATCGCTGACAGCTCCTCTTTCGCCTCAACCTGCCAGTCTCTCCCCAAAGAGCCAAATTCTAATTTATCAGCGGGAAAGACTTCGGGAAGATCGATCCCTTCTCGCAGTGAAGAATCACCTCCTGTTTCTATAAATAAGTTACCACCTTTCTCAACAAACTCAGCGATTTTTCCCCAACTCCTTCCTCCTCCCCCCTTAAAGTTGTAAAGGACCAAGAGGTCAACTTTGTCAAGATCCGTGCTTGAAAGTTTATCAATTGAGGGGGTCAACCGTAGTGGAATCAAATGGTGTGTGTTTAAATTCAGCATCCCCAAATCCCGCAAAAAGGCATCGTAACCTTCATCACTGCCAACGAAGCCAACGAGGGGGACACTGACTGCCTCAATAATTCCCGAAGTAAACTCGGGCTTCATGATCAAAACTGCCGGGGGCCGCTCGGCACTTTTCTTCAAAATATATTCATTCTCCTCCCAAAAGCGAGGGGCTAAATTGAATTCTGGCCCAGGGAAGGGAATTAAATATTTGATTCCATACCAATCAATCAAAAAAAGCGCCTGTTTATCTGCCATGTCCTGAGGGATGGTTTGATTTTCCACAGTTTCCTCAGCCAAGGTGGCAAAAAGCCAAGCGTGCCAGTTAGCCGAATACTTGGTATAAAAGTGAAAATAGCCTTCGGCTTGGGGAACCGGCGAAATGATACTCCAATATATCTTGGAAAACTCGTGGATCCAAACGCGAACGTTCTTGTCATTTTGATCAACTTGATCCCAAATACCCGTTAACTGAGTTGTATAAGTTGAAAGCAGCCCGGTATCCCTTTGGACCTTATCGAGAGAAGTTTGGGTCGGAGGTGGCAAAAGCTTGGTGGTTTGAATCTGATTCGTCAAAACGACAGCGATAATAACTATCGAGATAGAAATCCACCCAAACGGAAAAAGCGATTGCCGTCCTCGTTTGAGCGGCTGAGTCAAGGGTGAAAGAAGAAGAGCAGCAATCGCGGCCAACATAAGGGCAAAATACCAAAATGAACGCCCGGGAAACAAGAGATCACCAACGGGATTAATTCCCAACATCATGGCCATTTGGAAAATAAGGAAGTAAGCTAGGAGAGCCAATAAAGGAATAATCAAATGGCTTGGCTTCTGTCTCCTGTAAAACATAATCGCCGCTAGAACCGCTAACCCTAAACCAACCAATAATGCTGGATTAATCGCTCTCAAAAGAGCGCCAAAAACGTCTGGTTTAGCCCCTACCTGCCCAAGGGGAACCTGACCATAAAGTCCGCCTTTTAAGGCGTCTAGAATTTGAGGCAAAATCGCTAGAGCCCCGACAGCTAAGGTGATTAAGGTAAAAACTAGAAGCCGTTTTGTCCGAATCCAACTTAACAGTCTTTCATCTTGAATCTGACAAAAAGTTAAAAAGATTATCGCCGGTGCAAATCCAAAAACCAACGCCAGTGCTCCATGGGAATAAAATTCAAGAGCAAGAGAAATAGCGGCGAAAATAAGATATCTAAAAGAGCCAGTCTGGCCAAATAAGACCAGGAAGAAAAGCAGCAACGGAAAGACCATTTGGGCTAAAGCCGAGGTGACCACTCCATTTTCATAAACCTGAAGATAAACGCTTTGGCTATTGATTAAGCCAGCAGTTAAGACAAGAGCAACAATTTGATTGTTTGAGAGTCTAAAAAGGGTTAAATAGGAAAAGAAGAAAAATATCCCCAGCCAAATCAAGGGATAAACGATAGTGGCCATCGCCAAACCAAATTTGGCAACCAATGGCTGGATAAAATAATAATGCAAAAAGGTAGTATCTAAAACCCGAGGGGCACCCTCGTACCACAAGTGATCCCAACCAGTCGGAGGCAAAGGAAGAGAGCGGCTAAAATAGTTAACATAAAAGATAAACTGGTCGGCATCATAGCCGGTAAGTTTGGGCGCATGGACAGCGTGATTCACGAACGGCCAAAAAAGCCAAGCCAAAACAATGATTGCTATTAAATGAACGGTTAAACTAAAAATGATTTGCACTGCTTTTTTCATCTTCAAACTTCTTCGCTTTCCCAGTGTTTTTTCAAAGTATAGATTTTCCTCGCCAAGAAATCCCTAGTCTGTTTGATCAAAACAAGTCTATTTGAGAGAGCCCCGCTGAGTAACTCATCCATCCAATAGACAATCATTCCCAAAACCGTTAAAATCGAGATAAAGATAAGAAACCAATCTCCAACCGTGCGGCGATAAATAAAAGTTAATTTACCCCTCAAGAACTCCTCTGGAAGTAAAACTAGTTTCCAACCCGGTCCGGTCCTAAGAATAGGCAGCTCTTTGTTTTTTCCATTGATGGTTACATAAGCTCTCCAGCCCGGCGCCGCTACCTCTTTAAACATCACTTTCCTCTCGCCGGCAAGAGTTTTATCAACCTGAACCACCACCCTGTCAGGCGTTATCCGCTCAAAATCAAGTTCTTTCTCTCGACCCTGGCTCAAGGAAGTCAACCAAGAAAAAACGGCTAAAAGAAAATTGTTTTCTGAATCGCTTTCGTGGTAAGCAGCATGACCAAAAAGATTCATACCGCTCCAAACAATTTTCCCCTTACCAAAATTCCCGCCGGCTACAATTACCTTCCCAGAAGCCGTTACTAACGCTCGACCAAATTCTCTTAGATCCTCAGGTTCTGCCAAAGACATTCCCCAGGGTTTGCCCTCCCAAGCCAGGTCTGCCCAACCTTGACTGCTTACCTCTATTCCCAGCTGACTACTGTCCACCCTTAAGTTCCTCCAGCTGGTGCCAATATCACCCCATTTTGCTCGGGAAACTGGCAAGAGTTCAGGCAGCTCAATCGTCTGAGGTTGACCTTGAGCATCTAGTTTCCCCCAATCCTGACTCCAGTATTGCCAGCCGGTAACAACAAAAAGATTACCTCCTTCCTGGACATACTGAGATAACATCAACCAAGCTTTATTTCTATTATGGTACCGATATCCATAAAGAACAACTACGGGATATTTTTTCAGTTCTTCAAGAGTGTAGTCATCAATATACCGTTTCCCTTGAATAGGCAAAGCTCTATCATAACCAAAAGAGCGGTTTAATGAACGAAAGACAGTGTCAAAACCATCATCATAAGGAGGGTTATTACCAATCACTAGAACCATTGGCTTGTTGCTCAAAGTAGCCAAGCTAACCGGTTCAGGAATCTCATAAACCAGAATGGTTGGGCCGCTCTCAAGCCTAACCTCTTTCTCTTTAAAGCCTCCTAATTTCAAATTGGCAATCAGTTTTTCTTCCTCGGCTCTCATTTCTCCTCCCGCATAGCCAATATAAACTAGCTTTACCCCCCACCATTTAGCCAAGCTCTGAATCTCATCTTTAAGGCAAGCAAAATCTTCGCTGAAGTTATGAAAGCAAGCCTGTTGATAGCCGATCATAAACCGGATTAAGCTTCTGCCCACATAGGGAGGGATTTGGGCGACGTCAGTCGCTGTATTCCATGAGGCAACAACTGACCCTGACAGGGGTGAGATATCAATTCTGTCGTGGGAATTAAGCCCCAATTTCTTGACCAATTCTGGAAAATACACCGCCTCTCGAATGGGAGTATCATCAACTTTAATATCTAATGTCAACAATCGCTCTAAGCTCTCCTCAACCGAAGGAAACATAGGGTCTTTTCCCTCGTGAATCATCCATTGACCGTCAATCTTTCTAGGATCAAGCCATTGATAAACCGGCCCGTAACCAAGGTAAAAATTTTCAGTGGAAAGTCCCCCAGGAATAATGATGACATGTTTGAAGACAAAGTAAACTACTACTAAAGTGATCGCTCCTCCTGTTATTTGAGTTGCCAACTGCCAAGGTAAATTCTTTCTCAAACCTTTCCAAAACCAAGCAATTAAGCGGAAGGGGCTCTCACCCAAACTCATGGCTCCATAAGCAGCAATAATAGGTAGAAATAGCCTTGGAAGAACGGATGCTCGAACGTTGATTAATGCCCAAATAGTAAGAAGAGGTCCAGTCAACAACCAAGGAAATATTCCCGGAGCCATCATAAAAAAGAGACCAACAAATGCGCAGGCAATCAAAATCCAAACCGCGCTTCTCCTTACCAAGGCAAGAATTACTCCTAAAGCTGTTAACACCAAAGCCGCCCCATTTATAAAGTCGAAAGTTACATAACCTCCTTTAAGAGGAGGAACTAGACCTAACATCTCTTTGAAAGTTACATACACTATCTGATGAGGGGCGACTCCAACTCCCCGGGTTTGAGAAAAAGCAAAAGGAATTGCCCAGAAAGAAACCATTAAAGTCCCTACGAAAGCAACTAGGATAGGTCTGATCAGACCTGATAAAAACTTTCTCTCCTGAAGTCCTCGGCCAAACCCATAAACTACTAGACCGATTGTCTGAACCACGGCGGTGATCGGATGAGTTAGCCAAGTCAAACTACAAAGCACTACTGCAAAAAACCACCAAATTCTCCTTTTCCTTTGCCAAGCCACTTCAAAGAAGATGAAAGTTGCCACCATAAAAGGGAAGGAGGCGGTAGCCGCATAAAACCCTCCGTGCATAATCCAAAGCCAAGGGCCAGGGCTTAAAACAAAAAACAGGCCCGCCAAAATCGCCGATAGCCAGTTCTTAAGTACTAACCTTGCCAAAACCATGATTCCGATACCAGCCAAAGGAATTGAGAGCCAACAAAAAAGCCTGGCAGTCTGAACAATACTCAAGCCGGATACGTGATGAAAAAGGCTAGTCAAGTAAGTGATTAGCAAGGGATAATTTTGTAAGAAGGGCATCCCTCCGGCCCACTCATAGTGCCAACGGGGAAGATGAGGCCACCAACGCTCGAGGTAATAAACGTAAGAAAGGGCAAAGGGAATATCGTTGCCCCAACCAAGGCGTCCAGTCAAAAGCATCCAGCCAAAACGATAAGAAAGAATAAAAACCGCCAAACTCCCCACCAAAAATGGGAAAGGTTTAAGAATCAATCGAGCGATTTTCTTGGCCATCATTACTCTCTCCAGGCAGGCTGAACAAAAACAGGATCTGACGCTTCCTTCAATGTCTTTCCTTCCAATATCTTAAAATCTCTCGGTTGTCTTCTAAGCATCCCCATATAGTCCCATCTCGACCTAGGAATCACAAATAAAGAAATATCCTCTTTTCTTAACCACTCTTCCACCTTTGGCCAGTTCTCTTCCCAGTTGGCAAAAGGGTCATCTCCTAGATAATAAAAGGCATCAAACATCTCACCCACAAGCTGCTCACCAGTTACTCCATGGTAACGCACTAAGGCGTAAACATAATCTGGTCGATTTTCTGGAACAGCAATCTTACCCTTTTTATCCCAAAACTTGGCTGTCCTCTCGGCCAATTTAATCGCCCGAGGCCAAGGCCGCTGAGCAATCGTGAAATAATGATTGATCGGCTTCCAAAAAAGCATTGAAACGGCTAAAACTATCAGCCAAATCAGCCAACCCAATTTTAATTTATGCCAAAGCTTAAATTTTTTCGGCAAAACATAGAGCAAAAAGATAAATAAAAGTATCCCCAAAAACCCATAAGGCCAGGCAAAAAGCCGATCAACCAAAAAGCGGTCAAGATAACCCCTTGAATAGGCAGCAAAGCTAAACATAAAACCAACTAGGCCCAAGTTAAGAAAGCCAAGCAGTGTCCACAGGTAATATCTTTTCCTTTGCTTTAACAGCCAAACAACAACAATGGCGGCTAAAATAAAAAGCAAGGCCCCGGCAATCTTTACTTCTGAATAATATTCATAAGGCAGATAGGCAGTTTTTTCTTTTTCAAACCATTTACCTACCACACTAGCCAAAAAATTCCAATAGATGGGATAAATATAATTACCTGTCCAGGCGGCTAAATATTTCATATAGAAAAGAATCACTATCAGCCAGCCGAAAAAAAGGCTAATTCTGGCTCCGGATTTTACCTCTTTTCTCCTATCTAAAAGGGCAGCGAAAACGAAGGCGGCTGAAAATAACCAATATTCGGCCCTATCCATGGCTGCCAATCCCCAAAGGAATCCAGTTAAAGCTCCGTATCTTGGCCAAGCTAAAATGCCACCAAAAAGCAAAATCAAACCAAGAGGCTCCTGCATTCCAATCGTGTCAGAGAAAAGAGTGACTGGGAAAAAAGCTAAAAACAAAGCTGAAGCCCAGGCGGTGCTAGCGTTGAAATCTCTTTTTATCAAAAGAAAAATAAGGGCAATTACTATAGAACCAGGCACAATTGAAAGCAATCTAATTAAAACGATGTCTATCGAGCCAGCGATGGTGAATAAAAATATCGAAACCAAGGGGTGAAGCAATCCCCAAAAATATTCCATTCCTTTGAAATCCCAAAGCCTTAAAAAGCCCTGTTTAAAGCCAACTGTTTTGGAAAGATAGGCTACCTGCCAGTGATGGTAAACATCGCCATACCAATCATAGCCTGGGTTTTGAGGGTCATGGGTGTAAAGAAAGTAAAGTCTCGGGATGAGAGCTAAGAAAAAAACGACCAGCGGTCCAATTAAATCGGTCCAAGCAAATTTCTTTCCGCCAGGGGCGGACCCGCCTTTGGCGGGCTTTTCTTGCTCTTCCACTCTTTTACTCTCTCGCTCTACCTCTTCTTCCTCAATTTCTTTTTCTTCCTCTAAGATTTTGTCAAAAAACTTTTCCAGCATTTTACTCTCATTATAACTACTTCAAGCGGTGAATATTCCACCGATTTTCAAGAGGCTGGAACTACTTATTTAACCGCCTGAATGATGGACATGTGGAGCCAAAACTTTTCCTCTTTTATTTCTTTGAATCCGGCTGTTTTTACGAATTGGGGAATTTTGTCTTCATAATTATCTTTAGTGTAGGAAAAGAAACCTTGAAGTAAAACTATTTTAGCCAGTATTGGGTTTACGGGCTTAGAGAAGATAATCAAGAAACATTTGCCTCCTGGTTTCAAAACACGATACATCTCTTTTATTGCCTGTTTTTTTGGAACCTGTTGGTAAGTGATGAAGGAGAAGGTTGCACCAAGTAGCATCAAAGTGGTTTCCCTTGAATGGTAATTCTTCTGCAAAAGCTAGCTGAAAGTTTAGGCCCAGTCCTTTTTCTTTATTTTTTTTCTTTGCAATTTCAATTATTCTGCGCTCGGCATCAACACCATAAAGCTCCATCTCAGAGTACTTTGACTTAAGCATTATCAAATCTTCTCCTGTCCCACAACCAATATCAAGAACTCTCCAATTCGTTCTAAACTTAACGCTTTTTAATCCCCTTTCTTGAAGCCTCTCTCTTAATCCGTATTTACCAAAAAGATCATAAAGGGGGTCAGGAAGTTAAAGAGCAATGCAGGCTTAAATTTGGGTTCTTTCTTCATGCAAGCTCGCCCTACAGATTCCTCAGAAATCTAACAATTCGTCGATGGACTACATCTTGCCCTTCTTGGCGTAAAACTTCAATCGATCCGGGGTCTGGCTAGCCCATTTCCACCACAACCCTACCCCCGCGTTCTGGGGATCGCCGATCAGGAAGAGGAAATAGAGCCGGGGCAGAGCCGCCCCCAGGAGAATGACGATCGCTGTCAGGGGGTGGGTCCTTCTACCCGCCCGATCCGGTGCTTCGGTTTCCCCTCCCAGGGGATCTTCATCCTTTGGTTCAGCGGTTTCTCCTTCATCATCTCCCCAGTAGTTCCCACGGGAATATCAACTTCCCAGCCCCTGTCCGTCGGCGGCGCGCTACCCTCCGCTCTCACGGGCCGGCTCAGGGGCCAAGGAAGGGTGAGCCTCGGCGACCGCCTCTTGAATGGCTCGTTCCAAGATCTCCACGTGGCGCTCCCAGGTGAAATGTTCTTTCACCCGACGGTAGCCG
>Ga0209991_10000758_pt1 | contig 14419 bp, 16 predicted proteins | sample ChitaG_FD_183167 | JGI IMG/M metagenome (GOLD analysis project Ga0209991, IMG submission 183167) | Deep subsurface microbial communities from South Pacific Ocean to uncover new lineages of life (NeLLi) - Chile_00310 metaG (SPAdes)... | ecosystem: Environmental > Aquatic > Marine > Oceanic >...
TGGCGGTGATGGTGGGTGTGTGCGTGCTGTTATATCGCACCTTCCGGAGCAACCGCTGGCTGTAACGGGCCGGGGCCCAATACCGTCGATAATCAGCCTGCCGGCGAGCTCGCACGCATATAGCGATAAGCAGTAGCCCGCCCAATCCCAAAGACTGCGGCCAATTCTCGCACAGGTTCCCCGGTAGCCACGAGACGACGCTCTTGCCGTTCAGCGGTGAGCTTGTGTGGCTTGGTGGCCCTACAGTGACTGCATGGCAGAGCAGAGTGCGGTGATCAAGACCGCTATGAACTTATTCGAGAGCGATACTTCCGAAAGTGATCCTCCGCAGGTTATGGCCGCCGCGCGGGAGTATGTGGCAGCGCAGCGGCAGTCAATGCAACAATTCGCCGACCACACCTAATACCGGGGCCGGGGCCCGGATTACGACTGCAATGCTGAAACTCGACCATGCCTGCGCCGTGAGCTAGTGACCTGATCTTGACCCCCAAGCTCGCCGCGCCCTTCTCAGTCCCTCGATGGCGACAGGACACGTCAAGTGCGTTAGCTGCGTTGACGCGTGATGGCACCCCGGTATCAGTGGCAGTTCGAGCCGCGCTGATCGAGGCTGCACGACGAAAAGCCGTCGACACAATTCGCCGCGAGAATAAGTCGATCGCGGCGGATGAGGCCGATAGGGCAGAAGCGGCGCAGGTGCTCCGCGATATGGAGACACTGCGTGCATGGTGAGATCTTCCGACTTCGCGCTCCGCGCGATCGGAGAGGCCACGAGCAGTCCGGGGCACGTTATGCCGTCGTCGTCCAATGCGACGATCTCCCGCTATCGACCTTGCTGGTCGCGCCTACATCGCCACTGCCCGCGCGGCCAGTTTTCGGCCCGAAATCGAGATCACTGGCCGCGCGACCCGAGTTCTAGCCGAGCAAACTGCAGCTGTCGACCCTAGCCGGCTGGGTGAAAGTGCCGGCTACCTAAGCGCCGAAGAGGCGCGCCGCGTGGGCGCGACGCTGCGAATAGTTATGGAGCTCTGAGGCAGCGCGTTTCACTGGAGCTGACCCAAGGAGTCGACACCCCCGCGGGCTTACCTATTGCGCACTGTCGAACGGATTTCGAATCTGCTGGAACAAGCCGACAGACGGTGACCGACCGACCGCCGAACGCGAACAATGCTGCGAGTGCGACGATTGGCCGCCGGACTCCACGACCGAGTCCTGGACTCCCTCGTACGGACTGATGATGGTGCTTGTCGGGTACTCATACCCGCACTCGGGACACACGACCGCTGCACCATTGCTCTCCTGAACTGCACCTTCCTGAACTCACACGTCTCGGTTTCGCTCACGGTTCGCGCTACCTCTTCGGCGTCGTCTCCGTCTTGACCGGCTTCACTAACTTCGGTGTCTGCGGCGTAGATGTGGTAGGTGGCAGGGTCGTGCTGGATGGGGGAGGGCACGCGTGTCCAAAGCTGTTCGATTTCCCAGACTTTCGGTTCACTGGATCCATTGCCATAGCAGTGGCAGCCGCAGAATCGCTGCCGCTGGCCAAGAGCTCACTTGACCTCTTCGGTACCCGCCGCTCGCTGAGGACCCTAGGGCCGGTATCGATGCCGCTGGGGGTTCGATAATGCGGTGTCGATACTCTGGGCTAGAACCATTCTCGTTGCGCCGGCAGGCTAGTCTGTTACGTGGCCCCCCTTCTTCCCGCGCGTGAATGAATCGAGATCGATTGATGTCGGATCAGACAACAGACTCGGTGTCGGAAGAAACGCCCGCATCGGACCGCAAGAGCCGGCGCCCGAGGCGGCGTCTTTTCCGGATAAGCATCCAGTCGGCACTTATGGTGCTGCTGCTGGTGTCCGGCATCACGTCGGCTGTGGCAATCGCGGCTGTCGCGTACGAAACGGGCCGCGATCTAAACGAGACCGCGTCGTCTAAGTGGTTGGCGCTGTTGCGTACATCGCAACAGCGGGCAATGCAGGCCGAGTTCGAAAACCTCACGAATTCGCTGACCAACTACAGCGCTAGTACGACCGTGCTGCTGGCAACGCAGCAGTTTACAGCCGCCTTTGATCAACTCGCCGATGCGCGAATCGACCCTGCGATGCAGAAAGCGCTCGTCGACTACTACGAAAATGAACTCATCAAACCGACCGAGCAGGCCACTGGCGTCAAACTGGACATCGACGCGGTTCTGCCGAACTCCAACGCGCAGCGCTATCTTCAGTCCAAGTACACCGTAGGATCTGCGGCACCCAGCGATACAGCCGATGACGTCAACGACGAGGGCCGGGCATGGACGGCCGCGGATACGCGCTTCGGCGGCTACTTCCGGGACATGGTCACCCGTTTCGAATATCAAGATGCGCTGCTGCTGGACGCACGGGGGAATGTCGTCTTCAGCGTCAACAAAGGCCTTGACCTGGGCACTAATATCCTGGAGGGGCCGTATCGTGAATCCAAACTGAAGGGCGCCTACGAGAAGGCGGTGGGCGCCAACGCCGTGGACTTCGTTTGGGTCACCGACTTCGGGCAGTATCAACCAGACCTCGGTGCGCCTACCGCATGGATGGTATCGCCGGTCCGCTCGCAAGGCAGGACTGAAGGGGTATTGGCCGTGCCGCTACCGATCCCGAAGATCAACGAGGTCATGACCATGGCCGGACAGTGGGAGAAAGCTGGGCTGGGCACGACCAGCGAGACGTATCTGGCCGGCACGGACGACTTGATGCGCTCCGATTCGAGGCTCTTCGTTGAGGATCCAGAGGAGTATCGCCGCGAGGCAGTGGCGGCCGGCACCCCGCCGGAGATCGTTGACGAAGCGATCCGGTTGGGCGGCACGACGTTAGTGCAGCCGGTGGCCGGCCCAGGCCTTCGCGCCGCCCAGCGAGGGGAGACCGGAATCCTCACCGCCGAGGGTTACCTGGGCCAGGAAGAGATGCAGGCCTATGCTCCGCTGACCCTGCCGGATTCCGAGTTCAACTGGTCGATCTTGGCGACGAGGGCCAACTCCGAGGGCTACGCAGGGGCTGCGTCGTTCACCAAAAAGGTCGTCCTGACGGCCGCAGTGATCAGTTTCGTAATCTGCCTTGTCAGTGTGATCGCTGCCAGGGCGTTCGTGCGGCCGATCCGGCGGCTGGAAGCAGGTGCGAAAAAGATCAGCGCAGGTGACTACGAGGTCTGCATTCCGGTGACGTCGAAAGGCGAAATTGGCGACGTTGCTGCCGCTTTCAACGAGATGGGCCGAAATCTGCAGACCAAGGAGAGGCTGCTCGACGAGCAACGCGAGGAAAACGAGCGCCTACTGCAGTCATTGATGCCGGAGCCCGTGGTAGAACGCTACCGCCAGGGCGAACAGACCGTCGCAATAGAGCACCAGGACCTCACCGTCATCTACGCCGAACTCGTCGGGCTTGACGAGATGTCAACCGAAATATCGGGTGATGAGCTGGTGGGGAAGTTCGATACATTATTCCGGCATTTCGACTCGGCCGCCGATGCCCTGGGCATCGAGCGGGTCCGCACGCTGCACAACGGCTACCTCGCCGCCTGCGGACTTGTCATCCCTAGGCTGGACACTGTGCGGCGAACCGTTGACTTCGCGCTGGAAATGCAGCACATTGTCGACCGGTTCAACAGCGGGACCGGTGACGGTATCGGTCTTCGCGCCGGTATCAACACCGGGAGCGCTGTCAGTGGGCTGGTGGGGGAGTCGAGGGTCACCTACGACCTGTGGGGATCCGCGGTGAACCCGGCATACGAGATACACAGAGGTGCAAATCAACTGGGCATCTTCGTCACCGAGGAGGTAGTCGAGGTGATGCATAACGTGCGGCAGTTCACCCCGGCCGGCACGATCAGTGTCGGGGGGTCTGAACAGCCGATCTGGCGATTGTCGGAGGCGCCGTGAGCGTGCTCAGCGCCTCCTGGTTCTACTGGGCGGTCGGTGTCGCGGTGGGACTGCCGGTGGGGCTCATCCTTCTCACCGAGTTGCACCAAGGACTGGTCCGCAGGCAGAGCTATCTCGCCGGGCCGGTCAACCTGCTGCGCAACTACCTGTTGCCGCTCGCAGCGTTGTTGGCACTGCTCGTCGGGGCGGCGCAGATACCGGTTGACAACACTTGGGTGAAAATCATCGCGACGGTCGCCGGCTTCGTGGTGGTGGTGTTGGCGCTGTCCGGGCTCAAATCCGCGCTATTTCAAAGCGCTCCGGAGGGCTCGTGGCGCGAACGTCTACCGTCCATTTTTGTCGATATTGCACGCCTGACGCTGATCGCCGTGGGCCTAGCGCTAATCCTGTCCACTATCTGGGGTGTCAAGGTCACAGGCGTGTTGACTGCGCTCGGAGTCGGGGGTGTGGTCGTCGGCCTGATGCTGCAGAATGCAGTGGGGCAGGTCGTGTCCGGAATGTTATTGCTGTTCGAGAGGCCGTTCCGGATCGGCGACTGGCTAATGGTTGCACAGACCCGCGGGCAGGTCACCGAAGTGAACTGGCGCGCAGTGCATCTTGCCAAAGCTGGCGGGCTCGAAATCATCCCGAACTCGGTACTGGCAGACGCCTCGTTCACAAACCTCAGCCGCCCAGACGGACCACACACCCTCCTTATAGTCACCACCTTTTTGTCCACTGACCCGCCCGATCAAGTGTGCGCTCTACTCACGCGGGTCGCCGGCGCCCTGTCGCAACTCCACGAGGACGTTGAGCCCTCGACATCGGCAATAGGCACGGCCACCGCGTGGGCCGGCGGCGCCAGCCAGTACAGCACGTCGGTCGGCGTGAAGTCGCCCCCGGATGTGTTCTCCGCGAAATCCGACTTCTTGCGGTGGATCTGGTATTCGGCACGGCGGGAGGGTCTGCACCTCGACGGCGCTTCCGACGACTTCTCGACCCCGGCTCGGGTCGATGCAGCGATGCGGGACATCGTAGCTCCGGCACTGCGGCTGACCGAGGCCGATCGCGAGTCACTGACTCCACACGCCAGGATCGTCCGCTACGGCGCCGGCGAAGCTGTGCAGCATATCGGTGAGGTGCCCACCGGAATCACCTTCCTGACCGCCGGCAGCGTCCGGCTGACCGCGAACGACGCCGATGGCTCGACGGTTGCTGTCGAGACGCTCTACGACGGGTCCTTTGTCGGACTGAATGCGCTCATGCGTCAACCCAACTTCGCCGGCGCATACGCGCTGGAAGAAGTGAGCGCGCTGGAGCTCGACCGCGAACACCTGGAGGAAGTCGTCACCCGCACACCGGTGCTGCTACAGGACCTCGGCCGCATAATCGACGAGCAACGAAGAAAAGTTTTGCAGGCGAACCAGCGGGACGAGTTGGGGCGCCAATGATCGCTACCAAAACATCAAGTCGGGCAGGAGGTTCAGGCGAAACCCCCTGCGGACCCGGCCGATGACGATGACCGGCCGGGTCCTGAGTGGCGATACGATTATCAAGATGAACCCGTCGACGTGGAGAAAGACACTCAATGAGCAAGGTTGCGATCGTCCACGACGCTGAGTTTTACCTGTGACAGGCCGCTAACCGTGAATCCTGGGAGAGCGAGGACGCCGAGATCAGCGAGCGGCTCGGCGGAATTGAGGCCGACCGTGGCCGTCGTCCGAACATCATCCACATTATGTGGGATGACATGGCGTTCGGTGACCTCGGGATACCGGCGCTGAAAGCGATTCGCGGGTTCGACACGCCGAACATCGACCGCATGGCCCAAGAGGGGATCCTCTTTACCCGCATGTACACCGAACCGGCCTTGCAGTGATCTCACTGCCTGCCGGTGAACGACTTGGTAGCGCAACCAAGGACGACCGACGGCCGGGGACAAGGTCATTGATCCATATGTTGCAATATGCGGTATTCGAGTTGACATAATGTGGCTTATCGGCACTCATCCAATACGGGCATGCCCAGACCGCGCAGGGACTCGTGCCCTCAATTGTCCGATCCCGGACCTTCTGGCAGTCATTCGCGAAAGCCAGAGAGCTATTCAACTCCAGCCAATTTTCCGGAACCATCTGAGTGCTGTTGCCCGGCGCAAAACGTATCAACGCGGTACGCGCCCGCCCAGACGGCTGGTCTGTGCCCCGATTCCGGGATGACGTAACTCGCGCCGGAGACGGCACACCTTCGGGCTGGGGTCCGCCATTCGTAGGTAGAGAGCCCCAGATTGCCCGCGGGGTGCGACCTGTCTCCTACCTGCGAGCCCCCTCTTCCCCGGTCCGTTTTCGTCACTGTGACGAAAATAGCGGGCGTAGCTTTTCTCTTACAAAGGCAGCCGCAAGACTCTCAAACCAGCCGGAGTCGTTCACAGGACTGACTGCTACTGGGTCGGAGTCAATCGGATTGCGATCAGATGGTTTGCCTCGACCGCCGCGGCTGGGCGGCAGCTGTCCGCCCCCGGCTCGAGCTCGCTGGTGCCGACCTGTCCATGATGTGCCTCCACTACGGAGGCCCGAACGGCGCCGAAACCCCGCTATACCCACGGGATCTTGTCCAGCCTGATGGCGGGAATCGATGAGAGGACACACCAGGGCCCGGTAGGGATGGTCGTGGTTGACGCGTGGATCGACACCGTCGAAGGATCGTTGTCAGTAAAAGATCCTCAGCAGGCCCGTCAAGCGCTGCATCCCTGGTTTCAGATCGCAACCCACTACTCGGCATCAGTGCTCCTGGTGACTCACACGAACCGGGCAACTGACACCGGGACCCGGAATCGGATGGGGCTCACCGGTGTTCTGCGGCAGAAAGCGAGGGTGGTGTTGTACGCGCAGCAGGACGAGGCCGGCAAGCGGGTATCTCGCATCGCCGCGGTCAGCGCACCACGACAGCAGGGAAAATCCGCGCTCCTGCAGTCGATGGCGATGGCCGGGGTCCTCCTACTCGACGTCCAGAAGGTGATCATCGCCGCCCAGGAGACGAAAACGGCCGCCTTGGCGTTCGAGCAGTTGGCCAACATGTTCACCGTGCACGAGGATCTTCGCCGGTCGGTCAACACAATCATCAACGGCATCGGCCGGCAGTCCATCAACCTGAAATCTGGTCAACAGATCCAACTGTTCGCCCGGAACCGCGCCAGCGTCCGCGGACAGACCTGTGGCCTGTATCTGTCAGACGAGTCGCAGTACCTGGACGCTGAGGCCTGGGCTTCCATCTTGCCCACGATGGCCGCGGTGAAAGAACCGTTGGCATGTCTGTTCGGCACACCGAACACGCGAGCCGCTGACGGCGCCGTCTGGACTCAGTTGCACGACAACGCCTGGAGACCGGACCCGCCGGCCGGGTCGACGTGGGTTGAGTGGTCGGCCGATCCGGCCGCGGACATCACCGACCCGGCTGTGTGGAGATCTGCGAATCCGTCCTGGCGGGTTACTGAGGAGGCAATGCGCACTGAATTCGAGGCCCTGACGATCGATGATTTCCGACGGGAGCGCGGCGGGGTTTCCTCCGAGTTCGGCGGTCGACCGGCGTTCTCCGCGGAAGCGTGGCTAAAAGCTGTCAGCGATGACCGTCCTGAGCCGGATATCCGGCCGTCCGGCCTGGGCATCGACATGTCACCGACGGGCGCCGAAGTCACCGTGGTCGCGTGCTGGAAATCGGTGAACGATCCCACTGCGCACGTCGAGCTGGTTGGCCAGCTCGCGCAGGCGGGTGACCTGAACGGGTAGGCGGATCAGATCGCGAAGTGGGCGGGCAGGAAGATCCCGGTACTGATCGACGCGAAGTCTCCCGCGCTGCCGTTATTTCACATGTTGAAGGAGCGCGATGTCCGCGTCGGGTTGACCGGGCCGGCGGATATCACTGCGGCGTGCGGTGCGGCCGCATCGGATCTGCTATCGGGCACGCTCACCCACGCCGGTCAGTCGCGCCTGGAAGACGCGATATCGAACTGTCGGCGCCGACCGGTTGGGGACGCCGGCGGCTGGGCTCTGGACCGCCGGGATGGTGCACGTCCGATCGCGGCGGCGGTGTCGATGGTGCTAGCCCGGCATGCCGTGCGGACGACGCGGCAGCGTACTGGTCGGGTGACGTTCGCCTGATCACAACAAGCTCCCGTGCTGCGGCTTCCGGCACGGTTGAGGTCGGCCCCGGCGTCGATTCCGACGGCGCCGGGGCGGGCCGGCCAGTTCGGCTTACGCCTAACCCATCATCTCCAAAGCCGTGGGTGCGGCCGCCTTTTTGCGCAACGTCGCCGCGAGGTGGTGTTGCAGCGGTTGCTCGGCCGCGCCGAGCAACAGCGTGTAGGCGAGCTCGTCGCCTTCGATACGAATGGAACGGCTCAGTGCGGTAACAGCTTTCGCTGATTCCGTGAGACCGATCACCGTCGCTGTCAGCTCCATCTCGATCGTGGCGCCGATCACCGTCAGCGCTCCTTCTTCAATCTCGGTGATGCCGGTCGGATGGGCCAGAACCAGTTCGACCCGCCCCGGTGACGGTACCCGCACGTAACCCGTCTCCGCGTGCAGTGGGCGACCATCATCGAGGGCCTTGGTCCGTTGGTCGTAGCGCAGGAATGGCTTTCCGACATGCCCGAAGGAGACTTCCTCGCTGTAGCCGAACGGCGAGATGGTCGGATACTCGCCGGCACCCTGACCTGACCAGGTGCCCAAGAGCGGAGCGAGGACAGCGATGTCGGGATGTAGGTCGGGCACGTCCCCCAGGATACGTGTGCCTCGAGCTACCTAGCCCCTACCGTGCCCTCGACCATGAATCGGCGGCACGGATCCCGTTGAAGATGAGTTCTGGGGTCACGTCGAACAACTCATTGTGTGCCGTCTCATTAGGCGCTGCAGCTCGCTTGGCAACCACTTGCAGATCGTCGTCGGTGGCGTTACCAAGACCGATGTCGGCAAGCCGAGTGGGCAGCCCCACCGTGCGGCAGAAGGTGATCACGTCGTGAAATTCTGAGCTTGGGCGGCCTTCCACCGCCAACTGAACGAGCAGCCCGAAGGCCACCTTCTCGCCGTGCAGGAAGTCGTGGGTCGGACCCAGCATGGTGAGCCCGTTGTGCACCGAGTGGGCGATGGCCAGCCCAGCCGACTCGAACCCCACCCCCGATAGCAACGTGTTGGCCTCGACGATCCGTTCTACTGCCGGAGTCAGCGCTCCCGCCTCGACGGCCGCGAGCGCCGACGGTCCGTCGGCGAGCAGTGTGTCGTAGCACAGCCGAGAAAGCCCCAACGCCGACATGCTGGCCGCCCCACCGAGTTCGTTCGGCTTGTTAGCCTCAACGACCGTCCGCGCCTCGAACCAGGTGGCAAGCGCATCTCCCATCCCGGCGGCAAGGTAACGCGCGGGACTATTGGCAATGATCGTGGTGTCGACCAGTACAAGTTCTGGGTTGCGCGGATGGTGCATGACCCGTTGCACCACACCGGATTCCGTATAGACCACCGAGACCGCACTGCACGGCGCATCGTTGGAGGCCAGTGTCGGACACATGACAACCTTGAGCCCGGCCGCGACGCCGACGGCACGACCGGTGTCGAGCGCCTTTCCCCCACCGGCGGCAACGATCGTTGCCACGCCGGCCGCCGTCGCGGCGGCGACGCCGGCATCGATCTCGGCCTGGGAGCACTCTCCGCCAAAGCGGTGCACGGTGAATTCGATCCCCACCTCACCAAGGGTCTGAGTCCAACGGTCGGCCATCACCCGACCGAGCCGTTCGCTGGCCAGGATCAGCACCGGGCCGGGCAGTCCAACTTGCGCCATCACCGCCCCGAGTTCCCTGGTGGCGTCCTTGCCTTGGACGTAGCGGGAAGGGGCCGCAAAAGTCGTGAGCACCAGGGCACCTAACCAAGGAAGTTGTCGGGATGTGTGTAGAAATTATCTACCTAGAGGGCGGGTTCCCGGAAGTCGAGGCACGCTGGGGGCCCCGCCGGTCTGTCGTCGTGTCTGGGAGAGCCGACAAACCCGGGCGGCAGCATCGAATCCTGGAGCGATCCGTGCACAGGTTCGCCCTACGGAACTAGGCTGACATCATGACCGATCAGGACCAGACGGCCGCCCGCCGTGAAATCGCCGATGCTCTGCTGTCGGCGCTCAACAATCGCCATGAGGTACTCGACGTGATCGTGGACGCCGACGACAGGCCCACCGCGGTAGCGGCCATCGCGGCGCTGTTGCACACTTCGACACGCGGTGGCGAGGCAGTCATGCGGATGGCTTTCGATCAACTAACGAAGGACTCGCGCCGCAAGATCGCCGCGGAACTCGACGATCTCAACAGCCAACTAACGTTCATGCTGAACGAGCGGCCGGCGAGTTCCGACGACAGCCTGACCCTGCGCCCATTCGCCGGTGGCCGTGACCAGGAAATCTTCGCCACCAGATTGGAAGAGATCGGTGCCGCCGGCGATGGATCGGGTCAGCCCGCCAAGCCGCTGGACGATGAGATCCGCTCAGCGCAGCGTCGCATAGGTCAGGAAGATGCCGCCTGGTTCGTCGCCGTGGCCGAGACTGCGAAGGTCGGGATGGTATTTGGTGAGCTTGAGCACGGCGAGGTGAACGTCAGGATCTGGATACACCCCGACCATCGGAAGAAGGGCTACGGCACCGCTGCGCTGCGGCGGTGCCGTTCGGAGATGGCTGCCTACTTTCCTGCCGTTCCAATGGTCGTGCGCGCACCCGGCGCTACCGGCTGACCGCGGGCCCGTTCCCGAACCCGAACCCGAACCCGAACCCGAGGAAGAGTTCAAGCACCGAATCCATCTCAGGGCACGTGCCCGGCCCGACACTTCGTGGACAGCGGCGGGCCTTTGACGAGCACGTCCCCCAACGACAGAGGACTCTCGGCGGGTCCAAGGTCGAGGACCGGCGGCAGCGATAAGTGCACCTGGTAGGCAATTATCCCTTCCCTATCGACCTGTGCACAGATAAGCTTGGCACGCTTTCCCGCCGCGCTACCGAACTCCGCGTTGAGCCGACCACGCACCGCACCGAGCGACAGCCGCCTGCCCGCGGCCCGCTCGAACACCGGATCCAGGACTTTAACGGCCTGTTCAGTGAGCGTCACTGCATGGCCGAAATACTCGGCCGGCGAGATACCCGAACAAGTGCCGTGCCGGTACCACTCGTGGGGGGCGACGGTGACGTCCGAGGTTATCGACTGCAATTGCGACTGCACGCCCTGAGGCAGATCCAGGGCCGGCAGACTCGGTATCGAGGGAATTTTCTACGCGCGCTACAACGACGACTTCATCCTGGCCCATCCCGACCTCGCAGCGCTTCACGAGGCAGACCAACGTATCGACTCCTTACTCGACGACCTCGGTGTCAAACGGAAATTAGCAAAGGAGCGTAGGACTGCACTCAGCGCGACTGGCCTTCCATCCCAAAAGGATCCGGCCTATCGCGGGTGCAACAGGATCGACTTCCTCGGCCTGTCGGTCAGCCACGCCGGCACGGTCGCAGTTGCGCCGCATCGGTTGCGGCGTTTCGTCAGACGCATCAACACCCGCATCGACGCCGCCGCACCAGCCCTCTGGCCGCTGCCGATCCTCGAACGGGCGCGCCATCTTGTTGACACAGCGAACGTCGTACTGGACGTTACGAGCCCGTTTGCGGTCTCGGGCCTGTCGGCGGTGCTTGAGGTGACAACGGACCGGGGGGTTCTCAAGGACCTAGATTTCCGGATAGTGCGCAAGATCGCGCAGGCCGCCACCGGACAGCCCGGAGTGCGCGGTTTCCGGCAGCTGCCGCCCGCAGTGCTCCGAGGTGAGATGGGGCTGGTGTCGCTAGTACACCTGCGAAACTTACGGTGACAGGTTTTGGGGCGACGGGCCTTGCGGCGGGAGGGGCCGTGCGGCACCATCAGGGCGGGGGCGCGGACCCCACCTTCGGGTGGCTGCTGAGAGGGACCACAGAGGCTGCGGCTTTCGGTCCTTCACTTTTTGGGTTTTTCCCCGCGCCCTCCCCCACCCGACCCGCGATCACTGCGGAAATGTCCCGCCCCGCGGCCAGCACAGCCATCCGCTATAGCGGGGTCAGCCGATCCAGATTGACCACGATCGCCCGCTGCGTGGTGCGGGCAATCACCACTTCTGCGGTTTCATTGGGATCTGGATTCTCCTCACGATGCGGCAGATAGGGCGGCACGAATATGTAGTCGCCCGGTTCGGTGGCGATACGGATCTCGCGTTCACCGTCGTGATAAACGAATTCGGGGTGGCCTTTTCGCACGAAAATCGCCGTCTCAGACTCGCCGTGATGGTGATTGGCCGAGGCCATCGCCGGGCCAACGTGTGTTTCGCCCATCCACAGCTTGTCGGATCCGACCTGGCGACCGCTTATTGCTGCGAAGCGCCGCATGCCACTGGTCTGCGCGGTACCAGTATCAAGGTCGGCGGCTCGCACGTGGTGAACTCGCGAGGGGGGCCGGGGCGGCCGCCGTCAGGTCGGGATGGAATGCGTCCCCTGCCATGCTGACTCCTCACTCGGCTTTGGTTCTCCCGCAAGCGGCGCCGAGGGGCCCCTAGTTGGGACCCGCGGCGACATCGGTGGGGCGTTCCTGAACGGGATCTTCGAAGAGCGCGCCGAAGTTAGGCACCTCGACCGGACCGTCTCGGCGCGCGGCCGCGATGGCATTGCTCAGCAGCGGAGCCAGCCCCGCAAATGAGCCCATATCGAACAGCATCAGTGTGAGAAGGCGGTTGTGCACGTAGCCAAACGAGCTGCCGGTTTCCGGGTCAGCCCAGCCGATGGTCCCGCCTAGGCCGATGTGGCCGAAGCCCGGCAAGAACCCCGGAATCGGCGAGGATTGGAACCCTCGGTGATATGAGAACGGAATACCGAGGTTGAGATCCGGTGACAGATCCACCTCTCCCACCAGCCCTTGCGTAATCTCCGAAGACAGCAGCCGTGTTTTGTCCATGATGCCGTCGTTGGCCAGGGCCCCGTACAACTTAGCTAGGGCGCGTGCCGTCACGACACCGTTGGCGGCCGGCATCTCCGTGTCGAGAAACTGCATATCGCCCTGCAATAAGGAGGCGATTCCGGGAAAGTACACCGCGCCGAGCATGCCCGAGAAGGACAGCCCCGCAACCTTTGGTGCGACAAAGTCGAAAATCGGTGTGGGAATGACGCTTTGAGGAAAAAGTGTCTGCGCAGCCACCGTGGGGGCGCCAGCGGGCGGACGGCCCAGATGCAGGCCTTCGGTATCCAGGGTGCGCGCGAGTTCTTCGCGGAACAATTCACGCATGCCCTGGCCGGTCACCGCGCGGGCCAGCCCCGACAACAGCCATCCATAGGTGACCGCGTGATAGGCGGGCGTCCCATGCATGGAGTCCAGTGGCGCCGCGGCCAGCCTCTCCTCCATAGCCAGATGGTCGAGCACTTCCTCCTTGCCGACTCCTTTTAGATGCGCCAACCCGGCTCGATGCCGCAATACGTCGTTGACCGTGATCACCGACTTACCGTTGGCCCCGAACTCAGACCAGTATTCGGCGACAGGCGCGTCGTAGTCGATCAGGCCGCGGTCAGCCAGTCGATGAATTACCGTCGCCGCCAACCCTTTTGTTGCGGAGAACACCATCGCACCGGTATCGGCTGTCCACGGCACCTCACCGCGCCGGTCCGAACTGCCCATCCACACGTCGACGACCGGTCGACCATCGATATACACCGACAGGGCTCCACCGCCCAACTGCTTGGCCGGATATAGCGCAGCGAACGCTCGGATAACCCCGCCGAAATGCGGATCTGCACCACCTTCTACGCCAGATGGTAGGCCGCTCCCGGCCGTGAGGACAGTCTCCGCCATGGTGTCAACGATGCTCCTGAGTGATAGTGGGTGTCTAGGAATCGCGATTATTGGCTCAAAGATGAACGACGCGTTGACCCCTCATGCTCGTAGCAGCGCCGATCAAGCCAGCTCAGGTGGTAACTCCTGGCCCAGCCGCAGACGAAGCAGTCAGCGAGTTGACGCAGATCACGGGACGAAACGCCCGTTTAACGGCAAAATCCGCCGCGAGATGGCCTGAGTCACTACCATCACTGGCGGAATAGCTCACGATGGCGCCGAGAGAGGTCCAATGACCAGCGAACAAGGCATAGATGCAGCCGGCGTCGAGGGACGCCTCGAATGGTTGCGAAGTTCAATGAAGGCCGAACCGTCCGGTGCCGCAGAAGCAGCCTGGGCCTGGATCCTGGATCTGTCCGAACGCTCCAAGCCCGACGCCGCTGCTGCGGACGCCGAACTTAACGAGTTGTTCCGGATGGGTACTGTGCCGACCGATCTGCATGGGCCCACCGAGGGCATTCTCGTGATGACGACGACGAACCCCAAACTGGACTCGGCGGTGCGGGCAGTGACCGCGCTATGGATGCCATGGAAGGGCAAGCGGTTCGATTCGGGTGCCGGCACCGGCGACAATCGGCTCACCAAGAGCACCGGGCTGGTGTCCAAGCTGCTCTGGCCGCTGT
>Ga0209991_10000759_pt1 | contig 14412 bp, 13 predicted proteins | sample ChitaG_FD_183167 | JGI IMG/M metagenome (GOLD analysis project Ga0209991, IMG submission 183167) | Deep subsurface microbial communities from South Pacific Ocean to uncover new lineages of life (NeLLi) - Chile_00310 metaG (SPAdes)... | ecosystem: Environmental > Aquatic > Marine > Oceanic >...
TGAGGAGAAAAATAAATCCCTTGAAAGGAATCAAAATGAAAATCCAATCCAGCGGGAGAAATCTCCGGTCTTCAAAGTGATTATTTCCATTTTCCAATTTAATTAATTATTGTATTCTGGATTCTGGATTCTGTATTCATGATACATATACATATGGAACTATTTGTAGTTGATTTGCGTCTATTAAAAATGAGGAGACAAAAAATGAAAAAAAAAGCACTATTAATAACACTATCTATAGTGATTCCGATAGTGATTCTTCTTGCGGCAATTATAGCATGTTTTATATTTTATGCCTGAGTTAATCAAACTGAGCCATTTTAGGTCAATTTGTCCATCAATCGGGAAAAGAAGACAGGCTACTTTATCAAAAATTACATGTCTTTCCTTTTTGTCATTGCTCATTTAAGATTCTGATTCATCAATCCCTATTCCACCTTTTTTGTCCTAACACTCATTTTCCTCAAATGTTTGAGACATTAAAGCACGACAAAAAGCGACATAAAGCGACATGAGGCGACATTTACCTGAAAAACTTGACAACTTTTATTTAGCTAATCATATTAAGAAAGCGATAATTATCTGAATTATGATAATTCTCTTATTTAATCGGGGATAGATAGCTTTCTGAGGGAGGATGGAATATCCGTGCCATCGATAGGAATAACTGTCCATAAAGATAGTGAATGTTAGCGCTCAAGGAACAATAAAGGGCTATTTTAAATGTAGGGTTATTTTAAATTAGCAGAGTAATCAAATCCCTCAAATTTTACCTCAGACAAAAGTGAAAGATGTCAAAAAGCAATAATATTTCCTCCTTAAGCCAAAATGTTTTCAGAAGGTCTAAACTCAATGAGGAGAATAAGTCTTTAAAAGAGTCGTTAAAGAGAAGGTTCGGATTAAATCAAATCCTGGGGAGGAACAAGGTTGTCCAGGAACTCCACGAAAGGATAGAAATGGTTGAAAATGTATCCAAATAACTTTAAAAAACTTGTTCCTATAAATTGGATAAAATAAATTAAACGGATTTATAGAAAAATAGCTCAAAGTCAAAAGATTTTATAAGGTTATATGATTAAGACTTTAGGAAATGCGCAGACAATGCGTCTTCATTATATAAAGGCATCTAAAAAAATAAAGATGCAAAGAATTAAAAATTCAATTTGAAAGAGGGAGAATCATATGAATCCTAACCTTGAAGAGATTATGGCTGCGCTTTTAGTGGCCTTGGGACTTTCGTTCATTATCGAGCGTATTCTCCAGGTTTTAAAGACAATCTTTGACCGTTTTCTGTGCGCAGGTGATGTGATGTCGGCTTCCGAAGGTCAATCTGCTAAAGAAGTCATTGACAAATTGGAGAGTGCTCACAAGCAGGACGAACAGGATACCCAAGCGGAACACCTGGAAGAAGTGAAGGCCAGGTTAAAATACCACAGCGAAGAGCTCTCCAAAGATGAAAAAAGTAAACTGGAAAAAGAAGTAGAAGATTTGGAAAGGCTCAGTATTGATACAAGTAAGGTAGAACAGGACAAAAGATTCTCTGAGGCTACCGTTTTCGTAGAAAATGCCAAACCTGGAGACCGGGTCAAAATTCTGCGAACCTTTTGGCTTCAAATCCTTGGTTCTTTTTCAGGAGTGCTGGTTTGCTACTTTTCGCATTTTGGGATATTAGTTGCTTTATTCGGAAAAGAAGTCATCCCACTAAAACTCGATTACATCTTAACCGGTATACTCATTGGAGCAGGATCACAACCCATCCATTTTCTCATACAGTTCCTGACTAGACGGAAGATCAGAGAATTGAAAGTAGCCGCTGAAGAAGAGGACATACCGGAAGCGATAGTTCAACCTCTTATTGTGCCGAAACCATCCTTGGCGGAAAGTGAGCTGGAAATCGGAATATCATATCAGGGGGGTGTTGACCGCGAGAAATTAGAAAACGTTCATCTTCGTTTATCCAATCCCAATATGATTGTCTATCATCACACTGCCATGCACAGCAATACAACTTTTGCTGACGTTGTTAAAGTAATAAAAGATAGAGGTTGGCTGACAGGATATAATTGTGTGGTGCTTAAAGATGGGTCCATTTATTCCTTTTGTCGCTGGGATCGGTACGGCAGTCACGCCAAAGGCTATAATCGCGCTTCCTTAGGCATTGCCTTTAATGGCAATTATGAGCCTAATCCCCGGATACCAGCGTCCAATGTAAATGGGAGAATGGGACTACTCACTCCAACAGATGAGCAGTTAAATTCAGCTGCTAAAGTTCTGGCTTTGTGGACATTTATTTACAAGATAGTACTCGAATCTATAATTCCTCATAAAGATATCTCAGATAAAGCCTGTCCAGGATCAAATTTTCCCTATGATCATTTTAAGAAAATGATTTCATTCTACTGTGAAAAATGGAAAGCTTCGCCTGCTGCCATGCAAGAGATTGAAGTTTTTAAAGAGAAACCATATTTGATGGTTTAACAATTAGGAGGCCTCTAATGGATACTATATTACCTGTAACATTCAATTTTTTATTGGTGCTACTCCTTGCCTTGCTGGTTGAGCGCATCATGGAGGTCCTGATGGCGGTATGGGGCCTGGCCGAGTGGAAAATCAATGTCTACAGAATGTGGAACCGCTGGGCTGAGCGGCTAAGGACTCGGTATGAACGCAAGATTAAGTCGCGTCAACATACACAGGCGTTAGATATTTCTGGATTGCTTTACCTTATCAGTGACAAGTTGTTGGGCAAAAAACGAGGATACTCAGGGAATGTACCTATCATAAGTGCAGATTTAGTCCGTCACGTTTTCGTATCTACACTGAATCGTATAGTTGCATCAATAATCGGATGTGTGCTTTGTGTTGTAGCACAAATTGATTTTGTTCAAATAATAAGTAGCGATCTGCAAAAAAGCTTTCTTCCTAATTCACCTTCACTTAGAATTTTGCTGAGTGGGATTCTTATAGGATTGGGTTCTGAACCAGTACATAAGCTTATAAAATTTGTAGAGAAACGGCGCCCAAAAAAGCCTGTTGCTGAACCAGAATTACAGACAAAAAAAATTAGGGGGTAAGAAATGAGTGGATTTACTATTGCATTGATAGTTATCGGGGCCGCGATACTCATAGGCGTTTTGATTCAATTTCGTTTATTAAGCCCTAAAGGAATTATCTTCGCAGTTGCTGCTATAGGAGCGGTAGCGGGACTCTATTTTCTCCAAGGTGGAAAGCGTAAGGCTCTTTTGAAAGAGTTGAAGGAAAAAGAAAAGGAACTCAAGGTTGAGGAGAAAAGGCTGAACGAGCTCGTAGGGATTGGCACACTATCAGATAAAGAAGTACAGGAAGCTCAGGATGCTCTTGAAAGAGAAAAGGCGAAATACCAAAAACAGATTTTACTAATAGACGCAGAGAAGGAAAAAATAAAAGCAGAAAAAGAGAAAAAAATTAATGATATCATAGATATGAATCCTCAACAAATTATCACTGCGTTTAAAGATACGTATGGATAATATGGCCTGAAATTTCATTTTATTATTTTCTTAAAGAAAAGGGAGGTTACTATGAGAAAAAGTGTTTTCAATTTTGTAATTCTTATTTGGGTAGTAGTTATTTTCTCTTTATCTGTATTATCAGCCAATTGGTGTTATGGCCAACAGATCGAAGAGGTTCAAGCTGAAGGCAATAACTTCCGAATGAAAATTGATGGGAGAATATACCTAGCAATCCCATTGGAAACAGTTCAACAAATACTTAAGGATAATGTAGAACTGGAGGCCGCGAAAAAAGAGCTGGCAGTTTTAAAAAAAGAGCTAGAAGATAAAGATGAACTTATTAATTCTTACGAAACGGCCAACAAGGCTTATGTAAAGAACTTCAAGATCAAAAACGATATAATTGAACAGACTTATAAGCTTTATGAAGGTTATAAAGACCTGGCAAAAAATTACAAAAAGGTACACGGAGAGCCTTTCTTCCGGTTTAGTGGTGGGGTAGGAGCAATTAGAGAAAGCGATACTCGGGATCTAGTGCCCGTTGTCCTGTTAGGAATTTCCATGAAACGATTGAATATTTGGGGTTACCTCAGCACGAATCAAACCGGTTTCATCGTTGGAGCAAATTTGCCATTGAGATTCAGCCTATTTTAGTCTAATTGAGCTCCATTCAGTAAATTAGGTAGTGAGAAGATCATAGTTTCACTCAACTTTTAGATAATGTTTTCAGGCATTGGATTAACAGTTCTCCTTATACTGGTTGAGGGTCTCCCCATTGTCTGGACAGAAAAGAGGCAAAGCGAAAGATTAGAGAACTAAAAGACTTGATTTACTCTATCCTTAAAGAGAAGCTGAAACTAAAATGGCCCATAACATCTCTTCTAAAATGGGGGCTTAATTTTATTGTCAAGAAGGTGCCTCTTGAAAAAAAGAGTGGATTGTTTAAAGCTCCGATTGATGAGAAATTAAAAAGGAGTATAGCAAACTATATTGAGGTGTATATAGTTGAGCGCTACCGCAAAGGCAAAGCGAAGGATTACCATTTTCCTATTGATGAAGATATTCCGACTCCGTTTACTTTTATCTTTGGACATACCCATCGACCTCTCAAGGGAAAAAATGCGCAAGATGCTGAGGTTACAATCAAGGGGAAAACTTATCCACTTGTGAACACTGGTGGATGGCTTCGTACAGATGGAACCAAGGCGGCTAATGGCGAAAATGCCGGTGTTTTAGTTGTTGATAAGGATGGTGTTCGTTGGGAGACACTAGAGGGGAAGCTGGAATAACATAGAAAGAAAGGATATATCATTTGCTCCAACATTCCTGTGTAATTGAGGATAAAGTATGAGATTTTCGAAGAGAATTAATTAGGCTAAGCGAGCTAGAGTGAATCAAGCTTTTCATGCATAAAAAATTAAAAATAAATAAGAGTTATTTTTAAAAGGAAAAAGAATTATGGGACGCAAGGTAAAAATAAATCACCCGGGCATGAAAGATGCTGGAGTTTATAATGCTGCTCAACGACCAATTTTTCCGGGAGATAAGCGAATTGAGAATGAGTTAGAGCCTTTTGCTGCGCCAGGGAGATCTGATCGCCCAGCAGAAGTGGATCGCCTCAATCGGTCTCATTATGTCAATGCACTTGCGGCCTTGATTACCCACGAAAGAACCGAAGTGCCCTTGACGATTGGAATCTATGGAGAGTGGGGGACAGGAAAATCTTCTTTTATGAGGCAACTAGAAGGTCTTTTGAAGCGAAGACACCAGGTTATTAGCTTTAACGCCTGGAGGTATCATAAAGCTGAAGAAATCTGGACAGCTCTGGTGGAGTCGATTGCCGTAGCACTTGACAAGCAACTTCCGCTACGTATAAGACTCCGGTTTCTTGTTTTGCCCGGTTATGTAAGTGAAGCTCGAATCGCAATCCGTAAACTTTGGGGGCGGTTTCTTGCGGGGGCTCATAGGCTCGAGAATTGGCTTACCACTTCTGTTTTCGGTGGGAGTTTATTATATGTAATTGGAGTAATAAATAAACCAAAAATTAATCTAGAAAACTCAATTATCGGTCAATCAATTGATCAAAAAGTAATAAGCGACTCTATTAACTACCGTCTTCTGCCCGCAGTTTTTATTATTCTAGTCATATTCTCTTTGCTCATATGTCTTGGCAAACTCGGGCGTATATTTCTGCGGCCATTCTCGACACAGTTTGAAGTGTACTTAGCTCAACGCAAGGCAAATACTACTGAACGACGTCATATGACACAGATGGATATGAATGTAATCTCGTCCATGTTAAGGAAATTCGGGCGAGGAACAGAATCCTCGAAAAAGCCTCCGATAGTTGTACTCCTTGACGACTTGGACCGTTGTCCACCCAATAGGATTGTCGAAATCCTGGAAGCTGTAAATCTTTTTTTTGATGATTTACCCTTTGTAACGATCTTCGGGCTGAGCTCGAGTGTTGTTTCAAAGGCAATTGCCAACGAATATAAGTTTCTACTTCGTAAAGAGGCTCAGCTGGATGAGATGGAGGCTTTTGGAAGGTCTTTTCTTCAGAAAATCATTCATATTCCATTTCAGCTCCCCCCGGCTGGCAACCTTGATAACTATGTGACTGGTTTGATGATTCGTCCAAAGGAAGGCGTTGAAAAAGAAACGGATGACACTCAGACCTATTTTAGAAAGGAGGCTCTACAGGAGTTTAGTGGAATTAAGAGAATCTTTCGAATTCCTTCTGCCTTTTATATTGATTTTACAACTTGGATAGCTCAAAGGAAAGCCGTCACATCAAATGAACTTATGGGACATGGAATAATAAACAGGTATTTCCATGGTCTCGGTCTTCTGCCAGGTCAAGAGGAATGGATCAATACGCTCCCAACTCATGAGAGATTATTCTGGACAAAATTTTTAGATAAATTCCAGGGGAAGAGGCCCCGTTCATTCAGGATATTCAGGAAAATACGCAGACTTTCCCAATCTATACAGGCCACAAGTGAGGAAGCTCTTCGAAAGGAGATAGAAATGGAAGAAAAGGATGCTGATCTTTTAAAGAGCTTCTCTCCCTGGCTCTCTGGAAATCCCAGGACGATCAAACGTTTTGTTAATGTCTATCAGCTCGCAAAGGGCATAAATGCCCAACTTTCCTCTGAACAACAATCAGGGATGCAATTTCTAGCAGCCTGGCTGGTTTTGCTTCAAAACTGGCCGCAAGAAGGAGCAACTATTTACCAAGCAGCTTCCTCTGATCCTAATGTTTTTCAATCTGATGATGTAGGCATGAATTTATTACAAGAACTTCCTGAAAATCTCAACAGGTATATACAAAAAAACCGCTCAATGCTCTTTGAATTGGCTAAATTCGAGGAGGAATTAAAACAAAAACATTCTGAGGGTTTCAATGTTGCTGGTTGCTTCTCCCTCGTGTCTTCTCACGTTCCGCGCGTAAATCAAGAGACTGAGCTTTGAATTGCTTCAACTATAGCCTTTGGTGTAAATGACGCATTACGAAGTAGCGCCTAGTGGAGAGAAGCGGATGGATTAAAAGAACTATCGCTAATTAAGTAATTTTTTTTATAAGTTTCCCGCCTAAAACACGGCGTAAAGCGACATAAAGCGACAAAAAACGACATTTTTCTGAAAAACTTGACAACTTATATTTAGCTACTCATATTAAGGAAGCAAAAATTACATGAATCATAATAACTTTCTAATTTATAAGGGGAAAATAGCCTTCATAATATAATCGGAATAACCGAAAGAAAAACTGTTATTAATGATTATCACTAATTTTGGAATGAGTCAATCCAAGAGAATAAAGTGGATTACAGATAAGTTAAGATTTTTATGACTACTAATTATTGCTGGAAAGAATTAAAAGATAAGATATTTATTCATGAGATATTTTCTTGTTACTTGAAATAGAATTTTTTCTGCTTAATGAATCTCAATGAGAGTTTGAGAGAAAAGAAAATAAGGGGAAAAATACAAAGAGGAAAAATAAATAAATGCCCTTCCTTGAAGCCATGAAAGACATAGAGAAAGCAGTTGGAAAGTTAATGAAGAGGTGTCTTGCGCTTCAGCCATAAAGAAAATATGTTAAAAAGCAAAGATCCTTACTCAAATAGCCAAAGGCTTGTTAAAAAGTCTGAAATCGAGAAGGAGTATGAGTCTGCAAAGGAGTCGCTAAAGAGAAAGTTTGGATTAAATCAGATTCTGGGGAGGAGCAAGGTTGTCCAAGAACTTCATGAAAAAATAGACAAGATATCATTATGTGATGTTAATGTCTTAATTTCTGGCGAGAGCGGAACAGGAAAAGAATTAGTAGCCAGGGCCATTCATTACTTAAGCTGCAGGGCGGGGAAGCCATTTATTCCTGTAAATTGCGGGGCCATTCCTGAAAGTCTCCTTGAAAATGAGCTATTCGGCCATATGAAGGGAGCTTTTACAGATGCCAGTCTTCAACAAATAGGGCTTGTAAAGGAAGCTGAGGGCGGTACTCTCTTCCTAGATGAAATAAGCGTTATTAGTTCTTTTATTCAGGCGAAATTGCTTCGTTTTTTAGAGGATAAAGAATATAAGCCTCTTGGAGATCCCAGGCTCCGCAAGGCCGACATAAGGATAATAGCTGCAACAAACAAAACCCTTCATGGCCTTGTCAGAGAGGGGATATTCAGGGATGATCTTTTCTACAGATTGAATATTGTCTCACTCCATATACCGCCTTTGAGAGAAAGGAGGGAAGATATTCCGATTCTGGTTGAGCATTTTATGAATAAATATTCAAGAGAATTCAATAAACCAATTAAAGAGATATCGAAAGATGCCATGAGGAAATTCATTTATTATTCATGGCCAGGAAACATCAGGGAGCTTGAGAATATGATCCAGCAGATAATTGTAATGACTTCCACTCCTGTAATAAACACCAAAAGCATTCAGCTCCCTATAAGCGAGCTAAGTTCTAAAGAACCTACCCTTGAATACTTCAAGGTGGCTAAGAAGAAGGTAATTAATTCCTTTGAAAAATCCTATCTAATTCAACTACTTAGAGAATACAAGGGTAATGTAGTCAGCGCGGCAAAAAAAGCAGGGAAGAGCCGTACAGCCCTATGGAATCTTCTCAAGAAATATAACATTTCTCCAAAGCAGTTTCGCTGTTGAAATAATTTAAAACATAATTTTTTGTAGAGAAACTTGTTTGATTATTGCGTCATAGAAAGGTGGCGTAATGGTCATCTATTATTTACTCTTAAACTAGGCTTTTTTCAATAAGTTATGTAAGAAAGTCATAATAGCATTACTCTTCTTCATCAATATTCGCATCGCCTAATTACATAATGTCAATTAAATCAATAACTTAAAAAAACTCTAATTTGGCACATATTTTGCTCAATTAGTTAACATTAGATTTTGGAGAAGAACACGGTGGTAGCGTGAATAAAAGACAAGAGAAGATTACTAGGATGATTCTCAATTATCTTCGAAAAAATCGGGATGCGGGAGATACTTTAGAGGGAATTTCTAGGTGGTGGTTAGAATTGGAAAAGATAGAAATATCAGTCACAGATGTAGTAAGTGCCTTAGAGAGTTTAATCCAAAAAGGGCTAATAAGGAGGTATAAAACCAAAAGGGGTAGCACATTTTATAAAATTAATAGAGAGACTTTGTCTTAGTTGCATAGAGATCATTGAAGATGAAAAAAAAATTGAAATTCATAGAAAACAAGCCTTTATTCATTTTGAAATATAAGAAATCTATATTTTAAGGAGGCTTTATAATGCCAGTAACACCAAATTATCCGGGCGTTTACATCGAAGAAATTCCCAGCGGAGTAAGAGCAATCACAGGCGTCGCAACTTCAATCGCTGCGTTTATTGGTTTTTTCAAAGAAGCCCTAGCGAATGAGGCTGTACATATCTTTAGTATGGCCGATTTCGAGCGTGAATTTGGAGGACTAGATATTCGTAGCGAGGCCAGTTATGTTATTTCTCAATTTTTCTTAAATGGTGGAGACGAAGCACATGTGATACGGGTGGCTAAAAAAGATAATAATAATCCCTTTGAGAAAGCCAGTGTGAAAATAAAATCTGCAACCGAGGGCGCGGAGATTTTAGAAGTTAAAGCTAAGAATGAGAGAGTATGGGGCAATAATCTTCGTGTAGATATTGACTATAATACGGCAGACCCTGCGAAGCTTTTTAATATGTATGTCACACGTTACGAAAGTACAAGCCCAGTCCTGGAGAATTCTAACACATCTCCTGTATTGATATTAGGGGAGCAGGTCAAATTCATTTGAAAAAATCTACCTAATACAACTCCTCACAGAAAACAAAGGTGATGTAGTCAGTTCAGCCAAAAGGGCAGGAAAGAGCCGTACAGCCCTCTTGAATCTTCTTAAAAAATATAGCAGCTCACCTAAACAGTTTCGCTGTTGAAAATATTTTGCAAAAGAAATATCCGAGTAAAGACAACCCAAGAACAGTTGCGTCATATAAAAATGACGCAAGGGTCATAATAATATTACTCTTTAAATGCCTTTTTTTTAGTATATTCGGCGAAAATGTCATGAAATAGTGACTCACTTCCATCAAAAAATTAAATCCTTCTTCTCATAAAATTACTTAAATCAACAGGTTAGGCATATTTGGAATTTGGCATGTCTTTTGCAAGGCTTCACTATGAAAGAACAGTTTGTGACAATATTGGACTGCAGACACAGACAAGAAGAAATTTCCAGAGTGATACTCAATTATCTTTGTGAAAATCCTAAAGCAGGAGACACATTAGAGGGGATAACAAAATGGTGGTTGGAAATGCAAAGAATAGAATTTTCAGTAAATGAGGTAGAGGATGTTTTAGAGAGTCTTGTTCGAAAAAGTGTAATAATAAAGTATAAGGTAAAAGATGGTAACACTTTTTATAAGATCAAAGGAACCGAAATTAATTAAGTTTAGTCGGAGAGGAGGATTACAATGGAATATTTACACCCCGGAGTTTATGTAGAAGAAATTCCTAGCGGCTCAAAGCCGATCGAGGGGGTTGGAACATCCACAGCGGCGTTTGTCGGTTACACAACCAAAGGCCCTATCGGCGAACCTAAACATATTTCCAAATGGGATGACTACGATAAGGAGTATGGTGGAATTCGGAATCTGCAAAAAGAAAAAAAAGGTGATCCGATGGGTTTGTCTGTGGCTGCCTTTTTCCAGAATGGCGGCGGCAAGGCATATATTGTTCGCATCACTGAAGACTGGATGCGAGAAAATCCAGCGACGCCTCACGCTGAGAAAGCTGTTGGCTATGTGGACAATCCTTCAGACAGCGCTACAGGTAATGCTCTGAAGTTTACTGCCGTCAATGAAGGGGAGTGGGCGAATGGCATTATTGTCAAAATGTCAGTCAGCCTGATTGATAGTAATTTGTATGATGTGGAGATTGGGCGAAATAACGATAAAGGCGAGTTCTCTCCCATAAAAAGTTTCTCAGGTGTTAGCCTGGATATTAATGAACCTCTGTTTATCAAGAACGTGATTGATGACGTCTCTGAACTTGTGACTGTGGATCTGGTGGAGGATGTATCCAGTACTGATATGACTTCAGACAAATATCTGGGTACCAGCACCAGCGGCGATTTGACTGGAGTATCTCTTAATTTTTCCTGGGCGACCGCTGCAAACCGAAAATTGAAGTTAAAAATTGATGGTGGTGTGCTAAAAACAATTCCTCTAGCTGATAACTATGCTAATTTGGCTGCATTAGCAGATGACATACAGGCTCAGGTGAGAGCGATCGGCGCTTCACTTCCGGCTGGTTCGGATGAGGTGCCTTATACCGGGTTCACTTGTGTAGTTGAAAACAACAGGTTTGTCCTTACCTCTGGAACCCGGAAGGTGTCATCATCTGTGGTTGTTAACAATTTTGGCTTGGCTCTAACCTTGAAGCTGGGCGATATTACTGTTCTTAAAATTGGCACAAGCACCAGTGGCGACTTGAGTGTGTTGACTTTGCCCCTTCCCTTGTCGGATGCAACTGCTTTTCTAGATGCTGACTCGAGGACTCTAAAGGGAACAATTGATGGAAATGCTTTCACTCCACTAGTTCTGCCAGCTACAAACCTTGCAGATTTGAATGCTATAGCAGGAGCGATAGACGGAGGAATTTCCGGGCTTACCTGTGATGTTGTGGGAAACCAACTGGTTCTAACTTCGGGTTCGAATGATCCCGCATCATCGGTGGTGATTACTTCAGATTTTGGCCTTGCTCCAACCCTGAAGTTAGGGATTATTCCTACTGATCATGGCGGAGCCGAGGTAACCGGCCAGCAACACTATGATGACAACCTCCTCCGTGTCGAAGTGACGGGTCAGCAGAGCGCAGATACATCGTTGCTTAAAAAGGATACGCTTGACGGCGGGGCAGATGGACTTCCGCCCGCTGAAGACGATTACGATGAGGTGTTCACCAAATTCATAAAATACAGGGATATTAATATCATCTGTCTGCCCGGACAGTATTGGTCAGAGGACAGTTCTGGAAATCCAATTATCCAAAAGGCGATTGGTCATGCGGAAAAGATGAAAAGCCGAATGGTGATCGTTGATCCACCTCCGAGTTACGAATTGACTAATCCAAAAAAGGTCAAAGACATGGAGCTTCCGAGCCAGACATATTGTGTCGTGTACTACCCTTGGGTTGAAGCGGCCAACAGGTTTTATCATGCGGAGCGTTATCCAGGGTTGCCAAAGAATGTCCTGGTGCCACCCAGTGGTTATGCTGCAGGCATGTGGGCCAAGATCGACGGTAGACGTGGTGTATGGAAAGCCCCTGCAGGAATGGAAACCGGACTTTTGGGTGTATCGAAGCTAGAGTGGACCGTTGAGGACGACGAGCAGGATTCACTCAACCCGTGGGGTGTGAACTGCTTGCGTAGTATGCCCGGTGCGGGGAAAGTGATCTGGGGTGCGCGGACACGTTCAACCAAGGCCGATCCGGAATGGCGTTATGTGCCGGTGCGGCGTACAGCCATCATGATCGAGCAGAGCATCTATAACGGTATCCAGTGGGCCGTGTTCGAGCCCAACGACCATCGCCTCTGGTCAGCACTGCGAGGCAATATCGGCGGTTTCATGAACAGTCTGTTTCGGGTTGGCGCTTTCCAGGGCGAGAAGGCCTCGGATGCCTATTTCGTTCGTTGCGGATTGGGCGATACGATGACCCAGACCGACATCGACGCTGGTCATGTCATCGTTATCGTCGGCTTCGCGCCGCTTAAGCCGGCCGAGTTTGTCATTGTCCGCATTCAGCAGAAAGTAAACCAAAAATAAAGGAGAGATAAAATGGCTGCACCACTATTTCCCGCGAATGCACATCGCCACGATCCCTATCGGACGTTTAAATTTCAGGTCCTGATTGACGGCCAGACCGTGGCCGGATTGAAAAAGATGGGCGCATTGAAAAAGACCACCGAGGCGGTGGACTGGCGCACCGGCGGCGACCCGACGCATGTGCGCAAGTTGCCGGGCGGTACCAAATACGAGGCCATCTCGCTGGAACAGGGTCTGACGCACGATCCCGTGTTTGAACAATGGGCCAACCTTGTGAACAACATCGACGGGGATGCCGGCATGTCCCTTGTCAATTTCCGCAAGGATATTGTCATCAACGTTATGAACCTCCAGGGACGGGTGGCCATTTCCTATCAGGTCAAGCGGGCCTGGGTATCGGAGTATCAGGCCCTGCCGGATTTCGATGCAGGCACTACCAACGCCGTGGGCATCCAGACGATCAAGCTAGAGCACGAAGGTTGGGATCGTGATGAGGCAGCTGCCGAGCCCACAGAGTCTTGATGAGCCAAAGCTGTGCAGGGCATAGAAATCATACTCCCCGGCGGCCTGCCAAAGAACGGATGCATAGAACGCCAGGCCAGATTTCATCCACTGACCGGGAGAATAGAGCAAGCGCTGATCGAGTTCGGAATGGGGCTTAATCGGCCCGGCTACGTGACAGCCGTGCTAGGTTCTGCCCTGGACAGCATCGGGAATCAGCCGGCGAATGCTGGGAGTGTGGCGGATTTGTGCGTGGCCGACCGCCAGTATCTGATGTTGCGTCTGGCCGCCATGCTCGACGGCGAACAGATGTGGCTGAAGGTCGGTTGCGGTCATTGTGATGCCCCGTTCGACGTGGACATCCGGCGATGCGATCTTCCCGTGAAGGAAGCCGGACAGGGCTTCCCACTTATGACACTTCGAGTGAAAGAGTGGACAATTGATGTCCGGGTGCCCACGGGTGCGGATCAGGAGCTCATCGGAGAACAAACCGAAGAGGAAGCCATGAAAACACTTTTGCAAAGCTGCATCCGCTCGGTGAATGGCGAGCCGCCCGGCAAGGAATTCATTAACAACCTTTCCGAGCCTGATATCGAAGCGATTGATGAGGTCCTGGATGAAGCATCGCCCGCCGTTTGCAACCAACTGCTTGTGACTTGCCCAGAGTGCGGGCGGGAACAGTTAGCCGAACTGGATCATTATGCCATGGACGGCATGAACGGGCACTTCTTCTTTGACGAAGTGCATACCCTGGCGAGCCACTACCACTGGAGTGAAGCGGCAATCCTGGATTTGCCCCAAGCCAGGCGCCGTCTCTACCTGGGCATGATCAACCGGCCAGCCGGCATGACGGAGCAGAGGTGAACGGCATGAGATTCCTTCGATCCGTCATTGCCGATGCACATCCTCGCAAGCCCATGCTTGAGCCTTCGAATGGCACATCGGCAATAACTGGATGGAAGACTCGTGGATTGGACGGGGATGCTTTCGGGGCCGAAGAAAAATCTCCAAGCGCACAGGACCAAACGAGCCGCTTGAACACGTCATTGCCCATCCGAGAAGGTACAAGCGACTTTAATATGGGC
>Ga0209991_10000760_pt1 | contig 14403 bp, 11 predicted proteins | sample ChitaG_FD_183167 | JGI IMG/M metagenome (GOLD analysis project Ga0209991, IMG submission 183167) | Deep subsurface microbial communities from South Pacific Ocean to uncover new lineages of life (NeLLi) - Chile_00310 metaG (SPAdes)... | ecosystem: Environmental > Aquatic > Marine > Oceanic >...
ATTTACGGTTTTATTATCACTATTTTGGAAGTCATAGGTCCATTATTATATATTTTTGTAGGGTCTTTCTCAATTTCCTTCACTCTGAATAAAAAAATGGGAACCTATCATGAAAAAAAGAATCGAAATAAAATCTTAAAACAGGCTCTTTTTCTAATTTTATTAGGAAGTTTATATAACATAATATTAAATCCGAATTCAGAGTTTCCCATAAATCTATGGGGTTGGAATATTCTCGTCTTTTTAGGATTCTCTCAAATTATATGTTATTTAGCATATAAATTGGTAAGATGGGCAAGACTTGTAATTGGTTTAAGTGTAATTCTTTTAACACCTGGAATTCGAGAACTACTATTTATCGGAAAAGATACAAATTTATTTATAGAAGTAATACATTTTATGGTTGTTTCTCCCTTTCCTAATTATTCACTGCTACCTTTTGCCTCAATCTCTTTATTTTCTACTGTTTTCGGTGAATTAATTTTCGAATCAATCGCTTTAAATTCAAACAAGGCAAATCTGCACTCAACTCAGTCCATTATAAAATATGGTTTAGTTTTATTAATATGTGGGTTATTACTTCCATTTATGGATATTGGTCTAGTAGTAACAGCAGATAATTTTAATCCTTCTATGTATCCATTTCTAGAAGCAGTCCCCATTTTAACAGCTCATAATGTATTATATATCCCCGGATTGCCATTATTTTTATTAAAAGGCACCCCTTCTAATCTATTTTTGTCAATGGGATTAGCATTGCTAATTATTGCAATATTTTTTTATTATTCAGATATTTTACATAAGAATGGCAAGATTTGTCGTATTTTAAATATTTATGGGAGCCATTCAATAACAATATTTTTCGTTCAATTTTTATTCATATTGATTTTATATCAAAAAATAATATTACTTCTGTTTTTTCCATTTATAATAATCTATATCGCCATTTTAGGTGTGTTATTTTTTCTATGGCAGAAAAATGGAAACTCAATCCTATCTTTAGATTGGATGATGGGTAAAATAGGGGGGAAAACTAAAGACTAGAAACATCAAAATCCGTATCTTTCAGGGAGTTTATTTTTTCAATTACAATGTTCTTATTGTATTCGTCTTCTATTTCAGCATAGAATTTTTTCGCTCTTTCAAAGTTACCTAAAGCGCGCTCAAACATTTGCTTAGAAACATAAATATCTCCTAATTTATTCAGAATTTCTGCTACCATCTTTGCATTGTTTAAACTTTCAAATATTTCTAAAGCTTCTTCATAGTATAGTATTGCCTTTTGCTCATTTTGAATGTAATCTTGAAAAATTGTTGCAACATGATATTTCATTTCACCTATCTTTAACTTGTCTCCAAACTTTTGATATATATCTTTTGAATAGCTATAATAATCGATAGCTTTACCATCCTCTCCTTTTAAAGAATAAAACTTAGCGATCGCTTCTAAGACAATTCCTTCTTTAACATTTTCTTGAGCGTTAAATGTTCTCACTGCCTCTAAACTTTTTAAAAAGTAATCTTCTGCTTCTAAATCATTATCCCATAAGGAATGTAAATGACCTAAATAAAGATAACACTCCCATTCCAATTTTTTCTTTGTAAAAAGAGAAATTTGATTTCTAATTGTCTCAATTAGCTCTACTACACTTATTAAGCAATTATATGACTGATCGTAATAGTCTTCGCCAAGATAATAATAAAATTTTCCATACTTAATACGCGTTTGGATAATCCCATATACATCATTATTTTGTGTAAAGAACTCTAAATTTCTTTTCAATATTTTCTTAACGCGATCAAAGTCTTTTAATGAAAGTAAAACTTCAACTAAGTTACTAGAAGTTTTTATAGCGTCTATTTCAGAATTTTCCTCTTCAGCTAAATTTAATGCATCCTGATAATACTTGTAAGAGTGTTCTAGATCATTGATTAAATAATATACATTTCCTAAATTATTCAAAACTTGGATTTTTTTAATATTATCGTTAAGATCTTCTAAAGTACTAAGAGCTCTATCAAAATGGTAGATTGCTTGATCAAAAAATCCTGTTTCCTCGTGGATCAGACCTAACTCGTTATGGCATATAATAACATTTAAGAAATCTTTTTCGTCAAGAAAGTTTTCTAAAGCAAGTTCTAAATTTTTTAAAGCTTTTGGAAAATCTCTCTTTTTATAAAACAAACTTGCTTTCTTCAATAAAAGATTTCCCATATCTTTTCCTAATTTCTCGCTCTCGGTAAGTTGATCTTCTAATTCAGTTAGTTCTCGTTCAATAGTTTCATCGTCAATAATGTTGGTATCGTAATAATCTTCTTCTTCTTCGACATCGTTAGAATGATATGAAACACTATTATAAGGAGAGAATAATCTTTTATTTAGATCATCGTTTATATTTGTAATTAAGGGTTTATTACAATGACGGCAATAGGTCCAATAACTTTCAATTGGCTCCTTACAGAATGGACAATTATTCATTACGAAACGATGTTTTATTTATGCTCTTTTAATTAAAAATGAAAATGCGTTCATTTATAATTTTTTAATATCTCATTTAAAACTTGATTGTTTTCCTATTTATTCATTCTTGTTAGTTTTTTCTACGGTCCAGATATGTCGTTAACTCTTTGTTTATTTCTTCCTCACTTAACCCTATAGAATTTAAAAGGATTCTTATCTGAAGAATTGAATTTTTCGATTTTATTTCTTCAGCAATGCTCAAGGCTTTAATGTATGTTTCTTTTGCTTCATTCATCTCACCCTGATAAACTAAAATCTCCCCAACATAACTTAAACCCTTTAGGATTAATTCTGTGTAATTTGAATCTATAGATTTATTTGTCCCTTTTTTAAAATAAATAATCGCCTCATTAAAATCGTTCTCTTTTCTTTTGAGAATACCTAAATTGAAACATGCAACAATAATCCCCTTAATATCGTTTAGCTCTTCAAACGCTTTAAGAGTTTTCTTATAAAGTTCAAAAACTATTTCCCAATTATCTTGTTCTTCATAAATTTGAATTAGATTACCCAAACAATCTAATAAATTGTAAATGTCATTGTTATCTGAACAAAGAGCACTACATTCAAGAAGAACATCACATGCTTCGTCTACTTGGTTCAACTTAATTAAATTATTCCCGATTCCTTTTAAACAAGTAATTTGTTCCTCAATTTGATTAGATTTCTTATAAGTATCATATGCTTTATTATAATAATCAATAGATTTCTCATATTCACTACTACTGAAATGTAGTGTTCCTAAAATGCCATATACAGCTGCTTGTCCTAATATATCTTTTTGTTTTTTGAAGTGTTCTAAGCAAATCAGTAAATTTTTTTTTGATTCTGAATAATGCTTGATTTCAATTTGTAGAATTGCCAGATTACTTAACTCTTGAATATATTCTGAAGCTTTGCCAAACTTTTCTAAATTTTTTACTTTTTCTTCAGTCTCTCTGATAATTTCTTCTAATTCCTCTTGGTTTAGTTCTATGTCTTCTTTAAAGTAAATATGCCTATTACACCAATCCTTTTTATTATTATTTTAATTAAATTATTGATATTTTAAAAGAAAATTCCTCAATCAAGTTTTTTTAGTAATTATGTGAAAGAAATATGAACGACATTAAGGAAACAAGGTTAAGAGATTAATAATTATATGTGTAAATATTATAAAAATCCTTTTCTATTATTTAATTAGTGAAATTAGATAATTTCTAAACAAAGAGTTAAGCAAAAATGAAATTTAAAGCAAGATTATGGAATCCACTAGAAGATAAAAAAGTGAAATGCCATGTTTGCGCAAACGAATGTGTTATTTTGCCAGAAAATGTAGGAATATGTAGAACTAGAAAAAATTATGATGGAGAATTGTACACTCTGATTTATGGTTCAATGATTTCTAAGGGGAGTTTAGACCCGATTGAAAAAAAACCCCTATACAATTTTTGGCCAGGTGCTACAGCTTATTCAATTGCATCCATAGGGTGTTCATTTCGATGCCAGAATTGCCAAAATTGGAATATAAGCCAAGCAAACCCGACTGATAATGGAAAAAGTGGATTTTATACATTGGAAGGTTTAGAGAATCGAAAAATGCCTTTAGTAGAAATGTCACCAAAACAACTTGTTGAACTGGTTAAAAAAAGCGGTGCTACGACTCTAGCCTATACATATAATGAACCGTTAATTTGGCACGAATGGATTTTGGATACCGTAACCTTACTGAAGCAAGAAAATATTAAAAGTATTTTAGTATCAAACGGCTATTCTACTCCAGAAGCTACAAAAGAGTTAATAGAAGTCGGAATAGATGCTGCCAATATAGATATTAAATCTATGTCAGATGAGTTTTATAAAACTATTTGTGGTGTTAAATCAGTACAACCCGTATTGGATACAGCAAAAAGATTTAAAAGTAACGGGATTCATATAGAAATCACTAATCTCATCATTCCTGATCTGAACGATAGCGATGCTGAAATTAAGTCACTCTCTAATTGGATTGTTGAAAATCTTGGAGAGGACACCCCCACTCACTTCTCTGCCTATCATCCTGACTTTAAGGAACCGTCTATGAAAGACACACCATTTGAAACATTAGACAGGGCGTATAATATCGCTAAAAAAGAAGGTATAAATTATGTGTATGTTGGGAATTTAAGTCACGAAAAAGGAGGTAATACTTACTGTCCAAACTGTAATCACTTAATTTTGGGTAGGAGTGGTTATAGGTTCACAAAAATTGATATAACAGATTCAAAAACATGTCCAAATTGCCAATACGATTTAAGTAACGATATTAAAGGCGAAATTAATAGAAAATCCTCTCAAAGGTTTAGCTTCTTTTAAGAATATAGAAATAATAATAAAAAAGATTAGAAAATTAGATTAAAAAAATCCTGTTATTGAAACACCTATAACCAAGAGTAAGAACCCTTGTAATAAGCAGAATGCAGCGACTATGAACGCTAAGACTGGCCATGATATTGCTTTCGAAATTGCCATTAAAGTTCCTATGTAAAATTTAACAGTGAGAGCAACAATAGCAAATATTATAATAAATATAATCACAAAGAGCAGTCTTGGATCAATAAACACAGCAATGAGTTCAAAGACTTGATCTGGAATAGCAAATGCAGCGATTATAACTACAACAGAAGCTAAAAGAATTCCTATAACGCTTGAAATCGGAAGATCATTTAAAGGTTTTAATAGAGTAAGGATCCCTAAAATGATAAGAAAAACCGATGTAAATATGCTTGCACCAGTGGATTGATAGGCAGCACTTGGAGGTTGATTTAAGATTAACCCACCAACGCCACTAAGTATACTTAAAATACCTATTACAATTCCAAAATACGTAAAAAATTTCAAGAACTTAGTAACATCGAAATTCCATTCTTCTACTTTTCTATTTTTTACAGATCCTCTTCTTTTCGTTTCGTAAACCGCGTAAACTAACCACATAACCCCAAGAATTAGCGTAAAGAATCCTGCGAATTCTGCTAAAGGTCTTAAAAAGTTATTTGTAAAATCAAATTGATATATCAATAAATTTCACTTCTTTAAATTAATTTAAATTTGTTATTATGTTGAATATGACTAATTAAGTATTTATATTATATCTAGTCCAATTTTTAAATTACATCATATTCGAGAAAATAATGAAACAAAACTAAGATTTATCCTCAGAGTATAAACGAAACGGTTTTATTTATGTATTCTAAGTATGTTTGAATTTCTCTATTTTTTGTCTCGTTATCCCAAGAATATTCTTTTTGCATAATTCTTGCTACTTTTTCTGCTGCTTCAGAAGCTCTTCGGTGATGTATCCAAAGTGACATCTCTGTTCGTCTGCAAAGTACATCAATCAAATGAGGTGATAGTTCGTATATTAGCGCATAAAGAATCTCCGCGTTTATAAAATCATTTTCATCAATAATTCGTTCTTTTAGAGACATATCTTCTTTTATCATATCAAGGATACGGATAGCACCTTTTCCGTATTGTTGATAGAGGTGATCTGCGAGTTCCTCATCTAATTCAACACCTGATTCAATTAATATTTCTAACCAGACTTCCTTTTCTAAAGAGATGGTAAATGGTCTTCTCGACCAATATTTATCTCTATGAATATCAGGAAAGATGTTCTTATCCTCAATATGCTCAAATAAATCTTCAGCCATTTCACGCCACTCTGTTAATTTCCCTCCTGAAATTGTTAACAAATTGTCGTTAGAAAAAAAGATTATGTGATTTCGTGAAACCTCAGTTTCTGGTTTTCCTTTCTGCATTACTAATGGTCTGATTCCAGCATATGTAGACAAAATATTTTCATATTCTAATTTTGCATTCGGGTAGTATAACTTAACAGATTCAATTAAGTAATCGGCATCTTCCTTATTACAAAATGGATCTGCCAAATCACCTTGATAATCGGTATCGGTTGTGCCTACAAGTGTGTAATTTTTATTCCTCGGAATGACAAAAAAAAATCTATTATCAACACTTGAATAAAGCCCATTTGCCATGGTATTTCCTATATTTTCACGTTTGTATAAGAGATGAACTCCCTTAGTTGGTCTAATTAACGGATTTGGAATGGTATTGGGGTAACTCTTTATTAGATTGTCCGTCCATATACCTGTTGCATTGATTACTAATGTAGCTCGAATTTCAAAATCGGCTTTTTTTTCTAGATCTTGACATTTAATCCCTACGATTTTCCCGTTGTTCTTGATGTACCCAATAACTTTACAGTAATTAATCGAATCAGCGCCTCTAATTATCGCTTCTTTTAGGATTTCAATAGTTAAACGAGCGTCGTCGATGTTTGTATCGTAATAAACTATACCACCTTGAAGGCCTTCTCTATTAAATTCCGGTTCCAGTTCATAAACCTCTTCAGCGGTATAAAATTTGCTTTTTTTGTAATTTTTAAATTCGGATTTATCATCGCTTAAAAAATCATAAATTTTAGCACCATTTTGTAAAACACGTTTTTTGATCTTCGCCCCTTCAATAATTGGCAAAAAGAATGGTAGAGGTCTAACTAAATGAGGTATCTGAACCCTCATCCAATTTCTTTCACGAGTAGCACTTTTAACTAAATCCAATTCGCCATAGGCTATATATCTAATTCCGCCGTGTGCCATTTTTGTACTTCTTGATGAAGTTCCTGCAGCAAAATCTTGCATATCTACAACAGCAACAGTTAAGTTTCTCATTGCTGCTTCTCTTGCAATACCTGCTCCTGTTATACCCGCTCCTATGATCACAACATCGTATTGACTTCGTTGCATTTTTTGGATGATTTTTTCTCTATTTTTGAAGGTCCAGGATTGATCAAATAATTTCTTTTCCAAATCTTCCAATTTAACCATGTGTAGAAAATTCTGGACTATAAATAAGGTTTCTTAATGTTTCTATTATCAATATATTTGATTTTTAAGGCATAAATAAATTGATATAGCTGTAATCTAATTGTTTTATATATTATATAAGGTGATAAAAATGGTAAATTCAGAATTATTAAATGAGGTTAAATTGAAATTATCTGATGGTAGTGCTATACCCGGAGATTGTTTCAAGCTTTTTGAAATATATAAACAGATTTCATCAGAACATGCGGGATTAAGAGATGAATTCGAAGACATGGCCATGTTAGATATGGACTTCTTAGGACAAATCAACATATCAGATCAAAACAAGAAATTTTGGCTTAAATTCAAAGAGGGAAAAGTGGATTATGGAGAGGGTGATGTCGATAATCCCTCATTAGCCTTTACAACCAATATGGAGACTTTTACAGGAATTCTTTTTGGAACAATTGAGATTTCTGGTGCTCATGAAGCCGGAGATGTCAGCTTTGATGGTGGCAGTGAAGCTCTTATGGATCTTCAAGCGATTACTTCCATTTTGAATGATTTTTTACAAAACATTTAATATTTAATATTTTTAATGCGCGCCCCATAATTGCCCAGATGCTCGTTGTGCTCTATCTAATTGAGAGCCTTTTTTATTTAATCGAGCTCTACCAGTTTTTGTATCCCTTCGGAAAGTTACATCAATTTCTTTCAAAAAGAGGTTCATCCCTTCGCGTTTATTTAAGGGTCCAATGGTTTTTCCATGAACTCCTGGTTTTCCAGTGAAAAGAAGAAGTCTGTCAATTAAAGAGTCAGCGATTTGAATATCGTGTTCGATACAGATAGCAACAGCATTATTTTTTTTTGTAATAGTACGAATTATTTGACCTATATGAATCCGTTCTTCTACATCAAGATATGCTGAAGGCTCATCAAGAATATATAGATCTGCGCTCTTAGCAAGGCAAGAACATATAAACACACGCTGAAGTTCACCTCCTGAGAGTGCTGATATTTGTAAATCGAATAATTTATCAACACCTAAAGGTCTATATAATACCCGTGAAATTTCTTCAGAAAAATTATAGGTTAGGGCTCGTTCTATGATAAAATCTCTTACAGTTTGAGAAGATTCTTGTGTAATGTATTGTGGTTTGTAAGAGACAATAACTTGAATTCCTTCAAATTCTGATCCAAAGTCAGGTTGGAGCTCACCCGCGAGGATTTTTGCGAAGGTAGACTTACCACATCCATTTTCACCAACAATACCCAAAATCTCAGAAGCGTAAATTGTTCCAGGGTTCACAGATAAATGAAATGACTCAAATGTCTTTGAAAAATTTCCATATCGAGCAAAAATCTTCGCGTTGCTCCATGTTCGACCGCTAGTTGAGCGTTTAAAGCCATATTCTTTTTCTCGGAACTCTATGTTTTCTGTCTTTAAAAAACCAGTTAAATATGCATTAATCCCCTTTTTTGTTGTTAAAGGCTTTGAGATAATTCCAAATTGATGAGGTACGCCATAAAATAGTTGGACTATATCTGAAAGATAATCTAATATCGCTAAATCGTGCTCAACTACTAAGATAGGACATTGTTTCTCTTTACCAAACCCTTGAACACGCTCACGCAATAGTTGGGCTAATTTGATTCGTTTTTGCACATCTAGAAAAGTACATGGTTCATCAATAATGTAAATATCTGCTTCTTTAATAAGAACGGAGGCAATGGCAAATCTCTGCAACTCTCCACCAGAACATTGCTCTAGGATTCGATTAGCAAATGCACTTATGTCTAAATATTCTTGAATTTTCCTGAAAAATAATGAACTTACTTCATTTTCTGCATTTAAAATGTCAATAACTTTTTTTTCTTGATACTTTTCAAACAAAACGCGCAGAACTTGTTGTTTATATGCGATTTTTCTATCATTTCGGGATAAGTTTATGAAATGATTTCGCATTTCACTTTCTTTAACTTTTTTTATAACATCTTTCCAATGGATTTGATTAGATTTTAAAGTAGAATTTCCAAAATTTGGTTTTAACTTTCCTGAAATAATATTTAAGACAGTTGTCTTTCCGATTCCGTTTGGACCGCATAATCCAGAGACTTTTCCCGAGATCAGAGTTGGCAAATTATAAAGACGAAACCCCTCCGTTTCTTCCACATTGGGATATTTATGAGTAGGAACCAGTTCAGTTGGCTCGTCTAAAATACTTTTCACATATATTGCTTTAGCAGGACAAACATTGGCGCACACACCACATTTCAAGCAACTTTCGCTATCTATCCTTATTTTGTTTGTAGATTTTTGGACCCAAATTGGGATTTCTTGCTTCTTCTTATTTGGTTTTAATCTAGCGTTTGAAAGCGTTATGGGACATTTCTTAATGCATTGCCGGCCACAGAACCGGAGATTACAAGAATCATAATCAACCAAATATACTTTTTTCATTATATTTTAAGGATAATTAGGGTTATCATTATCAATAAATTCCATATATCTACTTATAAATTGAGATAATTGATTAAAGTTTGGAGAATTTCCAGTTCTTACAAAAATAGCCGTTAGAGCGTTACCCATTAGAATTGCTTCATTTATAGAGGTCAATTTCTATAAATATATAAAAAATTAATCTTCTAATAGTTTTTGAAGAATCAAAGGCATAGAATAAATATCCCAATAATTGTGCTCAATAACCTCTTTTACTAACCCTACATATCTTAGTGGAGCTTCTAAATACTTTTTGTAGCATAAACCTACTAAACCACTGGGTAGTTCGTTTTCTCTTTTCATGTTCAATAACTTTTCTTCCATATCTGTAAGCGTATACTTTTCAAAGCTTCCTTTATATTTCCTGCGGCAATTATGGTACAAGTCTATATGGTGAAATTTACTATTAAATCTCTCATAAGGTACTTCATCCTCAGAAATCATCGGATTATCGTCAAAAAAATACATGAACCGGTTGGCTATATATGGAATATCAAAACTTTTGCCATTGTAAGTAATAAAACAACTATAGTTTGGCAGTATTTCTGTTTTGAGATGCTCACACATCGCAATTTCTTCTTCTAAATCTCGTGCAAATAGAATATGAATTTCAAAATTATTATTTTTAAAATATCCTAAACCGACCATGATTATTGGACTATCATATAGTCCTAATGTTTCAATATCAAGAAAGAGTAGTTCTTCCAGATCAAAACAAAATGCAACATCCAGATCGTAAATATTTTTATTTCTGCATAAACTCTTGTATTTTTTGTTTTCTATAAGATCCAAGACTCGATGGGCTGAAATATTGTACTTCAGATTAATTTTTAGATCATATAATGACTTAACGCCTCTTTTATTAAGCTCTCGTTCTATATTTTCTCCAATATAATAAACTGTTTTTAGGTTTCGAAGTATTTTGTTCTTAGAGAGCGACAATTTTAAATTGCATTGAAAAGCTTCTTCTTTCCATATGATTTCCATGAATTGCCCCATGCTATTACTAACAATGGTGTAATTGTGAAACAGATCTTCGATTTTTTTATCCTTATATTGATCTGCTATGTGAGTAATGTCAAGAGTTTCGAAATTGTAATACATTGTCTATAATAAAAAAGTTGTACTTTTTAACAACTTGATCGGTGCTAAATTATAGTAAAACTAATTGTTCATGGGGCAAGTTGTAATTTTGCTATTTTTATAATACCTCTCCTAATAACACACATTATAAATAGATAAAATTAAGAGAAAACAATTTAATAATCAATTTTAGGTATAGTATCCTCAATTTCTCTACGCGGAGGTTTGTATTTGAAAAATCTTCGAGATTCGCTATCTTCTAACACATAATTACTACCACCGCCGTGTATCATGCAAAAAGGATCGAATAAACCGATTTCATTGGCGTATTGTCTTGTAAAGCCTCGCCCACCCATAGTTCTAAAGCAATGAATGGCACTCTCAAACCCAAGTTCCGTGGCACTTATTTTTAATCCCATAGTATTAGCAGCCATCAATTTTGAACCGGCTAATTCAGGATGTTTGTCTAATTGCCGTACATATTGAATCATAGCAGAAATTAACAAATTCAGTTCACGGATTTTTCGAGAAATTGGAAATCGAATTACTTGATATTGATGTAATCTTTTCTCAAATTGTCTGCGTTGGAGAGCGTATGCATGAGAGTAGAGTAACTTTTTCATAGTGTCCCCTAATGCTTCGGCACTTATAACTAATCTTTCCTCAGTTAATTGATGAAAAGCAATGTCCAATCCATGGCCTTGAAGTAAATTCTCTTTTGGGAGTTCTACTCTATCAAATATTAATCGACTAACGAAAGCATCGGTCATACCATAGGTTCTTACCCGAGTACTTCGAAAGTTTTTTAGTTGTTGATTTTTTGTATCTACAACAACTGCAGCTAATTGTCCATTATTTAACCTTCCATATAGAATAATAAATTCAGCAATCATACCGTTCGTAATGAATAATTTTTTGCCTTTTGCTACAATCAAATCATCTCTTTCTTGCAGAGATAATTCCATTCTAAAAATATCAGAACCAGCGTTAAATTCTGTCATGGCAGAAGCACCAATTTTACCCTCTCCTGCTACGGGAATCAAAAATTTTTCTTTCTGTGCATCATTAGACGCATAATTAACAGGATTACAATAAAGTGTACCTCCAGAAAGCCTACCCATCTCTACGCTATAATTTCCAGCAATATATCGTTCACTGTACTCACTCCAGCGGCCACCACATATTGCATATGCTATTAAAGCGTTTCTAGTAATTCTTCCTACATCGTAGGCTTCTGTATTAAGTATTGTGGAGTAATATCCTTTATCAGACAGCTGCTTCATGATACTAATTACTATCTCTCTCTTTTTATCCTGAGTAGGCTCTTCTACGAGATAATTCAAATCTTCTAACTTTCTGATTTCGGAATCGAGTTCTTTTTCCATAAATTCATATAGCTCTGCTAAGAATTCTTTTTCCTGAGCATTAAGAATGGGGTTGTTTAGTAAATCCAGTTCTGGAACATATTTTTGAATTTTAATTTTTTCGAACTCTCTAATTCTTGTATCCATAATTATCATACTATTTTCTTGAAATATTAAAATTATCTTCGACGAATGTAGTAGGAATCTTTTCCCATTATTATAATAAAAAAATATTTAGAAATCTTTTAATCATTGCGAGATTAAAATATCATATCTATTAGATGTATAAAATCTTTTAATTAACAAGAAATTCATAAAAAAGTGATTAAATAATGATAAAATTCAGTGAAAAACAACTAAAAATACCTAAATTAATGAGGCCAGTATATTTGGCTACAGTAGGGATGTCTAAATTTGATCGAGCATTCCCAGAAACTCGAACTGAAGAGCTTTGTATTCAAGCATTTACTGCTGCAGCTGATTTTGTTAACATGACTCCATCTGAATTGAAACAATACATTCATACTTGCTATTATGGACATTTTGCTGATCATTTTGGAGACCAACTCTTAGGAGAATCAGTGATCCACGATAGACTCGGGTTAGATCCCCTTGGAAACATCGGAGTAAAAACGGGGGGTGCTACAGGAGGTTCTACTATGTGGGAGGCTGTAAAAGCAGTTGCGTCAGGATATTCCGATTGTACTCTAGCATTGGGATGGGAAAGAATGGATGAGGTGCCCACAGACGAGGGGAACCATCTCATTTCTGCGGCTGCTGATAAGGATTGGGAAACTCCATTAGGTCATATTTACACGGGATATTACGCAGTCATGGCTCAAAGGTATTGGAAAATTTTTGGAAAGGAAGAAGATTCATTTCGGGATACGATGGCAGAAATTGCTGTAAAAAATAAGGAATATGCGCGTATGAACCCTCATGCTCAAGCTCCAATGAAGATTACCATTGAAGATGTCAAAAATTCGCCTATTGTTGCCTATCCACTTAGAGCATTGGATTGTTGCTTGATGAGCGTAGGTTCTGCATGTGGTATTGTTTGCGATGAAAAAACAGCTTATGAAATCACGGATAACCCCCTTAGAATTTATATCGCAGCGGGAAGTCATACCTTAAGAGTTGCTGACCGAAGGAATATGACAATCCCACTGTTACCAAACGAAACTCCCGATACTTACAAGGATTTAGCAAACAGATTCCCGGGATCTGATAGGTATCCGGGGTTTACAGGATTTTTAGCAGCGAGAATGGCAGCATATTATGCATATGGAATGGCGGGTATTAAAGACCCTATCGAGGATCTTGATGTAATTGAACTTCACGATGCGTTTACTATTAGTGACATTCAATCTTATGAGGATGTAGGACTACGACCATATGGTGAAGGCAGGGATTACATTGAATCAGGAGATGCTTATCTTACTAATCCAAAGACTAAAAAGCCAGGTAAATTACCAAGTAATTTAAGTGGAGGATTAATAGGATGCATGCACGCTGTAGGAGCTACGGGATTAATGCAAATCGCAGAAATTGGATACCATATATGGAATCGCTGGGATGAAATTCACGAACCTCAAGAGAAATGGGACGCATTTGGTCGTAAAAAACCAGATGATTGGACTAGTTTGCAAGTAAAAGGCGCTAAACGAGGCTTAGCAATAAGTCACGCTGGAGTCGGTTCGCATGTCACAGCCGCAATATTAATGGATCCAAAGAACCTACTAAAGGAGGAATAAAAGATGCCAAAAACAGAAAATGAAAAAGGATTTGTTGACGTAGTTAATGGAAGATATAAACCAAAAGGAGTATTTCACATTCCAGAGGCGAATCAGCCAATATTTAACAAAGATACTGGGAAATTAGCAGGTATAACCAACCCTCGTGATATGACTTATATGCATTCTTACGGTGCAGAAGCTCCTTTTTTCGAAGGTTTGGGAAAGGGAAAATTAATGGCGACAAGATGTGATAACGAAAAATGTGATGTAAAGGGATCAATTTATCAGCCTTTTCGAATCTATTGTCCGGATTGTTTGAGGAAGAATACTGTTATCGATATGACTGATTTAG
>Ga0209991_10000761_pt1 | contig 14401 bp, 18 predicted proteins | sample ChitaG_FD_183167 | JGI IMG/M metagenome (GOLD analysis project Ga0209991, IMG submission 183167) | Deep subsurface microbial communities from South Pacific Ocean to uncover new lineages of life (NeLLi) - Chile_00310 metaG (SPAdes)... | ecosystem: Environmental > Aquatic > Marine > Oceanic >...
AATACTTTCGTGGGTCCTTCCAGAGGTGTGTAACCTGCTTCCTTCAACATGTTTTTGCACACCTCTACAGAAAAACCGATGCCTTTTGATGTATCCTCAATTTATATCCCTGGGATTAGGACCTGTTTCAGCGTAGATCTGATTAGCTCCTGCTCGCAGAGCCAGCATTCTTGGTTCGTGAACCCCCATGGCTCTAATGGAGTCACCAACAACTATTCTTGTAACAGCTACCGCCTTAGCCAATCTCATCCCAGGTATCTTTCCAATCTTTGCCAGTGGAACTCCCGGAACGGGGACTCTCCACATAGCCGCATGGTTAACTGCGCCGTATTCCTTTCCTTGAAACATCTCTTCAACCAATTCTTCAGCGGAATGTTCCGCTCCAATAGGTTCAACGCAGTAACCAAGGTCAAGATCAGAATCTCTTATTGCCTTAAGAGTCTGCAGTCTGACCTCAGGGTCTATCCCAATGTCTTTGCCCTCACGCAACCGAAACACATGAGGGCAGTTATTGTCTATCCTGCTCTCCGCAATGGCTCAGTTCGAGTCTTTGGTTCTCGGGTGCCGCGTCTTGACATCTTCCCTCCTTTGGTTGGTGCCCTGCGGGGCTGGCATCTCACCACTCAGGAGGTTATACTCTATTGGTATTTAATCCCCTTCTATTTGGCCAGAAGCAAATCCCTTTTCATTTCTTGGCAAATACCTTAATACTCTTAAGAGATTCTGCTATATCGTCTGTTAAATCACAAGCACACGAACTTTCGCTAAGAAAACCACCAGCTTCTACTATAGAAAGTACTTTTACTTCTTTAAATCCTGCCTTCCTAATCTTTTCGAGATACTCTTCTTTTAGGTCTGCTCCAGCAATACAAGCTATATAGGCTTCCCTATTCAGCAGGACGGATTCAGGTAGTCGCTTTGTTACAACAATATCAGTATTAAACATTCTTCCGTTTGGTCTAAGAACCCTGTAAACTTCTTTAAATACCTTTTCTTTATCAGGCGAGAGATTGATTACGCAATTGGAAATGACTACATCTATAGAACTATCTTCCACTGGGAGATTTTCAATCTCGCCTAGTTTAAACTCTACATTCTTGTAACCTCCTTTCTTCACATTCTCTCTTGCCTTCTCAATCATTTCTTCGGTCATATCAATGCCGATAACCTTTCCTTTTTCTCCTACAGCCTTAGACGCAAGGAAGGCGTCAAAGCCTGTACCGGAGCCGAGATCTAATACTACCTCACCTTCTTTCAGGGAAGCCAAAGCTACAGGATTACCACAACCTACGCCCAGACTGGCTCCCTCTGGCACCGATTTCAAGTCCTCATCACTGTAGCCAATTTTCTTGTTATAGCTTTCAACCGAAGATTTTGAAATTATAGCTGGACTTGAGCCACAGCAAGGGGTGCTTTTTTTAACAATCTTGCTGTAAGCCTCTTTAACCTGCTTCTTAATCTTTGCTTTTTCCATTTTTTCTCAACTCTCCTTTATACATCTATTATACATCTCGTGGGAATTTTCATCAATTTTCACCAGTTCCACTGCTTCCTCGTAACTGATATCCGTTGCTGACAATGCCTTATTCAGAATGGATTCTATTTGAGGAGCAATTCTCATGTATATTTACCTTTTTACTCTTTAATTCTCCAATGTCGCCTAACAGTTTACATGTTTGCAAAGCTGCCTTAGGCGGTTTAGATGAGCCAGTAGATATATATTTAAAATCTAAGAAAAAACTTTTCAAACTTGCTGCTAAAACCACTTATGCCATACTAGCTATCCATAAATGCGCAAAGTTTAGAGGAGGGGTAGGTGCATGCACCTACCCCTCCTCTGTGTGTGATAGAAAGAGTTATCTATCAGGAAACTGCCTTAACCTGCCTTTGTTTTAAGACCAGAGCCTGCCTTTGCCAGGTTTTCTTGAATTTTAGCAAAATCAAACCCCTTATCTCGCTGGGCTGCGATGCGTTTAGCTATCTCTGGATCCGGGGCTCGCTTAGCCATGGCATCGATAAGCTCCTCGTACTGAGGGATTTTGCTTTCAAAGACCAGATCACCTTGAATACATATGGTAGGGAGCACTCTCCCCTTGAGTCCAAGGAACTTTCCGATCCCTTCCTTGGTTTTAATAGACCACTCTGTATATTCTATCATACCCTGAATATCCGGAGGCAGGGCAGCTATCGCTTCCATCATATAGCCGCAGGCTGCGCACTGCACACTATCAAGGGTCAGAACATCTATATTGATCTTACTTCCCATATCTATCCTCCTTATCTATGCTGCGAATTCTGGATATTTGGCGTAGTATTGTTCAAACCACTTCTGGGCCTCAAGTACTTGCTCCATATGTGCCGCCGGCACATCGTAAGGCATATCTCAGCCAGGGGCAAATGTGAAACCAGTTGTTCCTCCAATGGCCAGGCTCACCAGAGCATCCTCCCGGGGTGATAATAGACCCAGGGAAAGAGCCAAGGTCAGCTTGAGGTTACCACCAAAACCCACTCCGTGTTTTCGAGCGACATCACGGACATAACTGAGGTTGAGCTGCTCATCTATGGCAAAGCCATCAGTACCTAACGAGGCTATCGATTCCATTGTAGTAGTTGCATCACCACAACAGAAAAAGCTTGAGGTCAAGCCTGCTTCACGAATTACTTTAATGGCAGGTTGACAATAAGGGGTTACGAATTCACGGAAGTCCACATCACGGATCTGCGATGATACAGGATCAACTATCGCGATAATCTCACAACCCATATCACGATATATCCTTGCTGCCTCTGCTCCGACATCCCCACAAAACTTCATAAGTTTATGCGCCCTATCCTTGTCCTTGTAAACATCAGTAAACATCCTGACACCTGCCAGGTGAGCCCCCAGGGTAAGGGGACCACAAAGGAGTCCCATCATGGCACAATCCATCTCGTCCAATTTTGGCTTGGCTATTTTCCCTGCCTTAACAATGACCGGCCATCTCCCATCATTGGGCCCTGGTATCTTCAAACCTACCTCTGCCAGAGTCTTATCAGCGAGGGGATGTGAGACCACCGATGGTACATTGTCCTTCCACCATTTGATGTCACAGCCCATAGATGTGGCTTCAATCGAGAGGTCAAAGGCAAGGGGTATACCATCGGCGTGGTACTTCTCTGCTGCATAGATAATACCTTTGGCTATCAACTCCGGGCTCTGCATGTACTTGTCAGCCGGTTCCCCTATCAGAAACGCACAGTGCATCCCGGCATAAGGTACCCATGGCGCAGACGGAGTCTTTTTCCCACGGATTGCATCGATAAGCATCTGTTTAGCCATACTATTTACCTCCTTTTATTTACGAGGTTGTTTAATTTTGCCTCAGATTTAACTTTCTTATTCCTGCAGGTTCTCACCTCCAATCTGTTTTGGACTTGCTAGCTTCTATTTTTGGCTCAAAGTGTCTGAAATCTGTTTACCATATTCCGAGCTTTTTGTCAAGCCTTCTTTTGGCTTATTACAGTCACTACTCCTCTTGGTTCGCTGACCACCTCTCCAATGATAGCCACATCCCCCACACCCACTTGTCTTAACTTATTGAGCAGTAGTTCAGCTTTCCTAGCGGCGAGACAGATTAGCAACCCTCCAGAGGTTTGAGGATCAAAGAGGATATCTTGCATATGACTAGGTACCTCGCTAGCGATTCTCACCGCAGTGGCGTAGAATTCCCTATTCCGGTGTAAACCAGCCGGGCACAATCCCCGCTTAGCAAACTCACCTGCTTCTGGGAAGAACGGAGTAGAAGCGATATAGATGTTGATGCCTACCTGGCTGTTCTGAGCTAACTGGACAGAGTGACCGACAAGTCCAAAACCAGTGATATCAGTGCAGGCATGAGCCCCTACCTCTAACATCAGTTCTGAAGCTTTGTCATTTAAGGTTGCCATACACTTGGTAACCCTGGCTATTATCTTTTCATCAACCACTCCCGCTTTTAAAGCAGTGCTTATGATTCCAGTTCCTAAGGGTTTGGTAAGTATCAGTTTATCCCCCGCCTTTGCCCCGGCATTGGTCACCAACCGGTTAGGGTGTACAGTACCGGTAACCGAAAGCCCATATTTGAGTTCGGTATCGTCTATACTGTGTCCGCCGACCAGTGCCACTCCTGCCTCACGCATCTTATCCAGCCCACCCCTGAGTATATCCTTCAAAACCGAGATATCTAGAGACTTCGTAGGAAAGCAGACGACGTTCATAGCGGTTAGTGGCTTACCGCCCATAGCATAGACATCACTCAATGCGTTGGCCACGGCAATCTGACCAAACGTGTAAGGATCATCTACTATAGGCGTGAAGAAATCAATGGTCTGGATGATAGCCAGCTCATCGGTCAGCTTGTAAACACCAGCATCATCTAGACTCGCCATGCCTCTCATCACGTTTGGGTTAGGTATTAAGGGCAAATCACGTAAAGCCTTGTCTAGGTCTCCCGGACCCAACTTAGAAGCTCAACCTGCCCCACGAACACTTTCGGTCAGGCGAAGCTCTAGCCTCTTGTCCATCTAACTCCTCCGTTACTGGAGATTAGCCACCAGCTTTATCTGGCAGTTTAGCATTCTGCAGGTCAAAAAGCAAAGCCGCTGTCGCTTGTTGGACTTAGCACCGAATAATTACAGTTTTCGGTGATGTCAGGGTAAAGCGAAGGCTATATCGAGATAGTAACGGTGATTATCGCTTTCTTTTGGATGCCGAACTTGCCACCGAGGTATATCAAGCCTGCAGTATATGGACCACACCAAAATCGTCCCTGGGTTCAAGTTCTGCGGGCATTAGCTCGTGGCGCTTTGGAGGTTTAGCTTGATAGTCAGCCGGGATTCTTACCGACCAATAGTTGGCAGTTACCCAAGCTGCCTTGGTAGTTGACAGCCGACCGAAAGCGCAGTAGTATACTATTAAAATAAATAGAGGTTCGGCTATATATTGATGGAGACCGGGATGATTGATGGCCTTTGCTTTCATGCTTTCTCTGATGGTACCAGACAGAAGATTATACAATTGCTTAAAGAGCAAGAGTTGTGTGTTTCCGACATCTGCAAGCACTTTGACATTTCTCAGCCATCTATTTCCCATCACCTGGATATTCTGAAACGGGCGGGAATTGTCACCAGCCACAAGCAGGGCAGGCAGGCTTATTATTCCTTGAACCGGCGTTGCCTAGAGAAATGTTGTGCCCCCTTCTTCAGAAAGGTTGGACTTTATCTGGACGAAGCACAGCGGTTTTAGCAGCAAGCTTAAAAAGTTTTTTTTAGATTTTAAATAGATATATATACATAAATCACTTTATCGTTAGAGAACAAGGATAGACACGGTAAGAGGATACGAGGCTGTTTAAAAATAAAGGGGGGAATTGTGGACCCTGACCTGAAAATTGAAGCTAGAGAATCCGAGATAGATTGGGGGTGAGAACTTTCGGGAATGCAAAAGTTAAATTTGGACTCAAATCTGAAGCAAAATTAAACAGCCTCAGGTATAACAAGGAGGTATAACTATGAACAAGAATAGAGTAAAACCTGTTCACCTAGTTACTTGCGCTTTTTGTACTGCGGTCATGGCAATACTGTGCACCGCTGCTGGCTTCATTATGGGAGTAATCCCGGGGCTTCCCTTAGGGTTTTGTCCCGCAGTCCCGGTAATGATACCTTTCGCACTTTGGTTTGGTGGGTGGGGGGTGATAGCGGCATACGTGGGTTGCCTTATAGGCGGAGTAATCAAAGGCGTACCCCTAGTTTTTGCTCTCCCATGGGTTATAAACGATATTTTTATGACTGGTATACCACTAATAGCCTTCAGGTATCTTAAAGCCGATGTGGAATTGGTCACGAAGCGTGACTGGGTGATTTTCATAGTCTTTGGCATGGTGGTGAACAGTTTAGTGGCGTGTAGCTGGGGAACAGTGATTCCAGTGTATTTCGGTTTATGGCCAGCGCTTGCTGTACCTGTAATATGGGTCCAATATCTTGTCATGAGTCTTATTCTCATAGGTGTTATCGCGCCAATAATATTAAAGACTTTAACTAGGTACGCGCGAAGGACTGGGGCAATTACCGAAGGTATATTTACATAGGTGGCTGTCTAAAAACCTCACCCCCTTTATCCCCCTCTCCTTGAAAAGGAGAGGGGGAAGGTTGATTCTGAAGGGGCTTCGCCCCTTCAGACTACCCTTTTTGGACAGCCTGATAGTCATTAATTCAGCCTTGATGGAGGATTTATGGTGTGTTGTGCGTCTCCCATAGCGGCGACAAAGGTAAGGTCTTTCCTTTTTTACTTTTCACCTGATTCGCCTTGTCAAAAAATAAATCCCCTGACAAAGCTTATTACGGTGCTCATAGTAGGCACAGTGGCTTTTATCATAGAAAATATCTATGCAAACCTTATCCTATTAGTGATTGTATGTATAGGGCTGGCTATGGCGAGGATCTCTTCTAGATTTTTCAAAATGGCTTTAATTGGTATCTCAGGTTTATTATTGGTATCAACGGTAGCGCACGCACTATTTAGTCAAATTCCAGGTGAGTCTGTTTATCTCGTCTTTCCGTGGGGGACATATATAACTGAGAGGACTATCCACTTTGTAGTAATAGTTTACCTTAGGTTTCTTGCCGCATCCCTTATTACCCTGATATTTTTATGCACAACAAGAGAAACCGACGTTGTGACAGCCCTTCGTTTTCTCCGCCTACCTTATGCTGTATGCTTCGTGTGCAGCCTGAGTCTTCGATTCATATCAATCCTAGTAGACGATTGGTGGTCCATCGTTCAGGCACAGCGGGCTAGAGGCATGGAATTTAAAGGAACGCTCATTGCTAGGTTAAAGAAACTTTTAGGGCTATCACTCCCGATGATTACTAGCGCGTTCAGAAAAGTAAATGACTCTAATCATGCGATTCTTGCTCGTGGATTTACCCTGTCAAATGTGAGAAGGACGCAAATTAGGCAACTAAGATGGAGCACCCCAGACTACATTTTGTTAACGCTTTTAACCATATTACTGATGGCAGTGATCATAGCTAAATATTACGGGTATCTCACTTTCGTCTAGGAGTTAGCAGTGGAAATGAAAAGAGAGATAGTCATTGAAGATTTGTGGTGGCGATACAAAGATAGGCAGGAATGGGCTTTGAAGGGCATCAATTTAAAGGTCGGAACCGGAGAAGCGATTGGTATCGTCGGCCCAGTTGGGGCTGGAAAAACAACCCTATGTTTGGCATTATGTGGGCTTATACCCCAAGAGGTGCAGGGTGAAATGAAAGGCATGGTGACTATTTCAGGCATGGATACTCGATCCACAGAGCTGAGGGATATAATTCAAAAAGTTGGGATACTCTTCCAAGACCCTGAGTCTCAGTTTGTTTCTATGAGTGTTCTGGACGAGGTGGCATACGGCCTCGAAAATTTTGGTTGTCCACCCGAAGAAATGCTAACGAGAGTAAAACAGGCTTTAAAGATTGTAGGGATGAACGGATACGAGGAGAAACATCCCCTTGAACTTTCAGGTGGACAGAAACAGAGGGTAGCGCTGGCGTCCGTTCTCGCACTTCACCCCAGGATTCTTGTACTTGATGAACCTACCTCTAACCTTGACCCCATAGGGAAAGAGGAGATATTTTCTGTAATTCATGAACTGAAAGCGAGGCAAGATACGACCACAATTATCGTAGAGAACAATATTGAGGAACTTGTTGAGGTTGTAGAGCACCTGATTCTACTGCACGAGGGAGAGGTTATATGTCAAGCTAGTGTGGGAAACTTCTTTAAGGATGTTGATTTTGTTAAGAAGAAGGGAGTATGGGTACCACAAGTTACGGAGCTATGCTATAGACTATTGAAAAGCGGTTTCTTGGAAGCCCATATCCCCGTTACATTCGATAACGCTCAAACGGCAGCAAGGGAAGCGATTGGCGATAGGCGACTTATATTCCAACCCACCTATACCAACCAAACTGCGTGCTTCCCATCGACACCAGCAATCACGGCTCATGACTTACACTTTATATATCCTGACGGGACTGCTGCTTTACTTGGTATCGATCTAACCATCTATGAAGGAGAATATGTGGCTTTTTTAGGTCAAAATGGCAGTGGCAAGACCACCTTGGCAAAGAATTTCATCGGTTTATTCAAGCCGACAAGTGGGGCTGTCACTATAGAGGGGGTCAACACAAGGCGAGCTTCCGCTAAAGAGTTGGCTTCTAAGGTTGGTTATATATTTCAAAATCCGGACCATCAGTTGTTCTGCGAATCCATAGAAGAGGAGGTGGCTTTTGGTCCTAGAAATCTGGGACTAAGTGAAAGCGAGACTGAAAACCGCGTTAGAGAGGCGTTAAAGACTGTGGGTATGCTCCAATACCGTAAGGAACATCCATTTTCATTCGGGAAAGCTGAACGGCAGAGAATTGCTATTTCATCTATACTGGCTATGAAGCCGAGGATCATAATTGTTGATGAGCCAACTGCTGGTCAAGATATAGGACTAGTAAAAACGTTGATGGGCCTCCTTGATGGCTTAAACAAGGAAGGTAAAACTATAATTCTGATAACAAGTGATATGCGGCTAGTAGCTGAACATGCAAAACGAGTAGTAATAATTCATCAAGGCAAAATCCTTTTAGACGCCCCAACACGCATAGCTTTCACAAAAGCGCAGCTATTAGCGCAAGCAGCCCTCAAACCTCCACAAATAAGCCGATTAGCTCAAGCTTTGAGTGACCTTGGCTTCCCGTCTGGAATACTGACTACCGACGAGATGTATGATCTAATTATAAACGTCCGTTGAAAGCTATCATCTCCGCCATGGATATAGTTTTGCCCGAAGTGCTCTTGAAATAGCCTTTGGGCGTTGTCTCCGCTGTAGTGACAGGCACTGACCCACTCCACGCCTAGCCCTATAAGCTCTTCTATAGTGGCTTCTATTGCCGAGATAGACGCCTCCAAAAGGTGGAAGCCACCAAGAATAAGGTGCACCCGGGATTCTTACCGACCAATAGTTGGCAGTTACTAGGCGAGGCGACTTTGAAAGTGAGTCTAGGTATGGTAAAATACTCCAGAGCATAATGGATAGTGAGTTGCGCCGTCTGCCTAGCGTGGATAGATTCCTCTCTGAGGAGCGGATTAGTCAGCTTCAGAAGGTCTATCCGCATGCCCTACTAGTGGACTTGATCCGTCAGCATCTCCAGCGAACTCGCTTGTCCATCGCGGCTGGTAATCCCTGCCCCTCTATTGATGAGATAGTAGAATCTATCTGTGACCAGGTATGCGCCTTAGAAAATCCTAGCCTGCGTCCTATCATTAACGCCACCGGTGTAATCCTTCATACTAACCTAGGTCGTGCGCCGCTTAGCCAAGAGGCGTCAGCGGCTATGGATAGAGTCGCCAAAGGCTACTGTAATCTGGAGTTTGACCTTGATAGTGGAACCAGGGGTTCTCGTAACACTCACATTGAGCGGATTCTGTGCCAGCTAACCGGAGCTGAGGCAGCACTGGTAGTAAACAATAATGCCGCGGCGGTGCTATTAGGCCTTACCGCCTTGGCTAAAAAAAGGGAGATAGTCATTTCACGAGGTCAGGCGGTGGAGATTGGTGGTGGTTTTCGCATCCCCGATGTAATGCGCCAGAGTGGGGCGAAGCTGGTTGAGGTAGGAACCACCAACTGCACCTATGTTGCTGACTATGAACAGGCGATTAACCACCGGACAGCGGCGCTAATGAGGGTTCATTCCAGCAACTTCAAGGTAACAGGTTTCACCCACTGGGTTACCCTTGACGAGCTAGTAACAATTGGCCGGCAGTATGACCTGCCGGTATTTGATGACCTAGGTAGCGGCTGTTTTTTGGATACGACTAGGTTTGGACTCGCCCCAGAGCCAATGGTACAACGAAGCATTGCCTCTGGTGTCGGGCTAACCTTCTTTTCCGGGGACAAGCTTATGGGTGGTCTTCAAGCCGGAATTATCCTTGGTAAGAAGCAGTTTATTGACAAATTAAAGAAACACTCGCTGGCACGGGCAGTGCGAATTGATAAGATAAGGCTAGCCGGCCTGGTAGCTACCTTAATTCACTATCTGAGAGATGAAGCGGTAAGTAAGATACCGGTATGGCGTATGATTGCAACTCCTCTGGAGGAGATTAACCAGCGAGCTAAGCTGTGGGCTCAGCCTCTCCAAGGCTTGGCTCAAGTGGTAGAAGGGGAGAGCATGATCGGAGGCGGTAGCCTACCTGGGGGCACCCTACCAACAAGGCTGGTAGCCATCGGCGGAGAGGGTAAGGGGAAAAATATAGCTCAAGCATTAAGCCAAAGGCTACGCTACCAAGAAGTACCAGTCGTAGGACGGATTAGTGGCAATGTTTTGCTTCTTGATCCGCGCTCGGTGCTTCCCGAAGATGATGAAGTGGTACTTCAAGCTCTTAAGAGTGCAACCGCTGGCCTGAAGTCCTAATAGAGCGGTCAAAGTGATTAAACGGGTATTATGATGTTTGTATTGGGGACTGCTGGGCATGTAGATCATGGTAAGTCAGTTTTAGTGCATGCCCTAACAGGGATAGACCCAGACCGATTGCGTGAGGAAAAAGAACGAGGCATGACTATTGACCTGGGTTTCGCCTGGCTAAAGCTGCCCAGTAGTCAAGAGGTGGGAATCGTTGATGTCCCTGGGCATGAACGCTTCATTTCGAACATGCTGGCTGGAGTGGGTGGCATCGACCTAGCTTTACTTATCGTCGCTGCCACCGAAGGAGTAATGCCCCAAACCAGGGAACATCTAGCCATTCTGGACTTGCTCGGGATAAAAAGAGGAATCGTGGTCATCACCAAAAAGGACATGGTAGATGACGAGTGGCTGAGCTTGGTAAAGACGGGGGTAGAGGAATTAATTCCCCCAACTACCTTAGCCCAAGCCCCGATTATTGCCGTTTCGGCGGTAACCGGGGAAGGCTTATCCGACCTAATTTCGGCTATCGACAAGCTTTTAAGCTCTATTGAGCCGAGGAGGGATTTGGGGCGACCAAGGCTCCCCATTGACCGGGTTTTCACCATAGCCGGCTCTGGTACTATAGTTACCGGAACCCTGATAGACGGCTCACTCACTGTGGGACAGGAGGTGGAAATGGTCCCGCCCGGTCTGAGGTCGCGTCTGCGGGGGTTACAGACCTATAAAGCTCGCATAAATACGGCCACTTCTGGGAGTAGAGTTGCTGCCAATTTGGTCGGTATTGCCACCTCTCAACTGCAACGTGGGGACGTGCTCACCAAGCCCGGTTGGTTGATACCTACTATGATGTTAACGGTGCAGCTTCGCCTGCTTCCATACCTCCGCTGTTTCTTACCCCATAATGCTACCGTTAGTTTTCATACTGGGGCGACTGAGACCATGGCCAAAGTCCATCTGCTGGAGAAAGCAGAGCTTCAACCTGGAGAGACTGCTTGGGCCCAGTTATCACTGAGTAAGCCGGTGGCACTAGTCAAAGGCGACCACTTCATTATCCGTGCCTCAGGGGATACCTTGGGGGGTGGTGAAGTTATTGAATCCCATGCCAGACGATATCGCCGCTTTCGTCCCGCCATTATTCAAGGCCTGAAAACTAAGAAGGAAGGCACAGCTGAAGGAGTTATTATGGCATTGCTGGAGACACGGCAGCCCCTGGAGCTGCCAGCCCTATTAGCTCAATGTAACTTGTCTACCAGTGAGGCCCAGTCAGCAGTAGGGGTTCTCATCCAGCAGAAAAAGGTAGTGGGGGTAGCTGGCGGGGGGCACCGCCTCCTCTTTACCACACTTGGCTGGAAGCGTTTGATCGAAAAAGCCATAGCCATAGTCCACGACTATCACCGAAGATTCCCGGTCCGTCTCGCCATACCTAGAGTAGAACTGGGCAACAAGCTGGGGCTAGGAACATATTCCCCAGCTATTTTGCAAAGGCTTCTCGATGAGGGCATTTTGATAGAAGAGGGACTAGCGGTTCGCCTTCCTACCCATCGCATCCAGCTTACTCAGGCTCAGCAGACTAAGATCGATGCCTTTTTGGACTCCGTAGCTCAAAATCCCTATGTTCCGCCTAGTGACCTCGTCCCCGAGGCTGATTTGCTCAATTTGCTAATTGAGCAGCACCGGGTGGTGAAGGTAAGTGACAATGTGGTCTTTTCCGCCGCAACCTATAATGAGATGGTGGAAAGGGTTATTGCCCACATTAAGGCACGGGGTAAAGTAACCCTGGCTGAAGTACGGGACATGTTCAAAACCAGCCGGAAATATGCCCTGGCTTTCCTTGAACATCTGGACGAAAAAAAGATAACCCACCGTATTGGTGACGAGCGAGTCCTACACCAGTAACCCTAGTTGGCGGGAGCGTATGGGTGTCGAACCCACTGAAGACATTTCAAATGCCCCCCGACGGATTTGAAGTCCGCGAAGCCCACCGGGACTTAACCGCTCCCTAACCCTAGGCCGAGTATACTTTATTGACTCAATAAGTGCAATAAGTGCCAATCTGATTGCAAATCTACCAGTAGCTGAAATACAGCGCATGGAACCGACTACCTCAGTGTTTAGTGATTGTCAGATAATAGTCGTCATCTCTCTTCTCAATTGACACAGTGCAACCCATACTTTCTGCCAGGCGATTAACATTATCCCGGGTTGCTGCATTGTCCACGACGACTACTACCCTCCCTTTATCTATCTCACCAAGCACCTTACTGGTTCTCATCACTGGTAAAGGGCAAGCTAGACCTCGAGCATCAATTTGGTAATCCATACCCCCTCCTTCCTCAAAAGAAGACAACCTTATCGGTGCTTACTACCCAGTCGACCAAATCATGTATAGTGCTGATCTCAGCCCCTTCTACCAGTTCTTCCTGGCTGAGACCGCGTTCAGAGGCGCAGACGCCGCAAATCTTGACCCTAGCCCCCTGCTTGATCGAGGCCTTGAGTAGTTCCTCACAATTGGGCATGGCCTCGTGTTCCAGCAGGCTAGGCAGCTCCGCAGGTCTCTGACCCCTTTTAGTAATATAAACAGCGTCCTCAAGGACGAAGAGATTAACTGTATGGCCGGCAATTAGCCCAGCCAGAACGAACCTAAGCGTAGTATATAGCCTCTCATGTCCATAAGGGGGGTCTCCCACTACTACCGTAATGCTAGCCATCCCTCACCTCCTATAATTTGTTGGCACTCCTGTAGCTGCCCAAGGCAAGCTAATCCACGGGCATCGACCATCTTTCCATCCATAGTTCCTCCCTTGAAATGTAAATTTTATACTCGTCAGCATTCCTCTCCAGTTTATAGGGGAGTTGTAGTGCTCGGGCCGTCCTGATAACACTGCCCCGAGCGCCAGCCTCATCGGCTAGGACGATAATCATTTTACCTGGCTTCGCGGTACGGATGGCGTTAATCGTCATCTGCTGGGGCATTGGGCAAGATAGCCCTCTGGCATCTATCGTTATGTGCATCGTTAAACCTAATTAGGTTCAGCCCTGGTATTAAGTTAATCGCCCCCGCATCAACAAACCCAAGCAAATAGTAATGACTAGGCCCAGGATAACAGCGAGTGGGCCAAACTCTGAAGGCCCACCAGCAGTGCTAGTTAATCCGAAGTTATGAGCAAAAGCGGCTCCGGCAAATAGTCCAAGCACGGTCACTGCGGCATCAGTATCACCTTCTCCAGATAGGACTAATTGCCGCAGGGGACAGCCGCCTAAAAAGGTAGCCAGAACTCCTATGAGCAGCCCAGCGAGGATAATCAGAGTTTTCAGCTTGAAGAACCGTTGTATAGAAACCTCCTTGTTTATCACTGGTTATCGTCTGCCCACAAGTAAGGGCACTGGAGGTAGAGAGACACGCTCCCTCACCTATTACCAATCATATCTCCTGCCACACTCTGATCACCCCCTTTCTGGGTAAAGGCTGAAGTGTGCTATTCTGTTTAGCTTCTGCCCTATGGAACTGGAGTGGGTAAAGATGTAACCACCCGGGGCTTCCTTCATTGGACAAGTTTAGCTGGTCAGATACTCATCTCATATAGGTTGCGTTCAAAAGTTGGTTATTTTCAGCCCACCTAAAAAAAGATTATAGCACTACCCCCCCTCTTGTCAATTGGGAAAGGAAGGGATATTCGGTGAGGGGGAAGGCAATGGTATTAGTGAGAACCATACTCAATCTATTGGTGATGATAGTGGTGGGAGTGGGGATGGCAGAGGACCAAAGGCTGGATCGGGTTCGGTACCTCTTGTGGATATAGCTGTCAGAGTGGATGAGTTAATAAACAGATGAAAGGGGGAACTGCACCCTTTTTAAGATAACAGACCTATTGAAAAAAATTACTTTGGTATAGTATAATTTTATGATCCTGATAGTTGTTACCATTGACGGAGAAGA